>Ga0255363_100039_pt1 | contig 57091 bp, 47 predicted proteins | sample GFST100metaG_FD_186007 | JGI IMG/M metagenome (GOLD analysis project Ga0255363, IMG submission 186007) | Peat soil microbial communities from Stordalen Mire, Sweden - G.F.S.T100 | ecosystem: Environmental > Terrestrial > Soil > Wetlands > Peat | place: Sweden: Norrbotten County, Stordalen Mire... | reverse complement strand
TTCACCATGTAAGTGACCTCCTGGCGCAGACCCGCCGTCGCCCGACACGACAGCCTTCTACCTGCTCAGGAGGTCATTTAAAAGTCAGACTCGGACGGAACCAACCCCGCCACCCGGTGGAACCAGGTTTAGGCCGCCACCTGCTGCCGCTCGGGCTGCGGCATCAGAGTCGCGCGCGCAATCACCAGGCGCTGGATCTGAGCGGTGCCCTCGTAGAGCTGCAGGATCTTCGCGTCACGCAGCAGCTTCTCGATCTTGTAGTCCTTGATGAAGCCGTAGCCGCCGAAGATCTGGACCGCGTCGACCGCGATCTCCATCGCCGAGTCGGCGGCGAAGCGCTTCGCGTGCGAGGCCTCGAGCGTGTTGCGACGGCCCTGGTCCAGCAACGAGGCGGCGGCGTACGTGGCGAGCCGGCCGAGGTGGACCTTGGTCGCCATGTCGGCGATCATGAACTGGATCGCCTCGTGCATCGCGATCGGCACGCCGAACTGCACCCGCTGCTTGGCGTAGTCGCTGGCCATCTCCATCGCCGCCCGGCCGAGACCGACGCTCATCCCCGCCACGCCGGGGCGCGTGCGGTCAAGCGTCATCATCGAGAGCTTGAACCCTTTGTTCTCCTCGCCGACGAGATGATCGAGCGGGATCTCGACCTCGGGGAAAGTGATCGTCGCGGTGTTGGACGCGCGCTGACCGAGCTTGTCCTCGTGCTTATCGACGACGACGCCGGCGTCGCGCGGCACGATGAAGCAGGAGATGCCGCGGTTCCCCGCGTCCTTGTCGGTCTTCGCGAAGACCGTGTACCAGTTCGCGTACTCGCCGTTCGTGATGAAGCACTTGGAGCCGTTCAACACCCACTTGTCGCCGTGCCGGGTCGCGGTGGTCTTCATCCCCGACACGTCCGAGCCCGCATCGGGCTCGGTCAGGCAGAAGGAGGCAAGCAGCGGCGCCTCGACCAGACGGCCCAGATACTCCCGCTGGAGCTTCTCGGAGCCGCCGAGCTGCAGCGGCGCCGAAGCCAGGCCGTTCACGGTCAGCGTCGTGCCGATGCCGGTGCAGCCCCAGCCGAGCTCCTCCTCGATGATCGCGCCGTCGAGGTTGCTGAGGCCGGCGCCGCCGAGCTCGGGCGGCAGGTGGACGTTCATCAAGCCGACTTCCCAGGCCTTCTCGATCACTTCGGCGGGCCAGGTGCTGTCGCAGTCGTACTCCCAGGCGACCGGCCGGATCTCCTTCTCGGCGAAGTCGTGAGCCAGCTCACGGATCGCCAACTGCTCGTCTGTGAGGGTGAAATCGATCACGCTCAAACCTCTCCTACGCGGCCGGGCCCGCGGCCACGAGCTCACGTTCTCGGGATTCTCAGCCGTCCCCGCGGTCCCCTCCGCGCGGCAGGCGATTGACTAGTCAGTCAATCGTACAACGCCTGTTGTGACTTTCCGCACTTTTTCTCGACGGACAGATACGCGAGCAGGTCGTTCATTGCATGATCCCTTCCCCTGGGAGGGAAGGAAACTTACAAAGAACGCACTGACCGCTCGCGGTGGAACCGGCGCGTCCGCCGGCACCGGTCGCGCGGGCGGCGCGGGGCGGCGCTACTTCTGCTTGGCCCGGGCCCGCTTGGCCCGGGCCCTCGCGGCCGCCGCCTTCGCGGCCGCGGCAGACGACTTGGCCGACTGGCTGTGCGTCTGCGGCAACAGCGAGTTCGAGCCGAGCACCTCATGGAGTAGCGGCTCGACCTCCTGCTCGAACTGGCTGAACGGCGAGAGGCTCGTCGGGGCGACGACCTGCTGCGGCTTGTTCACGGCGCTATAGCTGGTCGAGATCGTCACCGTCGCCGACTTCACCGATGCGAGGCTGCCATCGAGCTGGAGATGGAAGCTGAGCCGGAGCCGGCGCAGCACGTGGTCGCGCTTACCGGCCCAGACCTCGAAGCTGGGCGTGCCGACCTCACCGGCGATGCGTGTTATCTCGGCGCTCGAGAGATCCCGGACCACCTTCAGGCGCGCGCGCTCGGCGGCGCCGAGCCGGCGCTGTCGCGCCAAGCGCCGCAGCTGCTGCAGCAACCCCTTGACATCGACGCTGCCGGCGATGTGGTCGCTGCGGACGCCACTCACGCTCTCGCTGTCGACGAGACGCGGATCGCGCAGCCAGTGGCGCCACCGCAGCGCGAGCTCGGTACCTATCTGCGGCGGCGAGCCCGCAGCTTGGGTCGCGGCCCCGGTCGCGATCAGCAGCGTGCTCTGGCTGAGATCGGCGCGGAGCTGGGCATACTCAGTCGCCGGCAACTTGTAGCTCTTGCCTGCCAGCGACACGTAGCCGGCCGTGGCGGTGGTGATGAATCGCATCGAGCCGCCCATCGACAGGCCGGCGAATGTCGCCGTGAGGTCCGAGGCCGGCACGCTGCCGCCCGCGCTGTCGTCGAACGGGCCAGCGATCGTGAGCGTCAGCGGCGTGTCGATGATCGCCGAGCCAGACGGATTCGCCGTGATCGTCGTGTCGATCACGCCACTACCGATCCGATGGGCGCCGCCGAAGGTTTGTTGCAGTAGCGCCGCAGCGTTCCCCGTCTCGGTCGAGCCGGAGTCGGAGCTGGAGCCGCAACCGGTGAGCGGCAGGGCCAGGGCCCCGAGCAGGAGCGGCAGCGCGAGCAACGGCCACCGCCGCCGCTGCGCACCCCGTGGATGAACCGATTTCACAGTTTCCCCGACCGCCCGTGTCATAACGATGTCAGATTATCGCCTAGCTTCATGCAGCCCGCCAGATCCGGACCTACGAACACCTAGGATTGGCAAGCGATGCGTCTAACGCGCCTTTGGCTGAGCGCCCTGCTGCCCTGCTTGCTCGCCTTCGCGATCGCAGCCGCCCCGGCAGCCGCTAAGAGCCGACACAAGGCGCCCCCGGTGACCGTCGCGACGGTGCTCACGCGTCTGCAGCAGAAGCAAACCATCACGGCCGCGCAGAAGAATGCGTACACGCACCAGTGGCACGTCGCGCTCAGCGAGGAGCGGCGTCTGCGTGGCAGCCGGCACAACCGCCTGGCCGACGTCGTGAACCTGATGAACCAGCTTGCCCGATCCGGCTCGGTGACCCGCGCCCGGTTACCCGTGCTGTTCCTGACGCTCGAACGCAACGTCCAGTGGTGGCCGCACGGCCGCCTGCTCGCCTACGGCGATCGCGTCGAGTTCCCCGGCTCGCAGATCGTCTGGCAGTACTACCCCGGTGCCGGCCTGCAGCTCCAGGTGCTCGGAACCTTCGGACGCGCCGACGGCTTCTACGAGTCGGGCCGTAAGAGCTGGCCGGAGCTGCTTGAGCTGCTCGGCGAGATGCAGGCGGTCGCGGTGCCGCGCGCTGGCGGCACGGCCTGGGAGTACTACTTCAACTGGGAGGGCGGCGCTCCCCCGTGGGTCAGCGCAATGGCCCAGGCGACCGGGCTGGTCGCCATGACCAACGGCTACCTCGCCAGCGGCAACCGCAGCTACCTGACTACCGCCCACCGGATGCTGGCGCTCTTAGAGACGGCGCCGCCGGCCGGCACCGCGGTGCGCACGAAGCTGGGCTTGCGGTTCCTGCAGTACTCGTTCACGCCGAAGACCGACATCATCAACGCCTTCCTGCAGACGCTGATCGGGCTCGAGGATTACTACCAGGTCAGCCACGACCCCACGGCCCTGTCACTGTTCGAACGCGGCAACGCCCAGGCAGAGGCCGAGCTGCCGGGGTTCGTGATCGGTGGCTGGTCGCTGTATCAGCCCGGTGAGGTCGACCCCCTGAGCTACCACGAGCTCGTGACCGGCTTCGCCCAGAGCCTGTGCAAGCTGACCGCGGCGCCGGTCTACTGCAAGACCGCGTCGCTGTTCCAGACCGACCTGACCAGCAAGCCGGCGCTGACGCAGGTCACCACCAACGTCCGCAGCGGCCATCAGATCAAGCTGCAGTTCAAAGTCTCGAAGCTGGCCCGGGTCGGGGCGGTCGTCAGCCGCAACGGTCGTGACTACCTCTCCAGCAAGCAGCTGGTTCACGCCGGGGAACACAGCTTCAAGACGAGCAAGCTGCCGGCCGGCACCTACCAGGTCCGCATCGCCGCCACCGACATGGCTGGCAACTACACGGCGGTCACTGGTTCGCTGCAGGCGCAGCGCTGATTCGCGGGAGCCGCTCGGGCCCCGCAACCGGTCCCTGGAACGGCAACGGCACCGCGCGTAGACTGAGGGCGCAGATGACCCCTCGCATGATCCTCTACACCGGTAAGGGCGGAGTCGGCAAGACGTCGGTGGCCGCCGCGACAGCGCGTGCGTGCGCGCTGGCGGGCAAGCGCACGCTGATCATCTCGACCGATCCGGCCCACAGCCTCTCGGAGTCGCTGCAGGTGACCCTCGGCGGCGACGAGCCGATCCCGGTGCCGCTCAGGCCCGACGGCGCGGCGGCCAGCGCGGCAGCCAGCGCGCCCGCCGGTGCGGCAGACGGCGACTCCACGCCGGCCGCAGACGCTGCCGCCAGCGATGACTCGACGGGTTCGACGGCCTCGATGGACTCGGGCGAGTACTTGCTGTACGGCCTCGAGATCGACGCGCACACCGAGCTCGAGCGCCGCTGGCACGCCGCCCAGAGCTGGCTGTCGGGGCTGCTCAGCGACCGCGGGATCGACCGCATCAGCGCCCAGGAGCTGACTGTGCCGCCGGGTATGGACGAGCTGTTCTCGCTGCTGCGGTTGCAGGAGCAGGCGCACGAGAACTGGGATGTGATCATCGTCGACTGCGCGCCGACCGGCGAGACGCTGCGGCTGCTGTCGTTCCCCGAGGCCGCCCGCTGGTGGCTGGCGAAGATCTTCCCGATGGAACGGGCACTGCTGGCGGCGGCAGCGCCGATCGCGCGCGGCATGCTCGACATCTCGCTACCGGACGCCGAGGCGATGGCCGACGTCCACCGCCTGAGCCAGAGCCTTTTGGCGATGGACACGATCCTGCGCGATCACGAGCACACCTCCGTGCGGCTGGTGATGACCCCGGACCGGATGGTGGTCGGCGAGGCGATGCGCAGCTTCACCTACCTGAACCTCTACAACTACCTGACCGACGCGGTGATCGTGAATCGCGTCTTCCCGGCGGCAAGCGGCAAGTACTTCGCGGCTTGGCGCAAGCAGCAGGAGCAGAGCCTGGAGCTGGTCGACAGCGCCTTCCAGCCGCTGCCGGTGCTGCGCGCGCGGTTCTTCGACACCGAGGTCCGAGGCGCGGAGACGCTGGATCGGCTCGGGGCCGAGATCTTCGGCAGCGGCGCGAGCGGGCGCGAGCCCTGGGCGCTGATCCACGACACGATCACCCAGCAGCTCGAAGCGGACGCCGACGGGGCGCGGCTGCGAATCGCGATCCCATTCGTGCGCAAGGAGGAGATCACGCTCAAGCAGGTCGGCGACGAGCTGCTGATCATCACCCCCAGTTTGCGACGCACGATCATCCTGCCGAGCTCGGTCGCGGCGCTCAGCGCCAGCGGCGCCAGCTACGAAGACGGTGCCCTGGAAGTGAGGTTCACCCATGTCTGAGCAGCATGCCGAGGGCGGCCCCGCTGGGCCGCCACCAGCCGGGGACGGCGAGCACTCGCGCGAGCAGCCGCCACCAGCCGGCGGGCGCGAGCAGCCACCACCCACCGGCGGTCGCGAGCAGCCACCACCCGCCAACGGCTGGGAGGCGCCCCAGTCGGACCCCGAACCGGACCCGTTCGCGGCGCTGGGGCGTGCGCTGCTCGCGGCGATCCCGCCGGAGCTGCTGGCCGCCGTCGCGCGGGCTGTGAAGCAGCTCCTCGCGGCGCTGCGGCGGCTGCTGGAATGGTTGATCGCCCGCCTGCGCGGGCCGCGGCCGGACTCGGAACCGCCGACCGTCCGCGACATCCCGATCGAGTGAGCATCGCTGGCCACCTGGGCGACGCCGTTGCCGATCTTATCCCCTATGTGTACAAAATCGGCAACGGCCGACCGGGCCAGCGGCAACGGCCGACCTGGCCAGCGCCACCCGCCGGCCAGCGGGCCGGCGGCCACCACTTTTATAGTTGCTGTATGGCGCCTGCACCGTCGAGCCACCTCGAAAGTCCCCAAGCGCTCGCCGCTGGTCTGCTTGCCGCCGGCTATCTCGCCGACGACTCCGCGGCGCTGGTGAGCTACCTCGCGACGCGGCTCGAGAAGCCCGTGCTGGTGGAAGGGCCCGCCGGCGTCGGGAAGACCGAGCTTGCGAAGGCACTCGCGACGTCCCTTGGGCGCCGGCTCGTGCGCCTGCAGTGCTACGAAGGCCTCGACGAGGCAAAGGCGCTGTACGAGTGGAATTACCGCAAGCAGCTCCTGCGGATCCAGGCCGACGCCGAGGAGTCCGGCTGGGATCGTGTGCGCGACGACATCTTCGGTCGCGAGTTCCTGCTGACAAGGCCGTTACTCGAGGCGATCTCGTCGCCGCAGCCGGTGGTCCTGCTGATCGACGAGATCGACAAGACCGACCAGGAGTTCGAGGCGATGCTGCTGGAGCTGCTGTCGGACTTCCAGATCACCATCCCCGAACTCGGCCGGATCGAGGCGCGCACGCACCCGGTCGTGCTGCTGACCTCGAACAACAGCCGCGAGCTGACGGAGGCACTGAAGCGCCGCTGCCTCTATCTCTGGATCGACTACCCCGAGCCTGAGCGGGAGCTCGAGATCATCAAGCTGCACACGCCGGAGCTGGCGGACTCCGTCGCCCGGAAGCTGGTGTCGGTGATCCAGGCGGTCCGCGAGCTCGACCTGAAGAAGCCGCCCAGCATCGCCGAGTCGATCGACTGGGCGCGGACGTTGCTGCTGCTTGGAGCCGAAGATATCGATGCGCGTATCCTGCGCGAGACGCTGAGCGTGATCGTCAAGCACCGGACCGACCTCGACCTGGTCGCGGCACGGGTCGGCGTGGTGCTCGGCGAGGCACCGGCTAGCGTGTAGAGCGTGACGCCGGCGAGCAGGCGAAGCGCCGGGCCGTGAGCCGCGAATGGTTGAAGACAACGTGACAGCGCAGGACGGCAGCACGCCCGCCTCGGGCTTTGCGGCGCAGCTCGTGCGCCTCGCCGACGAGCTGCGCGGCGCCGGCCTCGCGATCGGCAGCTCGGAGCTGCTCGACGCGTTCGCGGCGCTGGAGCTGGTGCGGTGGCCCGATCCCGAGCAGTTCCAGGAGGCGCTGGCCGCGACGCTCGCCAAGTCGCCCGAGGACCGACGCGTGTTCGACGCGATCTTCGAGCGTTTCTGCTTCGGCGCCGCCGAGGCTCAGGCGATCGCCGTCGAGCCCGGCAAGCAGTCGTCGGCGCGCACGCCCGGCTCAGCCGCCGGCAAGCTCGACCTCGGCGAGCTGCGACGAAGGATCGCGCAGGCGCTCGCGAATGGCGACGAGTCGCAGCTGCGCGACCTCGCCCGGCTGGCGGTTGCCGCGCTCGGCAAGGTGAAAGGCTCGGGCGTGCTCGCCGTCGACGCGCAGCGCATCATCCGCGCGCTCGGCTTGCGCGCGGGCCAGCACGGCGACGAGCTACGGCAGGAGCTCGACATCACCGATTTCACACGCGAGGAGCTGCGCGACTTCGAACAGCAGATCCGCGACGAGCTCGAGCGCGCACAGATCGCCCGCGAGCTCCGGCTGCCGGCGAAGCGCCCGCTGTCGGAGCTCGCGCGTGCCCTGCCGACGAGCCCGGTGCAGGACCTCGCCGCGGTCCACCGCGTGGTCGCCCAGCTGCGGCGCCAGCTCGCCACCCAGGGCCACGAGCTGCGCGGCGTGCGCCGCCACGCGCGCGTCGACGTTCGTGCGACGATGCGCGAGTCGCTGCAGACCGGTGGCGTCCCGATCGTGCTGCGCTACCGGCCGGTGCGCCCGCGCCGCCCCGAGATCTTCGTGCTCTGCGACGTCTCGACGTCGGTGACGAGTGCGTCCACGTTCTTCCTCAGCGTCCTGCACGCGCTGCACGACTCGTTCCGGAAGCTGAGATCGTTCGTCTTCATCGAGCGCGTCTCCGAGGTCACGCCGATCTTCCAGACCGAGCGCGACTTCGAGACCATCGCGGCGAAGATCACCGCCGACGCGGGCGTGGCCGACGTCAGCGGCTACACCGACTACGGCCGCGTCTGGCGCGACTTCCTCGGGCAGGTCGAGGGCGACCTGAACCCGCGGGCGACGGTGATCGTGCTCGGCGACGCCCGCACGAACGGCCGCGACCCCGGCGTCGAGGCGTTCGCGGCGATGACGACGCTGGCCGGCCGCAGCTTCTGGCTCAACCCCGAGCCGCGGCTCTACTGGAACTACGGGGACAGCATGATCTCCACCTTCGAGCCGTACTGCGAGGTCTTCGAGTGCTCGCGCGCGGACCAGCTGGAGCAGTTCGTCAAAGCGCTGACGCGGCCACGAGTCGTCTAGTGGCCGAGATCAATCTCGCTGAGGACCCGATTGGCCGGGCTGCGACTTTATGCGCTGTCATTGCGCTGATATACCGTCGGCTTCCCCCTGCCGCCCCGCTGGATCGTCATCCCTCTCTGCGCGAGTCCGCGGAGCGCCTTTCGCACAGTCGGCGGCTTCAGTCCCGTAGCCGCCGCGAGCTCGGCGGCGGATTGAGACCCGCGCACCAGTGCCACGTAGACGACGCGTTGGCTCTCACTAAGCTCAGCGATGTCTGCGGCGCCGGCGTCTGAGAATGCGGTGCTGAGAACGGCAGTGAAGCGCAGGCCGTTGTCGTGAAATCGGGGAGCCGGTAGATCGCTCGCCTTCATGAGGTCGATGATTCTGGGTATGCCTGACGCTAAGGCTTCGACTACTCGTGCCCCGTCACTGGAGCGCGCATAGCGGCACAGCTCGATGAGGCGAGCATTGCGAGCTGACGTAGTGCCACGAACGCCAAGACGGTCCAGGGTAATGCCGTACAAGCCGCCGGGGTTGGTGACTCGCAGAGCGGTTGGCGCCAGACGGACCTCGACCGCTTCTCCACGTGACCACTGATCGAGGTCGCGGTGGACAAGAGCGTTGCTGACCAACTCGCGGAATGCTTCAGGAGGATATTCCCAACGGTCGCGCACGGAGCCGCCTGGATCGGTGGCGGTGTAGCGACTGAACACTTTGCGCGCCCAGGTCAGAGCGCCATCGAGCATGATTGGAATCGGACCGGTGAGCGTTGTCGTCTCAGCCGCTCGGATACCGGAATTTTCCCGTGCTTCGACGCTCATGTTGATGACGAAGCGAGGGAGGAATTGCTGAGGGTGTTTACCAAGCGTGAGCAGACCGGCAGTCGAGAGACGCCCGCCATCGACGACTATGCCAGCACGAAACAGCAGCTCATCACCGGTGAAGCGTCCCAGCCCCATAGGATCGAGCGCCTTGACTGTGTCCACCCAAAGGTCCAGCAACGCGGGATCTAAGTCCGATTTGCGTGAGTCCGCCACCGGATGTTGGTCGAAGTCCGGATGAGACCGCTGCGCCAGGAAAGCCTGCTCTTCCAGGGTGGACATCGAAAAGTCTCCATCCCAGGCGCGCGTCCATGCCTGGCCTGTCGATCGCACCCGGCATGGTTTGGCCGATGCCGCCGTAGCCGCAACCTTCGCAATGACGACTGGCTTGCCATCGACTTGCGCGTCAAGGAAAGTCATCTGCACCGGCGGAAGGCATGCTCGTGCCCTGGCTGCGAGTCCTTGCTTCAGCGCTGCTACATCGGGCAGGTCAACCGGCAAGAATCCCGCTCTCTCATCGAGACCGAGGACGATCCACCCACCTTCGGGCAGGTTGGAGATACCGCATATGCTTTGGACTAATGACGGTGACAGGCCCCCCGCAGCCGCTTTCACCTCAATGTCATCGGTGTCGCCTCCAGCGGAACGTAGACGTTCGAGCAGGTAGTTCAGGGTCTCGGACTCGTCCCGCATCAGCCAAATGTAACAGGGCCGCGTTACATTTAGTTGCATTTGGCTGATGCGGTGCGCCACGGCGGATCCCACCTACCGCGGTCCAAGCCCGGGTCGCGCCTGGTGGACGGTTCCGCGTCGGGCTCAGGATTCTTAGGATCCACAAGATGCTGCATGCTGGAAGGATGTTGAGCTCGCAGGAGAGCAGCCAACCACCGACCGCCGCCGTCATGCTCAGCGAGGTCGCGCGCGCCTACCGCATACGGCGACGCTCACGTCGGGGGCGGCTCGAGCTGCGTGCCCTGGACGGCGTCTCGCTGGCGGTCGCCAGCGGCGAGGTGGTCGCGATCATCGGGCCCAGCGGCTGCGGCAAGACGACGCTGCTCGAACTCGTCTGCGGGCTTCAGCAACCCGACACCGGCGAGCTGCGCGCCGAGCCGGCGGCGCTGATGCCGCAGCGCGACGTGCTGCTGCCCTGGTGCTCGGCACTTGACAACGCGACGCTCGCCCTCCGTGTCCAGGGTCGCTCGCGGGCCGCTGCCCGCGAGCTTGCGGCGCCGTGGTTCGAGCGCCTCGGCCTGAACGGCTTCGAACGCAGCGACATCGGGGCGATGTCCGGTGGCATGCGCCAGCGCGTGTCGTTCCTCCGCACCCTGCTTGCCGGCAAGCCGGTGCTGTGCCTCGACGAGCCGTTCGGCGCGCTCGACGCGATCACACGGGTGCAGATGCAGGAGTGGCTGGCGCAGGCGCTGGTGGCGGAGGACATCCGCACCCACGCCGTGCTGCTGGTCACACACGACGTCGAGGAGGCGGTGCTGCTGGCCGATCGGGTGGTGGTGCTCTCGGCGCGCCCCGGTACAGTCGTCGCAACGCTGCCGGTCGAGCTACCGCGCCCGCGCCGACGCACCGATCCGGCGTTCGTGACGCTGCGGGCGCAGGCGCTGGCGGCGCTGGGGATGAGCGCATGAGCGAGATCGTTTACGCGCGTGACCGCGGACCCAGCAGCAACGCCGGTGGGCGCCAGGGTCGAGGCGGACTCCCGGTTTCGCGGTGGGCGCCGCCGTTAGCGACAGCGCTGGTGCTGCTCGCGGCCTGGCAGCTCTACGTCGACCTTGCCCACATCAGCCCGCTGGTGCTGCCGTCGCCGCATGCGGTCGCACTGGCCCTCGCCCACGACCGCGCCACGCTCGCGCACAACCTGCTGCGAACCGGCTGCGAGATCCTGCTTGGCATCCTGCTGGCGATGCTCGCGGCCGGCGCGATCGCGGTCCTCGTCCACTTCTCGAAGCTGGCCGAGCGTGCGCTCTACCCGCTGGTGGTCGCGTCGCAGGCGCTGCCGGTCGTGATCATCGCGCCGATCCTCGTGCTCTGGCTCGGCTTCGGTCTGCTGCCGAAGCTGATCGTGATCGCGCTCGTGTGTTTCTTCCCGATCGTGGTCACGACGCTGGCGGGCCTCGAGTCGGTCGACCCGGCGCTGCTGTCGCTGATGCGCAGCTTCGGCGCGAGCCGAACCCAGACGTTCCGCCTGGTCGAGCTGCCAACGGCGCTGCCAGGGCTGTTCACCGGTTTGAAGCTGGCGGCGGTCTTCTCCGTGATCGGCGCCGTGTTCGCCGAGCAGGCCGGTGCGAACTCCGGTCTCGGCTACCTGCTCACCGTCACGATCTCGAACCTCCAGATGGCGGAGGCGTTCGCCGCCGTGGTGGTGCTGTGCGCCTTCGCGATCGTGCTGTTTATGCTGCTGAGCGTGATCGAGCGACGAGTGCTGCCGTGGGCGTATAGCAGCGAGGCGGTCCGTGCCCGATGAGCCGGCATGCCCTGCTCATCGGCGCCCTTGCGGCCACCGCGGCACTTGGCCTCGCCGGCTGCGGCCAGGTCTCCAACACGATCACGGCGCCGGCCGGCGCAGCGCAGACGCTGGTGCTGGCGTTGCCGCAGCAGCCCAGCGCAAGTTACGCCGGCATCTACGTGGCGCAGGCGCTCGGCTACTTCCAGCAGGCCGGCATCAGCCTGCAGATCCAGCGGCCGTCCGGCGCGAGCACTGTCGACCAGCTGCCCGAGCTCGTCGACGGCAACTTCGACGTGACGCTGTCGTCCGCGCCGGCAGTCCTGCAGCTCCAGCGCGAAGGCTCGCCGATCGTCGCGATCGGCGCCCTGGCCCAGGGGCCGATCTGGAGCACCGAGCCGCAGTACGCGAAGGTCAAGTCGACGAAGTCGGGCACCACAACCGGCGCATCGACGACGAAGCGCAAGCTCACCGGCTACAAGTTCGTGCCCGACGACTCGCTGCTGCCCGCCGCGATCCAGGCCAGCCACGGCATTCCCACCTATTCCGGCCTGGTGATGGTCGCCCGCGAAGGCACCCTGCAGGCTGAGAGCGACGTGCTGCGCCGCTTCGTGCAGGCGGTCGGGCGCGGCTACCGGCAGTTGCGCGCCGACCCGGGTCAATACGCTGCGGTCGCCGCCACGGCGATGGGCATGCCGAAAGCGACCGCGGAACTGCAGGCGGGCGTTGAGCACGAGTTGCCCGAGCTCTTCCCGGGCGGCGCGGAGCCGTGGGGCTGGCAGGATCCCAACACGACCGCGAACCTCACCCACTGGCTGGTGATGCAGCACCTGATCGCGGGCAGCGGACCGGCGCGGAGCGCGTTCACGAACCGGCTGCTGCCCGGGCAGGGGGCTTAGAAACCGGAACGGTCGCCAGCCGTCGATCGACCAGCAGGGCGGTCCTGGAAACAGGATAAGGCGGACGAAACAGCATAAGGGGGACGGTTGTGATCGGAGTTTTGGCTACGGACGACCCCGACCTTGTCATCATCATCCATGTCATGCCGACCCCGCTCCGGAGGCGCTGAAGGAGAACCGCTATGACCATTGACCCTGACCACTACCGCGCAACTCGCGAAGCGAGCTTCGAGGATATCGACCTTGATCAGGAAACGGTCATCGTGGGCGACCGACGCTACACAGAAGCGGACGCCGCTGCCGATGCTGCCCGGCTGGAAGCTCGAACTCGCGGTTTCTCTCGCGGCGGACATTCGCTCTCCGGCGACGACACGCACTCACCGAAGGTCGCCACCGTCCTCCCACGCGACGTCCGCGACAAAGTCCGTCAACGCGCCGACGCCGAGGGTATGGGCGTCTCAAAGTGGCTACGCCGGCTCATCGAGCGCGAAGTCGCCTGACGTAGCTCGAGTTTTTTACCGCTCGCTGCGGACAATCATCGCCGATCTTGGGCACGTCCACGTCCACGTCCGCGTCCACGTCCACGTCCACGTCCACGCTATTCGTCTCCTTCGCAGCCGGAATCTGCTGCTCGATCGTGGTGCGGCCGAAGCGCGAATGGTCGGCGATTAGCTTGGTACCGTTGCTGGTATGCAGGCAACCATTGATAAGGCAGGGCGTGTGGTGATTCCCGCGGCACTGCGTGATCGGATCGGCTTGCGAGCCGGCAAGGTGGAGATGAGCATCGACGGCGCTGCCGTGCGGATCGAGCCCGTCGCGGACGGCAAGCTGGTCGAGCGCGACGGTTTGCTGACGATCTCTGGCAGCGGCGCTGCACCGACGACCGCAGAGATCAGAGAGCTGCGCCTTGGCGACCAGCGCTGAGCTGCTGCTTGATACCTCAGCTGCGGTCGCTCTCGTGCTCCCGAACCACGAGCACCACGTCGCCACAGTCGCGGCCAGCGCCGGCCGGCAGCTCGGCCTGGCCGGACATGCGGTCTTTGAGACCTTCTCGATCTTGACTCGGCTACCGACCAGCGTCCGCCTGACGCCCGCTGACGCCCAGCGCGTGATCGACGTCGACTTTCCCGCCAGCGTCACGTTGCGGATGGATGCAACGTCAGCACTGGCGGCGCTGGTCCAAGTTGGCGCAACCGGCGGTCAGATCTACGACGGCCTCGTCGGCCTCGCCGCCCGCGAGGCCGATTTGCCGTTGCTGAGCTTCGATGTGAGAGCCAGGGATCTCTACCTTGCGCTGGCCGTACGGCTGGCCTGGGCGCCGGGCGCCGGGCGCCGAGCCACCCACCTCGCCCATGCGGTCGCGTGTCGTCTTGAGCAGTGACTCCCAGGCAGCCACGAACTGAGCGACTCCCGCAGCTTCCAGCGCGCTGGTGACCTGGGAGAGGTCTACACCGGCGGCGCCCAGCTGCGCCAGGGTTTCCTTCGCAGCCGGGATCTGCTGCTCGATCGTCGTGCCGTCGAAGCGTGAATGGTCGGCGACCGCCTCCAGCGTCGCCGCCGGGACGGTGTTCACGGTGCCGGGAGCGACCAGCCCATCGACATACATCGTGTCCGGATAGTCAGGGTTCTTGGCCCCGGTCGAGGCCCAGAGCGGACGCTGCGGTCGTGCCCCCGCCGCACGCAACGCCGCAAACCGGTCGCTGGCGTGCTCCTGCTCGTAGGCTGCGAAGCAAAGCCGCGCATTGGCGAGGCCAGCGGTACCAGCCAGCGCCTGATGCTCTGCCGTCAAACCTGGGTCAACCGCACCATCCACGCGCGAGACGAACACCGAGGCCACCGAGCCGATCGTATTCAGGTCGAGACCTCGCTGCTGCGCCCGCTCGAGACCGGTTATGTAGGCGCGGGCGACCTCGGCGTACCGCACCGGCGAGAAGATCAGCGTGACGTTCACGCTGATGCCGTCCCCGATCACCTCGGTAATCGCTGGCAAGCCCTCGACGGTCGCCGGGATCTTGATCATGACGTTCGGCCGCGACACCTTATCCCACAGCATCCGGGCGGCTCGGACCGTGCCCGCCGTGTCATGGGCCAAGCGCGGATCGACCTCGATCGACACTCGCCCGTCGACCCCCTTGCTGGCGTCGTAGGCGTCGCGCAGGACATCGCACGCCTCCCGCACGTCGCTCGCAGTCAGCTCGACCAGCACCTCGTCGGCGCTGAGGCCGGCGCGCGCGAATCCGCGCACGTCCTCGGTGTAATCCTCGGAGTTAGCAATCGCCTTCTGGAAGATCGCCGGGTTTGTGGTCACACCGACGACGTTCCGCGTCTCGATCAACGACCGCAGGCCCCCGCTCCGCAGCCGTGCGCGGGAGATGTCGTCGAGCCAGAGCGAAACTCCGGCGTTACTGATCGCGGTGGTTCTTGAGTTTCGTGCCATGACCTATCTAGTCCATTTCTCTAGTCGATTTCAACTGTGAAGTCCGACTGCGATCTGGTTTGCGACGCGTAGTCAGAGGCAGGAATACCAGGGCTGCTCGAACCGTCCCATACACGCTGGAAAGCGGCGTCTTTCGGCAGCCGTTGTAAATCACGCACCGCGTCTGGCACACCCACCGACAAATACAACTCGCCGTCGTCGAATGCATCGCCTGGATGGGCAGCCGCCGATTCCACAACTCGATGAGTCATCTGACGCCCGACAAGGCCTCAGAAAACTGGCGGCGGATAACAATCAGCGACCAACGACAGCTCGCTAAGACCGCACCCTATGAGGCGGCCGACCCGAGCGCCCAACTGGTCTCTGTAATACAACGTTCAAGACCACCAGCAAGATATGGCGGCGGTCGCAGCTGGGCGACGTGCCCGTGTGCCTCGTGAACGCGCATCGTTCGTGAGGCACACGGGCAGTCACAGCGTTATCGGTCCGTGGCCCGTCTCAGTGCTCGTAGTCCTCATAGGCGAGGATCTCGTCGCTGAACGAGTTGTACTTTCCGATGCTCCACCGGTGGTTGATCATGTCCCACACGATCGTCTCCATGAGTTCCGCAAACTCCGGATCGAGGATGTGATAGTCGGTAGCGATCAAATCGACTTTGCTCGGGTCCAGCTGATCTTTCAGGCGCCTCCACATGAGCGTCGAGCGGCGCGACCACGTCTGGTACTTCTCGTCGGGCTCCCACACCGGCCCGTCGCCGTTGCCCTTGGCCCAGCCACGCTCACGCGTCGCCGTCTCCTCCGGCTGGTCGTAGGCGGACCATCCGCGCATGGGTATGACGAAAGCCGTCGGCCCGTTGGTCTTGTTGAGCTGGCCGGCCATGTAATCGGAGAGTTCCACGATCTCCTCCAGGGTGGGGACCATAATCGTGACGCCCTCGTTGTGCACGTACGGCTTGTCGGTGCCGTGGAATCCACGGCGCTTGCCCGTCCTGAAGTCCTCCAGGTACTCGGGGTTGAACTGAGCCATCCCGTTGTATGCGCTCTGATCCAGCCCTCCGGGGGCAATAACCTGCGGAATGCCGATATCGGAGGCGGCGCTCATGCGCTCCCCTACCCACGTCTTCGGGGTTCCGTAGAACGAGTTGTACATGTTGTTCGTCAATTCGCCCGGCGTCATATCGACGACAGCAGTGATGTCACCTGAGCGGATGAGGTCTTCCATCGTCGCCCCAACGCCCACTGCATGGAACGTGGCGCAGTCCCAACCATGCTTGTCGAAGAAGCTTGTGATGTGGATCTGCGTCGGCGTCGTGGTTCCGTAGGACGTCACCGCGGCCAGCGGACGGGTGGAACCGGCCTCGTTGGGAACCTTGGCCATTGCGACGACTGCTGCGCAGGCATTGCGCACGATGCGCTGGGTGACCTTGTTGATTCCCTGTTCGGCGGTGGGCGAGGCAATGAAGATGTCCTTGTTGCCCAGCCACATCGACACGTCCGCGCTGGCCATGTCCGTCAGCATGATCTTCGGAATCCCGAACGGCAGCGCGCGCATCACCTGCGTCACCGTGGTGGTCCCGACCGAACCGGCCCAAGAGATAATGCCATCAAGGCGTCCCTCGTCCAGTAGCTTGAACGCCATTCTGGCGCCCGCCTTGCCGACGGTCTCAATGGCCTCCGAACGCGGCGCCGTGAAGACGTCGCTAGCCTGGGTGATCCCGGATTCACGGAGCACCTCCTCTACGCCGACGTCGGCGAAGTTGGTGGAAGCGCCCAGTGACAGGTCCATGATCAGCGGCTCGCCACCGAACTTCCTCACGCTTTCAGCGAGGAACCGAATCTCGTTCCCCTTTGTGTTGCACATTCCTGTGCAGACGATAACGGGCTTCTTGTCGTCCATTTGTCGGAACTGCTCCTCTCATCCCTTCTTGGGCTGGATCGGGACGTCCTCAGTACAGGTTGAGGGCGTTCTTGTACTCCTTCGTAGTCGCGAGAATGGCCTTCTCGATCGGAACGCGCTCGGCAGCAGAACCGCCGATGGACCCATGGGCCGATGTCCTGTGCATGACATACGCGACCTCCTTCGGCCCCTCGATCGGGCCGCCATGGGCGAACAGGATGATGTCCGGGTTGACCGCCAGCGCGGCCTCGAATATCTCCTGGCTGCGCTCAGTCGCCTCGTCGAGCGTGACCTTCGACACCGCGCCGGTGATTCCACCGACGGTCGCGCCGAAGTGCGTGGCGATCGCGTGCGCACCCGCCTCGGTCAACACTCGCGCCTCCTCGGGCGTGAAGGCGTATGCCAGCGCGAACATGTTCTCGTTGGCAGCGGCCTCGACGAACTCGACCTCGCGCTTCCAACCGATCCCGATGTTGTCCATCTGCGCCACGGTGGCATCGCCGTAGATCTTGATCATGAACGGGTTGATTCCCGACACTCCCGCGTCGCGGAGCCTGCGCAGGTGATCCTTGTGCGAGATGAGTGGATTGAAGGCGCCGGACAGTGACAGGATCGGAGTGTCCTTGACGTTCGCCGTGATCTCCGGCGCCAGGTCGAAGATGACCTGATTGATGTCCGAATTCGGCATGAGGGCCGCCAACGACCCTTGACCCTTGAGCCGCCAGTAGCTGGTTCCGGAGATGACGATCATGTCGGAGCCGCCCATTTCCTGCAGCTTTGCCGTCAGGCCCGAGCCGCAGTTCGGAACAAACAGCGGCGTGCCCGTGGCGATCACCTTGCGCAGGCGTGCAACGACCTCGTCCGCGGTGTATACCTTGGCCATTTTTCCTCCCCTTCGAGTAGTATTCGCGCTGACCTATTCGGGTCAGTCAGACCAAGCAGTACTTGGCCAGGAACTTCCTGGCGTTCTCGTCACGTACTGCGATGACGTCTCGTGATGCCAGCGGTGTGGGACCGAAAGCTCCGGCCGCAATCTCGCTGGCCAGCTGATCGACCACCGAGATGGTCTCGGAGATCGAATACAGCGGAAAGTCCGAACCGAACAGCAAGTGCTCCGTCGTTCCGGCCCAGGACTTGACCACCTCGAGCAGGTTCTTCAACGGCCAGGTCCGGGACGCGGGATCCCTCCCGATCACCGAACTGACGTCGACGTAAACGTTTGGATGCTTGCGCAGGAGGCCGGCGACCGTTGAGAAATCGATTCGACCCGCGTGCCCGAGGATCATCGGAAGCTCCGGAAACGCGCAGGCGATCTCATCGAAGCGACTAGCCCGCGTATGCGTGTCCGTGCACGGCAGGACTCCGATGTCGCCCGAATGAAAGAGGATCGGAAGGCGGTACGCCTCCATGACTTCGTAGACCGGCCAGAGCAGGTGGTCGTCGACATCGATCTGCTGCATGGCGCCATGGATCTTGAGACCGCGAGCACCGCGATCCTCGACCTCGGAGCGCAAAATCTCCGTCGCTTGCGCCGAACGCGGATTGACCGCGCAGAAGCGGATGAGGCGATCGGGAGCAAGTGCAACCTGTTCCGTCACGTAGTCGTTGATCGCGGCAACAGCGGCGTCGTCCAGGTTCGGGGAGTGGACCAGCGCAACGGTGACGGCCTTGTCGATGCCGGACCGATCCATGCTAGTCAACAGACGCTCAGCGCCCGATTCGACGCTGCTGCCCTCTCCACGGCCGGACGAGTAGGCGCGGATGAAATCCGGGATGCCTGCGCCCGCCCACATGTGCGTGTGAACATCCGCTCTCATATCAATCCTCAGCCTTCCGGTAGCCGAACATTGCCAAGGCCTGGGCAAGCTCACGGTGTTCGACGGCGTATTCGTCTGTCGGAACGCCCTGTTGCCATGCCTCGATCGCCTGCAGCATGGCCCTGACCCCCGCCGCGGGACCGTCCGAGTGCCCCTGGACGGCGCCGCCGGGCGCCAGCACGATATCGCAGCCCAACTCATCGAGGTAACGCTCGACCACGCCGGGGTGGACACCGCCACCTACCACCGGCATCGAAGGTTTGAGCCCCGGTGTGGGCAGGCCGAGCCGGTGGGTGACCTCGAGGTAGCTGGCGCGTCGCATCGGGTAACCGCCGTAGGGCGTGTTGATGACGGCCAAGTCCGCGCCGGCCAGGCGGGGGAAGAAACCCGCCGTCAGACCCGCGCTCATACCGCTATGCGACCCTTCGTAGTAGAGGTTCGAGCCCGCGTAGTGGCCGAGGACGGGAACGCCGGCGACCGCCGCGACCTCGGCCAACATGCCATAACCGACCGCCCCGTAGGCGACCATGACGGCCTTCGCACCGGCGTCCACGGCCCTGCGAGCGTTGTCGAGGAGCCGCCTTCCCTGTGCCGTGATGTTCGCGACATAGATCGTGCGATGCCCGGTCTCCCCCTCTGCGCGGGAGGCAGCGGCCTCGTAGGCCTTGACACGTTCTACGAGGGGCGAGAAGCTGGTATCGCCCATCAGCTCGTCGTCCTTGATGAGGTCCGCGCCGCCCAGAGCCGTTTCGTAGAAGATATTCGCTCCCTGCTGGGGCGTGATGCCCGTGCAGGGCTTGATCATGTTGAGCACGAGCGGGCGGTCCCTAACTCCGGTCAGCTTGCGAATTCCATCGATGCCGAACCGCGGACCGCCGAAGGACGCCGTGAAATCGTCCGGGAGCTGCACATCAACCATCTTGCACTGCATCGAGGTGGAGGCGTCGTTGCCGAGGACCGTAGTGATCATCTGGGCGATGTCCGACCCGAAGTTCACAGTGGGTATGCCTAGCGATATCACGTACCCCACTTGTTCGGGGACCTGCGTTCCCAGATCAACCGCCGGACAGGAGATGATCGAGACCACCCGGGCCTGATAGTCCCGGCGCATTTCCTTCGTGATGTTGGGAACCTCGACCCATGTGCCCAGGGACTGCCCCACCGCGAAGCGCTCTGCAACCCCGCAGACATCGGCATCGGCCGCCAGGGTGACGTAGTAGGTGGCAATGACGTCATGCTCCAGACGCGCCTGAGGAGGGAGGACATACATCCCCTCGGACCGCGGCGGAGCGCTGTCCAATACCGACGACATAGATACCTCCCGCACGAAACGACCGACGCAACTGTCATCAGCGGCGTCGCGTTGGAGGAGCTTCCTCCAACACCGATAATTATAGACATCACAGTTCAAATGTTGCAAGTCGCAACTTTGATGTGATCTATTGGCCCGTGTTGGAAGTTGTTTTCTGGTGTGGTGGTGGTTTGGCGTGGGCGATGATCTCGTCGGCGTTCTTGTCCAATGAATGGGTGCGCACGTTCGTTCCAGCCGTCGAGGTAGACCCCGATCGCGGTCTCGAGGTCTTTGACGCTGTGGAAAGTGGCACAGCGGATTGAGCTGGCCTGGTTTTGACGGGGCTTTGATCTAATCCGGGGAGTTGCCAGGTGATCGATCTGGCGCGGTCTGCGACGAAGGTCAAGCAGTTGGCGACGAAGGTCAAGCAGTTGGCGACGAAGGTCAAGCAGTTGGCGACGACGTTTCAGATGTCAGAGGCCACGATCTATAGCTGGCTCAAGCAGGAGCGGATTGATCGCGGAAAGGGCGAAAGCGCGACCACGAGTCAGCAGCTTGAGCTCGCGGCCGCGAAGCGGCAGATCAAACAGCTTGAGACTGAGCTGGCTGTGGCTCGGAAAGCGACCGAGGTGTTCCTATCGGGGAGGATCGCCTCAAAAAGCTTTTCCCGGTGCTCGAGGCTATGACCACACAGGGAATCAACGTGCAGCAAGCCAGTCGAACGTTCGGCGTCTCCGAGTCCGGCCAGTACGCGTGGAAGAGCCGACCGGACTCGCCGACGACACTCCCGCCGGATCTGGTCGGCGGGTGAAATCCCGGACATCCACGAGATCTCTGGCGGCACCTACGGCGGTTCGCGGGTCACCGCCGAGCTTCGCTCCGGGCGCAACGTCATCGTTGGCCAGGGTGCAGTGGGCTCGATCATGCGCGAGCTCGAGACCTGAAGCCTCCCGAGGCGGCGGCCGCCGTGCGGCGCGAAACTCCAGGCGCTCACGTCTTGTGCCTTCAGCCAACATCTCCGCGATGCCGGGATCTCACCCTCCATGGGGGCCGTCGGCTCCGCCTAAGATAACGCCGTGACGGAGAGCTTCTGGGGTCGGATGCAGATCGAGCTCTTGAACCGCCGCAAGTGGGAAGCCCAGGTTGAGCTAGCCACCGCGATCCACGACTACATCGACGACTGGCACAACAACCGCAGCCGGCACTCAGCACTCGGGATGTGGAGACCCACCGAAATCAAGAACACATGGTCCTCCAGAGGCGGCGCCCGGTAGCTGTCCCTTCCGCGCGCCTACGGCGAGCGGAAGGGACAGCCACCGGCAAAATCCTTAGCCCCAAACCCTTCCTAGCAGCCACGAACAACACCCAAGCCCACCGAGTTCAGCAAACCGACGCCACGAACACGGGCAGATCAAAGCCCCCTCCGCCGAACCCAGACCATCCCACGCGACACTTGGGCAGGACGGAAACACGCGTCACTTCCCGCGTATCGGGATCGTCATGAGGTCCCGGCCCACCACGAACTCGCCCTCGAACGCCGAGGCCCCGACCAGCCAATCGGCGTCAGACGCGTTGCCAGGAACCAGGTGATTCAACACGACCTTGCGCACTCCAGCTTGCGCCGCAATCTCGCCAACCACGGCGGAAGAGGTGTGCTTGGCGAACACGTGATCCAGCTTGGCCTGCTGCTGGGGAGTGTATGGCGGTTCTCCGTAGGTGGCGATGGCGAATCGGTGACTGATCGCCTCGTGGACCAGCACATCGGCGCCATCGGCCAACTCGACGAGGTCGTCGCATGGTCCGGTGTCCCCGCTCAATACCGCGGTGCCCTCGTCGGTGTCGAAACGATAGCCCAGGGCGGGCGCCATCGTCCCGTGGTGAACGATGGTGGCCGTGATGCGAACCCGGTCATCCTCGAACACTCGGAATGTGTGTTGCGCAGGGTTCGCGGGGGGCGTGATGTCGTGCGCTCGCACCAAATCCTCGAAAGGAATGCTGCCCGCGCCAATCACTCGATCTGCGGTATCGGCGATGAACCCTTGGGCCAGGTGCGCTACGAGGTGCTGCGTCCCCGGAATTGCGTGGTTTTGGATATGCAGCCGCTCGGCGGCGTACACCTCGTCCTCCCGGAGCTGTCGGGGCCAGGGACCATAGATCGGCACGGGATCGCGCGGCCATCCCTGATTGCCGGCACACAAAACATAATTCGCCAAGTCGACCGTGTGGTCCGAGTGCAGGTGCGTGATGAAGAACGCGCCGAGGTTCGCCAAGACGGCGCCTGCTCCCCGCGCGAGGGGATCGGCGAGCGTCAACTGTCTGGTGGATCCGGCTCCCATGTCCACGATGTAGATCCGATCGCCAACGACGATCGCTGTGGAAATGCCGAACCGGGCGACCGCTCCATTAACTCCAGGCGCCCAGGTGATCGATCCTCCGGCGGTTCCCAGCAAGACAATTCGTGCGCCGCTCAACATCGTAGCCACTTCCTTACCGATCTTCCGGTTGTATTTCAGACGATACCCGCCCTACGGCGTAGTTCTCAGCGGCGCCACCTTCACCTCGCGCGCCAGCTCGCCTGAGCATCCCCAGGTCCCCGGGGCTCCTCCCTACTTGCCCGGGCTCCACCAATTCGAAGGCCACGCGAGCGACCGACCGCCTCCCCTCGATCGGCTGCCGGTTCCGGTAGTCAGTGGTGGCCTCAAAAAAGCTTGAGGCCACCGCTGTAACGAAGCCGCGCAACGCTCGGAGGGTCCCGCGCGCCCCTGAGGCATTGAGATCGCGGCGGATCGTCATGCGCGAAACGTCGAACTGCCGGACGATGTCGTAGACGTGAATTGAACCCCCGGAGAGAACCAACTCGATGATTGTGTCCTGGCGCCCTTCCGACCGGAGTGGTCCTGACTGCAGGACGCGACAGCGCCGGGGGTGACGGAGTTCATCTCGATCACAAGATCGCCGTGACCGGAGTCCCACGGTCCGTCCACGTCGGAAGCGACGAGTGCGTTCATGTCTTCGCACTGTTCACACCGGCCCGTCCTCGTTGCCGCTCCTACCTGCATCACTCGCCCGTTTTGTAGCATAACACAGCAGGATCGGACTCACACCTTGTGTGTGTGTGTAGTTTCGGCGAGTTGTGTAGCACCGCTCGTGGTGATGCGCTCGATGTGTGTGGTTTCCGAGGCGGTGACGGTGCGCGCCGGACTCGGTCCGCTGTGATCGGCGTCTGTCTCGGCCGGCGACTCCACAGCCCCGTTGAGAGTTACGTTCAGCCAGCCGATGAACGAACCGAGTAGGCAGGCCAAAGCGGTGACGATCACCGAACCGACCAGCAGGGCGTACGCATTGCCCGAATGACCGACGTAAGCGACGCCCTGACCGGTAAAGATCGCGCCCAGTGTAATTGCGATGCCCTGGAAGTAGGCCAGCGTACCGTCCCTGAGAACTTTGATGTAGTCCATGAGGAACACGGCGACGCCGAAGCCGATGAAGTAAGCGACCGCTGTGGCGAGGTCGCCCGCGGCCACGAGGTGGGCGCCGCCGAAGAGATTGGTCAAGAGTATGGCAAAACTCTGCACCGCGCCGGCCATCACAACACCAAACATGAATGCGGGGATCAGTGTGCGAAGTCCGCCGAGGCTGCTTCCGAACATGAAATACTCGGCCCAGACGATGAAGGCGATCCACAGTGGGAGGCTGTAGTCACCCAGCCACAACCCAAAGGGCAGGCTGACCACCACTGACAAGGCGACCGCGAGCCAATTGGGCATGCGTTCCTTGGTTTTCATGACAACTCCTTTGTTGGTAGATATCTGGCGGCTTATAGCTAATACTGCAGTGATATATAGGCCAACTGTCATGTGACAGGTTGGCCGGCAACAGCGAAGTCATCCCAGGGCCGCGTCGAACGGAAGCGGGCGTAGAAATGCGCGTGGAGTCAGGCTAAACGACTTGACTGGATACCGCTGGCGGCTGATTTACCCGGGCTACTATCGCGTGTCGTAAGTCTGTTTTGGTGAGGATTTGAGATCGTGGATCATGTCGCGCACAGAGGTATTGGGATTGCGACTGGACAACGGGGCTGCTAATGCCTCGTGTCAAGCCTGCGCCGGCGACAACGGCGGTCCGCAATGTTGGGAAACGACATGCAAGGCTCAGCTTTGATGTACTTTCGTTCTCATTAAGTTGTGGCGACTGCGCTAGTGTGAGCTAGCGCGTCGACGCTCCCAAGGCGGCATCGGACAACTCGCCAATGATGTCGGCAAGTCGATCGATGTTGTGCGCAAACCGACCGAGGAACAGGCCCTCGACGGCAGGGGCCAGCTGCTCATAGGTGCCTGGGCCTGCACTCCCCCCGTAGAGAACACGCCCCGGTACGTGAGCATTCGCGAGTTCCGACCTGATCTCGGTGCACAACGCTCTCACGTGTTCTGCAGGAGCAGGATCACTAGCTCCGATTGCCCACTCCGGTTCATAGGCGACGACAATGGAGGGGACAGCAACGCGCCGCAGCACAGCGCGGAGTTCCCGTTTGCAAACTTCCGTGGCGACGCTCACCGTGGCACGCTCGCGCTCGCCGACGCACAGAACTGGCACCATATCGTGCGCTACCACCTGCTGTACTTTGGCTGCTGCGATGTCGTCGGTTTCACCGAAGAGACGACGGCGTTCCGCATGGCCCACTTCCACATAGCGACAGCCCAGATCAGCAAGAACCGACGCGGAAACCTCACCGGTTTGCGCCCCGTCCGACTGAGCGGCTACATTCTGGGCGCCCCAGGCTATAGAGGTTCCGCGCAGCGTCGCCGCAGTGGATTCGAGCAACGGGAACGTCGGAAGAACCGCCAGCTCGATCCCTTTGGTTGCTGCCTGGGGCGCCAAATGCGAGAGCTTCTCAACCCAGCTGCGGGTCTCGGCCACTCCTAGGTACATCTTCAGGCTCACAGCGAGTAAGCGCGCTCCAGAATCATCGGTCGACGCCGAAACCATAGTCAACATTTCCTACTTTCCGCTTCGGTTGCGTCACTTCGGCTCATGAGCGCTCTTCCTCTGACTCGTAGGAGCGGATAGCCGCTACCTTTAGGGCCGAATGCGAAGAAGGGTCAAACGTGTAGTCAAAAAACTCTTTGGCCAGACGCCGAGCCAACTCACGGCCTATGACCCTCTCGCCCAGGCAGAGGATCTGCGCGTCGTTTGAAAGGACCAGGCGCTCTACGGAGTAGGAGTCATGAGCTGTACCAGCACGGATTCCTTTAACTTTGTTAGCCGACATCGCCACACCCAACCCGGTACCGCACACGAAGACGCCACGGTCAGCATTACCACCGGCGATGACCCGCGCCCCTTTTACGGCAACGTGCGGGTAGTCGATGTCTTCGCCACTGCGCACCCCAACATCGATAACCTTGTCAATGCGCGGATCCTGCGATAAGTCCTGCTTGATGGCCTCCTTGTACTCGTAACCGGCGATATCTGAAGCCACAACCACACGCAATCCCATGTGAATCTCCTTATCTACTTAGCGTGTGCGCTTGCCGCGCGGCTCGGTCCACCACTCGCAGCGGTCAAACACAACTCGGACGCGAGTGCGTCAGCCACCCCGGTCATCGGCAGTGCGAACGAAGTGGCACCAGGATCCGAATGGCCAATCGAAGCTGTTCCGTGCGTGCGCGCGCGGCCCTTGCTCCCGAACAGGAGCAGCGTGCCTGCCCCATCCTCAGCCGCGCGGGCTACCGATTCAGCCTGGGAAGGCGACGGCGACGCGAAGATGTTGCCGCACACGGCACCACCTTCCATACCCGGCCCCACCCATCCAGCAAATGCCGGATAGTGACCTGCCCCACCACCGACAACGACACTAACCTGACCTTTGGAAGTTTCAGTCAACCTAACGACGCCACCACGTACCGACTGCACGTAGTCGCTATTCGCAGCAACCACGCCCCGCAGACTCTCTGCTGGAAACCGTTTCGGATCATTGACCAGATACGTCATCGCCTTCTGTTCCCTCGCCACGTCCAAACGTAATCCGCCGACGGCGCTGGTTGCCTTCTGCCACTCGGCGCCGATTCCAGCTCTCCATTAACTGCGCGTCAAAGCCAGATCACTCGAACGCAGCGACACGTATCTCTGGAAGCCCACGGTCGATTAGGCTCACCCGACCCGAAAGGCTCCCTGACTCTCGCGCTCTCCTCCGACACTCCCTTTCGGAAAATTACAATAGCATCGTTGATTCCAACATGCAAGCTGTGGTCAAGCAAGGCCGTGGCGGCATAGATGACGAGGCCGTTTGCTTCATGGCGGCCAGTTTCTTGGTGCTCATCCGGCACTTTCACAGCGCTCACGATGCTCGGCCTCCACCACCGCCAGTCCTTCGCTGCGACTGGTGATAAAGCAGAAGCACCGCCAGTCAGGGAACAGCGCTCGGCGGCCAAGCAGGCGGGGGCGCCGGACGATCACTGGCCGCTCACCGCATGTGGTTTGGGCGATTCGCGCCTCACTATCCTGTGAGTTGTCGGCCAACGGCCGCGACGCGTTCGCACCGATCGTTTCCACAGCCCTGCTGACCGGCTTTCGCAGGCGCACGCGAATCGAGTAGCTCCAGCCGGTTTGCTCCAAACGCTTGAACACCGCGGCGATCCAGAACCGCAAGTCGGCCCGCAATAGCTTGGTTCCGGTCGCAGGGGCACGATTGATCCGGGCGATCAGCTCATCGATGAAACGCTCGATCCCGCGCCTGAGCGTTGTCCGACCCGTGCCGTGCCCTGATATGCAATACCTTCCGGCTTCTCCCTGGTCCCCGTTTGTCGGTCCACCTGATGTGAGAGGTGGCTGGATGTGACGCCGCCCAACGTGACTGTGCTTGCCTCGCTGCCGTGCCGGTACCCGGTCCGACCTGATTCATGCCGGCCTCGGGGGCTGCACAGCTCGCCGACCCCCTCGGACATCAGGGTTGCCGGTACCCCCAACCCGCTGCCGACGCTCGGCGTGAGCAGCACTTCCTTCGCCGCCCCGCCCAAACCGCCGACCGCTTCCTGGACTCTGGGCGAGAGTTCCTCAGCCGAAGTGGCGACTTTCACAGGCGATGCGGTTCTTCTGTCTTCGTCCCGGAGCGCCAACTCCGGGACGAGCATCGTGATTTCATCCCCGCACGCTGCCAACAGCTGCGGACAAAGGCAGGAAAACCCCTGCCTCAAGGAGAACCGCCGCTCAATTTCTACGCCAGCCGGGACATCCTCCCGCCTGTTTGCGGTGCTCACAGTGGGTCGATAAGATTGTGGTGTGACAACTAACCACAATTCCGTTCAAACAAGCGACGACCGCGCAAGCGGAGAACCACGCGTCTTAACGGAGTTGGACACCAAGGATCGTCGGCAGGTGATCATCGATTGGGTGCTCCGGGACGGTTCGGTCTCGAACGATGACCTGGCGAATGCCTTGGGCGTCAGCCAGATGACGATCTACCGCGACTTCGACCTGCTGGAGAAGGAGGGCTGGCTCCGTAAGGTACGCGGCGGCGCGACTGCATCTCCATCCGCCCTCTTCGAGCGCAATGCGTTGTTTCGCGAACGCGAGCACCAAGACGAGAAGGCAGCGGTGGCTCGCCTGGCCCTTGAGGATATCGAGCCTGGACAAGCCGTGTTCCTCGACGACAGCACGACGGATCTCCAACTGGCGCGGATGTTGCCGACGCGGGCGCCGCTGACGGTGATCACCAACTCGGTGTCGGTGATCAACGCGCTGTCATCTGAGCGAGGTGTCAAGATCATCGCGCTCGGCGGCACCTATGACCATGCCTACAACGCGTTCATCGGCACCGCGACAAGCGACGCAGCTCGGCCTTTCATGGCCGATGCGGCGTTCATCTCCACATCCGCCATCACGGACGGAATCTGCTACCACCAGTCCCAGGACATCATCGTGGTAAAGCAGGCAATGCTTGCTTCCGCACACCGCAAGGTGCTGCTTGTCGATGGCAGCAAGTTCGAGCGTCAGGCGCTCTACGAGTTCTCCCCACTAAACGTGTTCGACCTCGTAGTTGTGGATAACAGCATCGACCAGAAGTACGTCAGCGAGATGAGCGAAGCAGGCGTCAAGCTCGAGATCGCGAAACTCGGCGGCGGCGCAGAGCGCCCGGCTTGATCTGGGCTTTCGCCCTGGCAACTCAGGCAGCCGCCGCTCAGCCCCGCTGCCTGTCAGTAATCTAGGCGGTCTTGGCTTGTTGCTGGGTTTGTGGCCCGAGCGTGATGTGCTGGTCGCCGAAGATGGTCTCAACACGAGCACCAAGCTCGGCAAGGTAAGCCACAGAGGTAGAGAGCAACACGTCGTCTTGATGCTCGATACGCACGATCGTAGGACGACTGACGCCCAGCGCAGTGGCAAGGTCCGCTTGGGTTCGCCCCTGCGCTTGCCACCCTGGCGCTGACGCTTGTGTAGCGCGTCCCAGTTGGCCTGCTGCTCGGGCGAGAGCGTGATCGTGAACTCGCCCGGCTCGGAGATGAAGCGCTCGGCCTGCTCTGGGGTGATCAGCGGCGTTTGGCTCATGAGATCAGCTCCAGTTGCAGGTTGCGGTGGGCCGGGTGACCGTCACTTTGGCGGGCCGTGGTCACATGGAAGACGCTGCCGCGCGGCAGCAGGATCTGAGCCTGATGCTGCTGCTCGATCAGGTCGGGCGCAGCAACATGTACGGCGTACGTTCCGGCGGGCAACAGGACCGCATCCGCGAATCTTGACCAGCAAGGCGCCTGGATGAGGCGTGCCACCGGCACCGGTGCCGTGCAGGCATCGAGCGACGGCAGCTTATTCGTGAAGACGCCGCTGTTCTAAAGCGTGCCTTCCGGGGCACGGACATAGCTCAGCCTGAACGGCTGGGCACTCATCCTCCCTCGAGATTCAGCCCCTCGTCGCAGCCCAAACCCGCGCGGCGGGGGCTGGACTCATTTCTCGGCATAGAATCTTGACGTTGTAGAACGTCCGTGTTATATCATTGGCATGGGTTGGGAAATCGAGATGACCGACGAGTTCGAGCAATGGCTCCGCGCCTGCGACCAGGACCTCCAGGAAAAAGTCGCGGCGATGTTCCCGCTGCTCAACGAGTACGGCCCGTCGCTCTCCCGGCCATTCGCTGACACCATCTCCGGCTCACGACTCGCCAACCTGAAGGAACTCCGGCCGACGCGGACCGCCCGCGTGTTCTTCGCGTTCGATCCACAGCGCACGGCGATCCTGCTGATCGGCGGCGACAAGACCGGACGCCCCCAGGCACGCTGGTACCGGGACATGGTGCAGCTTGCAGAGCGGCTCTATGCCAAGCATCTAGACGAGGTGAAACATGACCAAGAAGATTGACAGCCTAGAGCGCGAGATTCGCTCGCGCCCCGGTGCCGCAGAGCGGATCGACGCACGCACGGAGGCAATGCGCACGGTCCTGCGTCTCGCGAAGGTGCGCGAGGAGATGAACGCCACGCAGACCGACCTTGCGGGGCTCATGAATACGACGCAGGAGAACGTGTCGCGGATCGAGCGCAACGAGAACCCGTATCTGGCGACCGTCAGCCACTACGTCGGAGCAATGGGCGGCCGGCTCGAGATCAACGCCGTATTCGACGACCACGTAATCCCGCTAACCGTGCTCGCAGACAAGGATGAAGGCTGACAGAGCTGAGCTCGTCTATCGCTACCAGTTGGTCTGGTAGACCGCTCCACTCGGTCCAATGAGGAACTCCACCACGGCGCTCAGTCCATGCTCGCGATCGCGGCATCGTTCTACTTCCAATCCGTCAACGCGGCTTGACCGGGAGTGCTGGCCGGCTGCTGAGCGGCAACCCGCACGCCAGCGGCGATCGAGTAGCCCATGCCGTAGGAGTGGAGCGCCCGGCTTGACCGGGCCTTCGCCCTGGCAACTTGGGCAGCCGCCGCTAAGCGCCGATGCCCGCCAGGAATCTAGGCGGCCTTGACTTGTTGCTGGGCTTGTGGTCCGAGGGTGATGTGCTGGTCGCCGAGAATGATCTCGACGCGCCCGCCAAGTTCGTTCAGATAAGCCACGAGGGTGGAGAGCAGCACGTCGTCTTGATGTTCGATGCGCACGACCGTCGGGCGGCTGACGCCGAGCGCGGTGGCAAGGTCCGCTTGGGTACGCCCCTGTGCGGTGCGAAGCGACGCAAGCGCGCGCTTGGGCACGCTGGCAGTCTGCCGCCCACTGCGCTTACCGCCCTGACGCTGACGCTTGTGCAGCGCGTCCCAGTTGGCCTGCTGCTCAGGGGTGAGCAGCAGCTCGACGTCACCGTCGCGCCAGACGAAGCGCTCGGCACGCTCGGGAGTGAGGGATGCGGATGCCTTGCTCATGAGATCAACTCCAAGTCTAGGGTGCGACTGGGGGTCTGGCCAGGATGCAGATGGGTGCGGAGGATCTGAAACTTGCTGCTGCGCGGCAGCAACAGCTCAAGCTCGTGCTTCTCGACAACGAGATCGGGAGCCGCGACGTAGACAGCCCGAGTTCCGGCGGGAAGCAGGATCGTCGCTAGTAGCTCATCGTCGGATTGGCCGGTGAGATAACTCTCGGCGATCGTTCTGAGCAGCGACGCTTCCCAGACCGCGAAGGCGGCCTTGATCCACCGCTCGGCCGCATCGACGTCGTTGAACGCGATCGGCCGCCCCATGACTCGCCCCTCGCTTCTAAAGCACGTAACTTCAGCGTTACCTAAGCGTCAGCCTCATCCGTGCCCCCGCAGCGCGGTGTGGCCGCATCAAACGCCCACTCACCCGCGTTGGATGATCGGGCTCTTCACGAGCCCGGCGGCCCGCAGCGCGTAGGCGGCCGCCAGCGCTCGCCACTCGCCGTAGGGCTCGAACAGCTCTCGCACATCGTCCTCGCACGCGCGAGCGTGGGGATCGCCGCCAGACCGCAGCCGGCCGACCAGCTTCAGGAAGCCAAGGTCGCCGGCTGGGAGCTGATCGAGTCGGCCCTGGCCGACGACCGCCAGCATCTCGACGGTCCAGGCACCGATGCCGGGGATCTGACGCAGCGCGCGCCAGCCGGCCGCCTGAACGGCGGGATCCTCGCTGTCGAGCTCGACACGGCCGCGGGCGACCGCGCGGGCGACGCGGATCAGCGCCAGTGCACGCGACGCCGAGAGATCGAGCGCCTCGAGCTGCGCCGGCGCCGTTGCCGCCAGCGCCGCCGCCGAGGGGCTGTCGTAGAGGCCGCTCGCGGGCTCCCGCGAGCCGTAGCGCCGCACCAGGCGGCGTTGGATCGCGGCGGCGCGGCTGAACTCGATCAGCTGTTCGGTCACCGCCCAGGCCAGCGCCTCGAACGGCAGCGGCCGGCCGGCGGGACGCAGCAACGGGTTCGCCCGCACCGCCCTGCCGATCAAGGGGTCGTTGCGGAACTGACGGTGGAACGGTGCGAGGTCGAGATCGACGCCGAGCGCGCGGCGCATCCGAGCGATCCCCCACTCCGCCGCGTCCCGACCGGCAGCCGCGTCCCTGCCGGCGACCGCCTCCGTGCCAGCAGCCGCGGCGGCGAACAGCACCGCCCCACTCGCGCGTTGCGCCACCTGCACCAGCACCGCGCCACCCTGCGCGTCGTGCAGCAACCGGCTCAGGATGCCGCCGCGAACTGGCGTAAGGCCATCAGCGCCGCTCGATCGCGGCAACCGGTAAGGCCAGGGCGGCGTCACCTCGACGCGCACTGTCACCGCCGAGCTCGACGCGGCGGTAGCGGCAGACGTAGCGACGACGGACATGGCAACGGTGACCGTACCGGGGCCGGCGGCGGCAGCCGTGCGCCCTCAGCGTCGCCGCCGTGCCAGCGGGCCGGCGGCGACAGCACCCACCGTTGTCACTCCTGCGAGACCAGCGTCCGGATTGAAATTCGATAGGCCGCCCAGCGACCGCCCACCGCGTCGTCGGCGGCACCGGCGCCGCCGCGCTCGAGCTCGCGCGGCGCGGGCCGCTCGATCAGCGTCTGCTGCAGGCGGCGACGTCCGAGCCAGGCGGCGGTTACCGCACCAACCACCAGACCGCTCACCGCTGCCATCGCGACCGGCTTCACGACAGGCCGGCGCTGCAGCGCATGTTCCTCACCGTCGGCCACCGTCTCGATCTGCATGTCGGCGGCAACCAGCTCGCCATCGACCACCTCGGCCTCGGAAGGCTCGAAGAATTCGTCTTCCATCCAACTGATAGTGACAGAGGTCGCGGCGCTGTCAAGCCACGGGGGTCCCAGCGAACGTCCGCCGTGGGGCCATAAGCTCCCCTGCCCGCCGGCACGGCGGCCGAGCGTCTACGATTTCTGGGCTGTGAGCACAACACCCGTCGATGTCTTCAGCAAGGCCCGCGAGTTCGAGCGGATCGGCCAGCTTGCGGCCGCCCGCGAGATCGGCGCGGTGCCGTACTTCCACGTGCTTGAGGGGCCAACGCTCCCGGTCGTGCAGATGGAGGGCCAGCGCCGCATCATGCTGGGCTCCAATAACTACCTCGGCCTGACCGGCGACGAGCGCGTCAGGCAGGGCGCGCGCGACGCGCTCGAGCGCTACGGCACGGGTCTGACCGGCTCGCGCTTCCTCAACGGCACGATTGATCTGCACCTGCAGCTCGAGGAGGAGTTCAAGGGCTGGCTCGGCACCGAGGACGCCATCGTCTTCACCACCGGCCACCAGGCGAACCTCGGTGCGCTGGGGACGATCCTCGGGCCTCAGGACACGGTGATCGTCGACTCCTCGGATCACGCCTCGATTCTCGACGGCTGCATCCTCTCGCGGGCGAAGCTGCGCCCGTTCCGGCACAGCCGCATGGATCTGCTCGAGAAGCAGCTGACGCACGCCCAGTCGGATAAGGGCGGCACGCTGATCGTCGTCGACGGCGTCTACTCGATGGAGGGTGACGTCGCCCCGCTGGTGCAGATCACCGAGCTTGCCGCGCGCTACGGCGCGCGTGTGATGGTCGACGAGGCCCACGGGCTAGGCGTGCTCGGCGCGCGTGGCGCCGGTGCCAGCGAGCTGCTTGGCGTCGAGGACAAGGTCGATCTGCGGATGGCGACGTTCTCGAAGTCGCTGGCCTCATGCGGCGGCGTGATCGCCGGCCCGGCCGACGTGGTCGAGTTCCTGCGGGTCGCAGCGCGGCCGTTCATGTTCACCGCCTCGGCGGTGCCGGCGGCGGTTGGCGCGACGCTGGCCGCGGTGCGGATCTGCCGCTCGGCCGAAGGCCCCGCGCTGTTCGCGAAAGTGCTCGACAACGCCGCCTACTGGCGCAAGGGCCTGCGCGAGCTTGGCTTCCAGGTGCTCGATCCCAGCGACGTCGGCACCGAAGAGCCGATCATCACACCGGTCGTGCCGGTGGTCGTCGGCGACGATTGGAAGGCTGCATTGCTGTGGAAGGCGCTGTTCGAGGCCGGCGTGTTCGTCAACGTGGCCCTGCACCCGGCGGTGCCGCCGGCGGGCGCACTGCTGCGCACCAGCGTGATGGCGACGCACGACCACGCCGTACTCGATGAGGCGCTGGCGGCGTTCGCCAAGGTCAAGCGCGAGTTCGAGTCCGAGCACGGGCCGCTGCCGAGCGGCGATTAGTCGGCGCCATGCCGTTTGCGGACGCACTGTCGGCCGCCGCGGGACGCCAGAAAACCTTGATACGTAATCCGTCTACCGACGCAGGTGCGGCCGTTCAACAAAAAGGCCGCTCTGAGCAGAGATCGCAGGATTGTAACGTTGATGTGAACCCGCCTTGCGCGGTAGCTTGAAAGCACTCGGGCCGCGAGCCAGGAAAGCCTCGCAGCCCGCTGAGGATCGAGTAAAGATGGTGTCGCCGGCTTGGCCGGGTCGGGGTCCGGGACGTGGAACAAACCCCTCGACCGCACGCTCTCGTGCGGCCGCAGACGGTATGTTCGCGTGCCCCCAACTCCGGATCGGGAAGATCGAAGAACGGGTAACAGGAGCAGAGTGACCGTGGCAGCCTCAACGAGCAACGAGCACAGACAGCCGAGTGCCGATCCGCAGCGTTTGCGGGCACTCGCCTACGCGAACAGAGTGCGAGCTGCTCGAGCGGAGCTGAAGCGGGCGATCTGCAGCGGCGAGATGACCGTCGCGGCCGTGCTCCGCGAGTGCCCCGACCACGTGCGCACCTGGACGCTCGGCGAACTGCTGATGGCTCAACATCGCTGGGGTCAGCGGCGGATGCTGAAGCTGCTCCAGCGCACCGGCCTGAACCCGACGAAGGAGATCGGCACGCTGACGGAGCGCCAGCGGGCGCTCCTGACGGAGCTGCTCGACGTTGCAGGTGCGACGCCGCAGGCCACCCGTATGCACGCCAGCGAGCGCGCGTACGCCGTCGAGAAGGCATTCGACCGCGACTGACGGCCCGCGGCCCGGGGCTCACGGGTGCGACTCACCACTCACGGCCCGCGGCCCAGGGCTCACGGGTGCGACCCACCACGGACGTCGAGGGCTTTTCCGTCGGGAGTAGACCAACGGCCTCGTTTTGGACATTCGGCCAGTGACCCTGGCGCCGGGGTCCCATAAGCTGGCGTGGTCGCGTCGATGGCGCGACAGGTTATCCATGCGCGCTCAGCTTGGGCGCGGACAGGAAGGAATGAGCAACAGCATGCCTCGTATTCGCCAGCTGAACGTGCTCGCCGCGCAGTGGACACCCGACGGTTCCGCGCTTGGCGCGCCCGATTTGACGGACGCTGACAACCAGACCTTCGGCGCGAACGTATTCAGCCCCCTCGTGCAGCGTCAACGTTTGCCGAAGGACGTCTACAAGAAGCTCACGAATACGCTCGCCAACGGCGAGCCGCTGGATACATCGCTAGCCGACGCGGTCGCGCTCGCGATGAAAGAGTGGGCGCTGGAGAAGGGTGCGACGCACTACACGCACATGTTCCAGCCGCTCACCGGTCTGACCGCCGAGAAGCACGACAGCTTCTACGCCCCGACCGGCGAGGGCACGGCGCTCGCGTCGTTCTCGGGTAAGGAGCTGATCCAGGCCGAGCCGGACGCCTCGTCGTTCCCGACCGGCGGCATCCGCGCCACCTTCGAGGCCCGCGGCTACACCGCCTGGGACCCGACCTCACCGGCGTTCATCATGGAGAACCCGAACGGCGCGCTGCTCTGCATCCCGACCGCGTTCGTCTCCTGGACCGGCGAGGCGCTGGACGTGAAGATCCCGCTGCTGCGCTCGATGGACGCGCTGTCGAAGTCGGCGAAGCGGGCGCTGAAGCTGTTCGGGCAGGAGTCGACCCGGGTCTTCACCACCGTTGGCCCCGAGCAGGAGTACTTCCTGATCGACGAGCAGTACTTCTACGAGCGCATGGACCTGGTGCTCACCGGCCGCACGCTGTTCGGCGCCAAGCCGCCGCGCGGGCAGGAGCTCGACGACCACTACTTCGGCTCGATCCCGGAGCGCGTGCTTGCCTTCATGCTCGAGACCGAGCGCGAGCTGTCGAAGCTCGGCATCCCGATCAAGACCCGGCATAACGAGGTTGCGCCGTCGCAGTACGAGATCGCGGCGATCTACGAGAACTCGAACGTCGGCTCCGACCACCAGCAGCTGACGATGCAGATCGTCCAGAACGTGGCGCGTCGCTACGGTCTGATCGCCCTGCTGCACGAGAAGCCGTTCGCCGGCATCAACGGCTCCGGCAAGCACTGCAACTGGTCGATGGCCAGCGACGACGGCGAGAACCTGCTGGATCCCGGCGACACGCCGCATGAGAACCTGCAGTTCCTGTTCTTCTGCACGGCGGTGATCCAGGCCGTCAACAAGTTCCAGGGCCTGCTGCGGGCGTCGATCGCCTCCGCCGGCCAGGATCATCGCCTCGGTGCCAACGAGGCGCCGCCGGCGATCATCTCGATCTTCCTCGGCGCCGAGCTGGAGAACCTCTTCAACGCGATCGAGGCAGGCAAGGTCGGCGAGTCGACCCCGGACTCGTTCCTCGGTCTCGGCACGCCCGTGCTGCCGCCGCTGCCGATGCATGGCGGCGACCGCAACCGCACCTCGCCGTTCGCCTTCACCGGCAACAAGTTCGAGTTCCGCGCCCTTGGCTCGGCGCAGCCGCTGGGCCACGCGAACACGGTGCTGAACACGATCGTCGCCGAGGCGATCGATGAGCTCACCGACAAGCTCGAGGCAGCGGTGGCCGGCGGTGAGAGCGTCGAGGAGGCGGTCCCGCAGCTGATCAAGGCGTCCTACGCCGCCAACAAGAATATCGTCTTCAGCGGCGACAACTACTCCCCGGCGTGGGCCACCCAGGCTGAGCAGCGCGGGCTACTGAACCTGCGCTCCACTCCGGACGCACTGCCTTACCTGGTCGCCGACGACACGATCAAGGTCTTCGAGCACTACGACGTGCTGAGCGAGCGCGAGCTTCGCGCCCGCTACGAGGTCTTCGCGGAGCAGTACGCGACCAAGATCAACATCGAGTCCGAGACGATGGTCTCGATGGCGCGGACGCAGTTGCTGCCGGCCGCCTCGCGCTACGTCGGCGAGTTGCTGACGGCTGAGCTGCCGGAGCTTGCCAGCGACGTCAACTCGCTGATCGAGGACTTCGTCAGCGCGGTCAGGGACCTCGAGACAGCCAACCTGCACGAAAGCTACCCGGCGGATGAGGACGTTCTCGTCCAGGCCAAGTACGTGCATGAGTCGGTGCTGCCGAAGATGGACGCGGTGCGCGCGGTCGCCGACAAGCTCGAGAAGCTGGTCGCCGACGACCTCTGGCCGCTCCCGAAGTACTCGGAGATGCTGTTCATCAAGTGATGTTCTGCGGTGGGGGCGGCCCGCTGGCCGCCCCCACCGGGCTTTCGCTTCCCGGCAGGCCGACGGCCTCGTACCGGGGCTTCCCTCAGGCGTTCGCGCAACTTGCGGGCGCCTGTTCGTTTAGGTGATGGCGTGGGGCTCTTCCGCGTCAAGCGTCTGACCGCAAGCATGAGGACGGCACGAATCCGCACAACGCTGCGCGCAGCGATCCTGGCAGGGTCGCTAGGACTGATGGCCGCGGCAGCGGCAGCGGCCGTCCCAGCCGCCGCCGGGACCACGACCACCGTCACCACCGTCACCACCACTACGGGCACCACGGGAACGGGCACCACAACGACGGCCACGATCACCACGACCACGGCGATCGCACCGGCGCCACCGGTCACGGCGGTCCCGGCGAAGAACCCGTTGGCGGCGCGCGCGCTCTGGATCTGGGAGCTGAGTGCCTCCAACCGCGGTTCGGTCTCGGCGATCATCGCCCGTGCCCATCGCTACGGGATCCACACGCTGATCGTGAAGAGCGGCGACGGCAGCTACTACTGGCCGCAGTTCTCAAGCGCGCTCGTGCGGCGCCTGCACAGGGCCGGCATCAAGGTCTGCGCCTGGCAGTTCGTCTACGGGGTGCACCCCGCCACCGAAGCGAGGATCGGCGCTGAGGCGGCCGCGCGCGGCGCCAACTGCCTCGTGATCGATGCCGAGAGCGCCTACCAGGGCCGCTACGTCGCGGCGCAGACATACGTCACCGACCTGCGGGCAAGAATCGGCCGCAGCTATCCGCTGGCGCTGGCCGGCTTCCCCTACGTCGACTACCACGGGAGCTTCCCGTACTCGGTGTTCCTCGGCCCGAACGGCGCCCAGTACAACGTGCCGCAGATGTACTGGCGCGACATCGGCGTCTCGGTCACCACCGTGTTCGCCCACGCCTACGAGTGGAACGAGATCTACCGCCGTCCGATCTACCCGCTCGGCCAGCTCTACGGCTCGCCGCCGCTCTCGCAGCTGAAGCAGTTCTACGAGCTGCTGCACCTCTACGGCGCGAAGGGCTCAAGCTGGTGGGACTGGCAGCTTGCGTCGAACCGCGAGCTGGGGACACTCGGCAAGACGACGAAGATGGCCGACCCGAGCCGGGCCGCGGTCACGCTCAAGCAGGGCGCGAGCGGCGACTACGTGATCTGGGCGCAGGAGTATCTGTACCCCTGGATCGCCGCTCAGAGCGGCGACGCGACGTTGCTGGCGATCAACGGCAAGTACAACGCCGCGATGGTCGCCGCAGTGTCGGCCTTCCAGCTGGCGAAGGGCCTGCCCGTGAGCGGGACGATCGACGGGTTCACCTGGGATCAGCTGTTGAAGCTGACGCCGGCGACCGTAAAGTGGGTGAACGGCTCGAAGGGCAAGCTCGAGGCGAAGGTCGTCAAGCGCTAGCCCACCGGGTCCGGCGCCGACACCAAGCCTGGACCGGCGGCCCTTGTTCAGCGCGGGCGACCGCTGGTCGCCAGCGCCTGGTTCTTATAGCGACGATCGTCCGTCACCTCGAGGCCGAACCAGTCGGGAGGATCGAAGGCAGTGGCCGCCGGCGCCGACTCGAACTCGATCTCGGCGACGACCAAGCCGGTGAGGTCGCCGCCGTAGACGTCGAGCTCGATCGTCAGCTTCGGTGCACCGGGGACGGGAATCAGGTAGCGCGTCTTCTCCACGCGCTGGCCCGCGGTCACCGGCCACAGCGCTTCGAACTGCCCGCCGTCCAGCGTCACCGACTGCTCCCTGCGCGCGAGACCGGTGCCTGACTTCACCGTCAGCACGTACTCTCCCGCACGCCTGCGGATCCGCGTCTCGGTGCCACCTTCGCCGATCGTCAGGTAGCCCTGGTCGATCGCCTCGCCGGCGCGGTCGAGCTCGGCCGGCGGCACCGCCGGCACCAGCCACTTACGCTCGACCTCAAGCTCCCGTGCCATCACCGCTCAACTACCGCTCGCTGTCTCGGTGCCCGCCGCGTCGCCGCTCTCGGCGCTTTCGTCCACGACGTTGACGTACTTCCCCGAGAGCCTCACGCCGGAGGGGATGTTCAGCACTTCGCCCTCGCGAGCCTCAAGCTCGACCTTACCCTGGATGACGACGCCGCTACCGAAGTGCACGTCGCCCTTCACTACCAGGCTGTCGGCCTGGCGCAGCGAAACCGGCGCCGGGAAACGCTCCTCGAACTGGTCGATCAGCTTGTAGTAGTGCTTGTCGAGCGCCACGAACGGCGGCGTCTCGGCATGCTCGGGAACGGGCTGGATGGCGAAGTCGTCCTCGAGCTCGTAGACGTCGGAGCGCAGCACCAGCAGGTCGTCGTTCGTCTTCACCGGCGCGAACCGGGTGCGCGGCACGACCAACACACGCGCCCCGGGGAACGAGCCGATCGCGGCGCCCATCGCGCTCTCCAGCTGCACCACCGGCGTGGAGTCCTTGTCGCGGGGGTCGACGGTCTTACTGTTCACGATCACCGGCAGCTCGAGACCGCCGTCGGTGCCGAGCCGCTGCTCCAGCGCCTCGAGGTCGATCCACAGCGAGTTCGTGTTGTAGTAGCGCCAGCGCCGGTAGTCGGTGAACGAGTCCGCGTCTTCCGCCGGCGTTTGCGCGGTCTCGCGCAGGACCAGCCGACCGTCGGCGCGCAGCTTGGCGATGTGCCCACCCTTACGATCGGCGGCCGTGCCGATCACGGCCTCCATCAGGAACGGGATCTGCTCGCGCGCGACGTGCGCGGCGATACGGGGATCCGGGATCGAGCCGAGGTTATCGGCGTTCGAGATCATCGCGTAGCGGAAGCCGCGCTCCAGCAGCGAAGCGAGCATCCCAGAGCCGCGCAGCGACGAGTAGACGTCCCCGTGTCCGGGCGGGTTCCACTCCAGATGCGGCGCCTGCGGCCAGCTCGCCGGCATCAGCGTCTCCGCGTCGAGCTTCGGCACCATGCTCTGGTCGAACGCGAGGTCGAGGCCGTCTGTCTTCAGCTCCGGATGTGCGGCGAGCGCGGCGAGCGTCGCCTCGCGGGTCGCCTCCGAGTTCATCAGCACCACCGGCAACGTCACGCCGTAGCGCTGGCGTGCGGCCAGCGTCTGACCGATGATGATCTCGAGGAACGAATGGCCGTCACGCGCCTCCAGCAGCGACTTCGGCTGCTGCAAGCCCATCGAGGTGGCGAGGCCGCCGTTCAGCTTGATGATCACGACGTGCGCCAGAGCCGCGCCGTTGGCGGGCGGCAGCTCGTCGAGCGCGGGCACATCCGGTGCCGGCTCGAGCTCAGAGCTCGCGATCGTCGGCGAGGCGCCGGCCTGCACACGCGTCAGCGCCGAGACGAAGCTTGCGATCGCGTCCTCGTGCTGTCCGGCCGCGCGCATCTTCGCGACCGCGGCCGTGACCTGGTCCGAGCTCATCTATTCCTCACTTCCCTCTCTGGATTGATTTCTCAGCGCTCGCAGCCAGACGGCGGCGCTGCCGTCACTTGGTGCGCGCCAGTCGCCGCGTGGCGACAGTGACCCGCCGGAGCCGATCTTCGGCGCGTTGGGTGTCGCGGAGCGCTTGAACTGGCTGGTTCGGAAGAACCGGTCGAGGAAGACGCCGAGCAAGCGCTCGATCTCCTCGGCCGAGTACTGGTTGCGGCGAGCCGGCGGGATCAGCTCCGGCCAGGAGCCGCGCTCGCGGTCGCCCCACGCCTGCTGCGCGAGCCAGGCGACCTTCTGCGGCCGGTTGCCGAAGCGCAGCACGTGATACAGGAAGAAGTCCTGCAGCTCGTAGGGCCCGACCGTCTGCTCGCTGCTCTGCGCCGGCTCCGCGTCAGCACCGGCGGTCGCGGGGACCAGCTCCGGCGAGATCTCGGTGTCGATCACGTCGCGGAGGACCGCGCCGACCTCCGGCCCGAGCTGATCCGTGTCGATCATCCAGCGCAACAGAAATTGGATCAGCGTCTTCGGCACCGAGGCGTTGACGTTGTAGTGCGACATCTGGTCGCCGACGCCGTAGGTGCTCCAGCCGAGCGCCAGCTCGGAGAGGTCGCCGGTGCCGACCACCAGCGCCCCCTGCATGTTCGCGAGCCGGAACAGGTGCGAGGTGCGTTCGCCGGCCTGCACGTTCTCGTAGGTGACGTCGTATTGCGCGGCGCCGTCGCCGGCCGGGTGCCCGATCGCCTTCAGCATCGCCTGCGCCGCGTCGCGGATGTCGATCTCGCCGGCGCTGACGCCGAGCACCTCCATCAGCCGGCGGGCGCTGGCAAGCGTGCGGTCGCTGGTGCCGAAGCCGGGCATCGTGTAGGCCAGCACGTTGCGGCGCGGCAGCCCGAGCCGGTCGATGGCGCGGGCGGCGACAAGCAGCGCGTGCGTGGAGTCGAGGCCGCCGGAGACGCCGATCACGAGCTTCTCGATGCCGGTCGCGCGCATCCGGCTCTCGATTCCGGCGACCTGGATGCGGTAGACGTCGTCGCAGCGCTCGTTCCGCGAGGCGGGGTCCGCTGGCACGTACGGGAAGCGTGGGACCTCCCGCTTCAGCTCCGGCTTCAGCTTCGCGGCGAGCTGCTCGGGACCGAGCTCGAAGGCGATCTCGCGGAACCGGCGCAGGCGCTCGCGGTGGTCGTGCAGCGAGTCGCCCCAGGACGAGGTGCTGCTGCGATCGGCCAGCAGGCGGTCGAGATCGACGTCGGCGTCGATCAGCACGGGCTCGTCGGGGAAGCGCCCGGCCTCGGCGAGGCGCTCGCCGTTCTCGCAGATCAGCGCCTGACCGTCCCAGGCGAGGTCGGTGGTGGACTCCCCTTTTCCGGCCGCGGTGTAGACGTATGCCGACAACGTTCGCGCCGAGTGCGCGGAGCACAGCATCCGCCGGTAGTCGGACTTGCCGACGGTCGCATTCGAGGCCGACAGGTTCGCCAGCACCGTCGCTCCGGCCAGCGCGCCGTAAGTGCTCGGCGGGATCGGGACCCAGAGGTCCTCGCAGATCTCGACGTGCAGCGTGAAGCCCGGCAGGTCAGTGGCCGTGAACACGACGTCCTCACCGAACGGCACCGGCTCGCCGCCGACCTGCACGGCGTCGCCGACGCGATCCCGGGCGGCGCGGAACTGCCGCTTCTCGTAGAACTCGCGGTAGTTCGGCAGGAAGCTTTTCGGCACGACACCAAGCACGTGGCCGCGATGTAGCACCACCGCCACGTTGAACAGGCCCTGCTCGGCTCGCAGCGGTGCCCCCACCACGACCACCGGCAACAGCGACGCGGTCTCACGCCGCAGCGTTACCAGCGCGTCCTCGACGGCGTCCAGCAGCGCGTCCTGGTGGAAGAGGTCCTCGGCTGTGTAGCCGCAGATGCCCAACTCTGGGAACACGGCCAGCGCCGCTCCCGCCGCGTCCGCCGCCTTTACCAGCGCGACCGTGCGCTCAGCGTTGCGCATCGGGTCGGCGATCGCTACCTCCGGAACAGCAGCGGCAATCCGGACGTAGCCGTGTTCGTATAGCGAACCGCCCGTCGCAGCTGAGGCTTGTGATCCACGCCGCATGACTGCAGTATGCCGATCACGCGACGGTAACGAGCCGGCGCCGAGTGCGGCGACCGAAGCCCGGAGCGTGACTCGCGACAGGTTTTCCATGGTATTTCTGGAAAACCTGTCGCGAGTCGTCGGGGTGAGTGATGCGTATCCGAGCAGAGCCAGCGCGGCCGACCGCTAGGCGCTCGCGAAGCTGCCGTCGCGCAAGGTCAGGACCGTGTCGAACTCACCAAGGCCCTCGGAGCGGTGGCTGATCATGATCAGGCTGCGGTCGCCGATCACCTCGATCACCGAGCGGATTAGCTGCGTCGAGGTGCTCGCGTCGACCTGGGCGGTCGGCTCATCGAGGATCACCACCGGGGCATCGGTGAGCAGCGCCCGCGCGATCGTCAGCCGCTGGCGCTGGCCGCCCGAGAGCAGGTCGCCGTCCTCGCCGACCAGCGTGTCGAGACCGTCGGGCAGCGAGCGCACCCACTCCTCGAGCCGCACGGCACGGAGCACCGCCCAGAGTCGCTGCTCGCCGGCGTCGTGGTTGGCAAGCAGCAGGTTCTCGCGGATCGTGGTCGTGAACACGTGCGCGTCCTGCTCGGCCAGCGCCACCCGTGCACGCAGTTCGTGCAGCGGCAGCTCGCGCACGTCGACCCCGTCCAGCAGCACCCGTCCACGTGTCGGATCGAGGAAGCGCACCAGCAACTGCGCGAGCGTTGTCTTGCCGGCGCCGCTCGACCCCTGAATCGCGACGCGGCAGTGCGGCGGGAAGCTGCCGCTGAGACCACGCAGCGGGTTGGTGCCGTCGCTGTAGACCAGCTCGACGTCCTCCAGCCGCAGCTCGCTGCCCGCCGGCATCGGCCGAGGCTCGCGCGGCTCGGGTGCGGCGGGCGGCAGCTCACGCAGCTCCGCGAGCCGGCTCGCGGCGTCGGCGCAGCGCCGCAGCGAGCGGGCCGCCACCGGCAGCGGCGCCAAGGCCTCGAACGCGCCCATCGTCAGCATCACGATCGCCGTCAGGTAGACGCCACCGAGCTCACCGTGGCGCACACCGGGGATCGCGACAACGAGGATCGCCACCACGGTCAAGCCGGTCAGGAATGAGGCCGCGGTCGTTGCGGCGGCGCCGGCGACCGCATCGCGTCGCGCCAGGGCGGTAAGGCGCCGGCCGAGGCGCTCGATCAGGCCCGCGCGATCTTCCGCGCGGCCGGCGACCGCCAGCTCGACGGCGCCGTCAAGCGACTCGACGAGCTCGCTGGTCAGCGCCGCGCGCGCCTGTGCCTGGCGACGACCCGCCGACGCAGCCAGCGCTGCGGACAGTGCCGGCACCGCAATCGCGGTGAAGATCAGGCAGACGGCCAGCACCAGCCCCGCCACCGGCAGCATCACCCAGCTTGCGAGCGCGGTCGCGACGATCGCGAGCACCGCCACGACCGGCGGCGCCAGAGCCCGCAGATAGAGGTCCTGGAGCGTGTCGACGTCGGCGACGAAACGCGACAGCAGCTCACCGGAGCCGTGACCCTCGAGCGCCGTGGCCCCGAGCGGCGCCAGCACCGCGTAGAAGCTCGAACGCAGCCGTGCCAGGACTCGCAGGGCAAGGTCGTGGGAGACGACCCGCTCGCCGTAGCGCGCGATCGCCCGCACCAGCGCGATCGCCCGGATCGCGGTAATCACCGCGGTGACCTCGAGGATGTCGGTGATCTGCGCGCAGCGCGTGATCAGGTAGCCAGCGGTCGTCATCAGCGCGGTCGCGGCGAGCACCGCCGCCAGCGCCAGGGCGATCGCGCCGGCCAGGCGGCTGCGCTCGTGCTCGTGCAGCCGGGCTGCCTCGCGCAGGTCCGCGATCATGCCGAAACCCTCAGAGCCGCCTCGCCGGTGCTGGGACGCGCACCAGCACCAGGGCCCGCACCGGCACCCGCACCGGCACCCGCACCGGCACCGGCACCGGCACCGGCACCGGCCTGAGCCTCACGCAGCTCGAGCTCGACGATCCGCTCGGCGCGCTCCGCCAGCCGCCGGTCGTGCGTGATCAGCAGCATCGTGCGGCCCTTCGCCAGCTCGAGGATGCTCTCGGCGACCGCGTCACCGGTGGCGCGGTCGAGGTTGGCCGTCGGCTCGTCGAGGACGACCAGCGACGGATCGGACAGGAAGGCGCGGGCAAGCGCGACGCGCTGGGCCTCACCGCCGGAGAGCCGCCGTCCGCCGTCGCCGACGACGGTGTCGAGACCCTGCGGCAGCGCGTCCAGCAAGGGCTCCAGGCCGGCCTCGCGAGCCGCCCACGCTACGCGCTCGCGCCGCGCCTGTGGCTCCGCCAGCGCGATGTTCGCGGCCAGCGTGCCCGCGAACAGCTTCACCTTCTGCGGCACCCAGGCCGTACGCCGTCGCCACGCCTCCGGGCTGAGCTGGCGCAGGTCGACGCCGCCGCAGCTGACCGCGCCCTCGGTCGGATCCTGCAGCCGCAGGGCCAGCCGGGCGACGGTCGACTTGCCAGCACCGCTCGGCCCGGTCAGCGCCAGCAGCTGGCCGGGCTCGAGCTCGAGATCGAGCACCGGCAGACCGGGCGCGGCGCGGCCGGGATAGGTCACCGACACGCCTTCGAAGCGCAACTCGTGCTCACGCGGGTCCGGTGCCGGGAGCGGTTCGGCCGGCTCGCTGACCAGCCCCGGCTGATCGAGCACACCGAGCATCGTCGCGACCGCCGCGAGACCGTCGGCGCTGGCGTGGAACTGCGCGCCCACCTGGCGCAGCGGGCTGTAGAGCTCAGGCGTCAGCAGCAGCACGCAGAGGCCGTCCTCGAACTGCAAGTGGCCGGTGGTGAGCTGCACGCCGATCGTCGCGGCGACCAGGGCCGTGCCGATCATCGCGCAGACCTCGAGCACCAGCGCCGAGGTGAACGCCAGCCGCAGCGTTCCCATCGTCCGGCGCCGGTAGCGCTCGCCGACGTCGGCGAGGATGCCGGCCTGGGCGCGCTCGCGACGGAACGCCCGCAACGTCTCGAGCCCGCGTACAACGTCGAGGAAGTGGCTCGACAGCAGCGACAGCGTCTGCCAGCGCTTGCGGGTAATCGACTCCGCGCTGAGCCCGATCAGGATCATGAACACGACCAGGATCGGGATCGTCACCGCCAGGATGATCGCCGTCGCGAGGTCGAGCCGCAGCACCCAGATGAGGATCGCGATCGGCACGCAGCTCGCCATCACGAACGACGGCAGGTAGCCGGCGAAGTAGTCCTCGAGACCGTCGACACCCTGCACCGCGACCGCCGCCAGCTCACCGGTGCGCTCGTTGCGCTGCAGCCCCGGACGCTCGATCAGCAACCGGCGGGCGAGCTTGCCACGGAGCTCGTCGAGCACGCGGAAGGCAGCCAGCTTCCCGGACAGCTCGAAGCCGCCGGCAAGCAGCGCCTTCACGGCAAACAGCGCCGCCAGCACGATCAGCTCACGCGTCAGCGAGCCCAGCGACCCTTGGTGGAAGACCGCGCGCGCGATGATGTGCGCGAGCACGGCCGCCTGCGCGACCGTGACGACAGCGGTGACGGCGCCCAGGACCGCCGCCGCCGCGAAATGCGGCCTCGCGGCCGCGCTCTCGCGGAGCAGGCGACGGTCATAGCGTTCGCTCACGAGTTGAGCTTACTGCCCAATACCGACACCGGATCGAGGGAGCCCGCGTAGTCGTCGCGGCCCAGCCGATGCCGGAAAACCCAATACGTCCAGGCCGTATAGGCGAGCACGATCGGCACGAAGATCACCGCGACGATCGTCATCACGACCAGCGTGTAGTGCGTGGAGGCGGCGCCCGCGATCGTCAGGTTGTAGCTCGCCTTGGTCGAGGACGGCAGCACGTTCGGGTAGAGACCGGCGCAGAAGGTAGCCGTCAGCAGCAGGATCGCCCCGGCGCTGGCAACGAAGCCGCGCCCCTCGCTGCGGGCGTGGATGAACGGCACCGCCAGCAGCAGGAGGATCACGAGGGCTCCGAGCACGATCACCGACACGCGACCGTGGGCGAGGTGCATCGTCCAGATCAGGAACGCGGCCGCCAGCACGACCGCGACGACCGAAACCCGGCCGACCGCCGCCTTCGCCCGGCGCTGCAGATCCCCGGTCAAGCGCAACGCCAGGAACGAGGCGCCGTGCGAGAGGAAGACCGCGAGCGTGGTCAGACCACCGAGGATCGCGTAGGGGTGCAACTCGTCCCAGATCGTGGCATGCACCACGTAGTGTTGGGTGATGCCGTGAACGACCATCGGCGACATCGGCACGCCATGCACGAAGTTCGCCCACGCGACGCCGAACAGCAGCGCTGCCAGGCCGCTGCCGATCAGCAGCGTCCACTCCCAGACCGAGCGCCACGCGGGCGTGTCGACCTTCCCCCAGAACTCGAACGAGACGCCGCGGATGATCAGCGCCGCCAGGATCAGGAACAGCGCCAGATAGAAGCCCGAGAAGACGCTCGCGTACCACTCGGGGAAAGCCGCGAACATCGCGCCGCCGGCGGTGATCAGCCAGACCTCGTTGCCATCCCAGACCGGTCCGATCGTGTGGATCATCATCCGCTTGTCGACGTTGTCGCGGCCCAGCACCTTCACCAGCATGCCGACGCCGAAGTCGAAGCCCTCGAGCACGAAGAACCCGGCCCAGAGGACGCCGATCAGCACGAACCAGAGGGCCTGCAGGAAGCTCGGATCAGTAGTCATTGTCGTTCAGCTCCCTTTCTCAGTAGGCGAGGATCATCGCGTCCGGCTCCGCCTCGGGCGTGGGCTGCTCGCCCGGCACCGGATCGGGCTCCGGCCCGTGTCCGATCTCACGCCAGATCAGCCAGCCGCCGATCGCGATCAGAATGCCGTAGATGACGATGTAGCCGGTCAGCGTGATCACGAGGTTCGTGGTCGAGACGTTGGGCGAGTTCGCCTGCGACGTCTTCAGCAGGCCGAACACGACCCACGGCTGGCGGCCGACCTCGGCGGTGAGCCAACCGCCCCAGTTGCAGACGATCGGCAGGATGAAGCCGAGCAGCATCAGCCGCTGGAACCACCTCTGGGTCTCGACATGGCGGCGCAGCAGGATGCCGACGAGCGCGATCACGAAGGTCAGCGTGCCGGCGTAGATCATCAGGTGGAAGCCCCAGTAGACGATGTCCACGATCGGGATGTAGTTGCCGGGCCCGAACTGCGCGATCGCCTGCCGGTTCAAGTTATCGATCCCGGGGACCGTGCCGTTCCAGCTCAGCTTCTCGATGATCGACGTCAGATGCGGGATCGAGACGCCGGGGAGGATCTGGAAGCCGGCGCCGTTCGTGGTGTTGTAGATCCGCTCGGCGGCGGCCATCTTGATCGGCTGCTGAGTGATCATCGTGCGGCCCAGCGAGTCGCCGAGGATCATCGTGATCAACGAAACGATCGCGGTGAACGGCAGCGCCAGGCGCAACGAGCGCCTGATCACCTCGTTGTGCTGGTCGCGCAGCAGCAGCACCGCGCAGATGGCGACCACCATGAAGCCACCGGTGGTGAAGGCGCCGATCACGGTGTGCGGGATCGCCAGCATCGCGGTCTTGTTGAACAGGATGGCGCCGATGTTCGTGAGCTCAGCGCGATGCGTCGCGGCGTCGATCTTATAGCCAGACGGGTCCTGCATCCAGGAGTTGGCGACGAGGATGAAGTAGGCGGACAGGATCGCGGCGATCGTCGTCAGCCAGATCATCGATAGGTGGAGCCGCTTCGGCAGCTTGTCCCAGCCGAAGATCCAGAGGCCGATGAACGTCGACTCCGCGAAGAAGGCGATCAGGCCCTCCATCGCCAGCGGCGGACCGAAGATGTTCCCGACGTAGCGGGAGTAGAGCGACCAGTTCATGCCGAACTGGAACTCCTGGACGATGCCGGTCACGACACCGACCGCCATCGTGATCAGAAGGAACTTGCCCCAGAAGCGCGTCGCCCGCAGCCACACCTCGTCGCCGGACCGGTAGTAGCGGGTCTGGCAGATCGCGACGAACAGGGCCAGACCGATCGACAGCGGCACGAAGATGAAGTGGAAGAGCGTCGTTATCGCGAATTGCATTCGGGCCCAGTCCAGCGTGTTCATTCGAACCTCCTACTCGTTCCGATGGGATCGATGCTAAACGCATAAACGGCGGTACCACGATCGTCGGCACCCGCAGCAAGATTACGGCAAACTCGCTATTCCTAGTCTGCTACCGGAACTTCAGGAACGCAAATTCCGGACGCCATGTCGCGAAGATCGGACGGCATGTCGCGAAAAGCCGGCTCCCATGACGGATCTCGGCGTTAGGCTTATGGCGCCGGGATCGCAACCAGAGGAGGGGATCATGATCCTGATCGCATACGACGGCTCCGAGGACTCCAAGTCGGCTATTACGCACGCGGGAACGCTGTTCCCGGATCAGCACGCCATCGTGCTGACCGTGTGGCAGCGGTTCGTGGACACGATGGCCCGCGCCGGCGCTGGCCTGGCGGTGGTCGTCGACTACGACGAGATCGACGAGAACGCCGAGCAGGTCGCGACCGAGAGGGCCGCAGAAGGAACCGAGATCGCGCAGCGCTCCGGTTTCGACGCCGAGCCGCGGATCGCGATGGTGCAGTCGACCGTTGCCGCGGCGATCATCAGCGAGGCGTCGGAGCTCGATGCCGATGCGATCGTGGTCGGCACGCGCGGCCTGACCGGCGTGAAGTCGGTCCTCCTGGGCTCGACCTCGCACGGAGTCGTCCAGCACGCCGACCGCCCGGTGATGATCATCCCATCACCCAAGGCCGTCGCGGCGCGTGCCAAGCACCACGCCCATCACGTCGAGGAGAACCGGAACCGTCACCTGCAGGCTTAGGCAGCAGGGCCCCGCACCCGGCGCGTGACGCTAAGGCCGCCGGCGCCGGGTGCGGGCTCGCTCAAGCCGGTGCCGGGGGCGGGCTCCGCTCAGACCGTCGCCGGGTCCGGGCTCGGCTGCCCGGCCGCCAGCTCTCCGGCTGCGATCGTGCGCACGATCGCAGCGGCGAAACGATCGACGTCGTCCTCGCCGGTGTCCCACGCGCACATCCAGCGGACCTCGCCGGTGGCCTCGTCCCAGACGTAGAAGTCGAACTCGGCCTGGAGCCGGCGGCAGGCCCAGGACGGAAGCGTCGCAAACACCACGTTCGCGTCCACCGGCCGTGTCAGCGTCAGCGACGGCAGCTCGCGCACCGCCGCCGCCAGGCGCGCCGCCATCGCGTTCGAGTGGGTGGCGTTTGCGCGCCAGAGCTCGTCCGTCAGCAGCGCGTCGAACTGGGCCGCGATGTAACGCATCTTCGAGGCAAGCTGGAGTGTTTGCTTCCGAAGCCGCAGCATCCCCGCGTCAAGCTCCGGCGTGAAGACGACGACCGCCTCGCCAACCATGATCCCGTTCTTCGTGCCGCCGAACGAGACGATGTCCGCACCGGAGGCGGCACGCAGGTCGGAGAGACCGGTATCGAGCGCGGCCGCGGCGTTCGCCAGCCGCGAGCCGTCAAGGTGCAGCAGCAGGCCGTGGCGGTGCACCACCTCGCCGAGCTCGCGCAGCTCGGCGATCGAGTAGACGCTGCCGAGCTCGGTCGACTGGGCGATCGTGACCGCGCGCGGGAGCGCCTGGTGCTCCTCGATGTGGCCGGCCAGCAGCCGCTCGACCGCGTCCGCGTGCAGCTTGCCGTCGGTGGACGGCAGGGTGAGCAGCTTGACGCCGGCGACCGCCTCCGGAGCGCCGGCCTCGTCGGTGTTCACGTGCGAGCTCTCGGTGCAGACCACGGCCTCTCCCGGCCGGCACAGCGCGCGCAGGCAGAGCACGTTGGCGCCGGTCCCGTTGAAGACGAAGTAGACGCCGGCGTCGGGGGCGCCGAACGCCTTCGCCAGCCGCCGGGCGACGCCTTGCGTGTAGTCGTCGTGGCCGTAGGCGTGGGCGTGATCGTGGTTGGCGCGCGCGAGCGCCTCGAGCACGGCCGGGTGTACCGTCGCCGCGTTATCTGATGCGAAGCCTGTGTGCATGATGAGCCGATCCTAGATCAGCGGTGCCCCCGCTGGGGCACCGCCGGCGGCCCAGGGGCGCCGCCACTGTGACCGCGACCCAACTGGCGCCTGCAGGCGGCGGCGCCCCTCCCCCGAACCTTCACACAACCATGTCAAGGTCGATAGCATTCTCTTGATGCGCGACTATCTCCAGGCGGTACGCGACCACGTGGTCGTCTTCGACGGCGGTCTGGGCGCGAGCCTCGAGCAGCTCGATCTCGACCTTGAGCGCGACTACGGCCTGCCCGGCCGTTGCCACGAGGTTCTCGTCCTGAACCGGCCGGACGTCATCGAGGGCATCCATGCGGGAATGCTCGACGCCGGTGCCGAGGTCGTCGAGACCGACAGCTTCCAGGGCTCCCGCCTGAAGCTGGGTGAGTGGGGGATCGGCGACCGTGCGCTCGAGATCAACGTCAAGGCCGCGCAGATCGCCCGCCGCGCCGCGGGCCCCAACCGCTTCGTCGCCGGCTCGATCGGGCCGACCGGCTTCCTCCCCGCCTCCGGCGACCCGACGCTCGGCCGGGTCGGCTTCCGCGAGCTTGTCGACGTGTTCACCGAGCAGGCCCGCGGCCTCGTCCGCGGCGGCGCCGACCTGATCATGATCGAAACCGTCCAGGACATCCTCGAGGCAAAGGCGGCCGTCTTCGGGGCGCGCGAGGCGTTCAAGCTCGAGGGCCGCACGCTGCCGATCGAGGTCAGCGTTACGCTGCTGCAGAACGGCGGGCGGATGTTGCTCGGGACGCCGATCGACGCCGTCCTGACGACGCTCGAGGCACTTAACGTCGACGCCGTCGGCCTGAACTGCTCGACCGGCCCTGCCGGTATGCGCGATCCGATCCGCTACCTCGCCGAGAACGCGACGGTGCCGGTGCACTGCATCCCGAACGCCGGCCTCCCCCAGCAAGGGCCGCACGGCGAAACCGTCTTCCCGGAGCAGCCGGGGCCCCTGGCCGACACCGTCGGCGACTACGTCGACCGCTACGGCGTCGGCATCGTCGGCGGCTGTTGCGGCACCACGCCAGCGCACATCGCGGCGCTGGCGGAGCGGGTCAGGTCGCATGGTGCTGCCGGTGCCCGTCCAGCGGGACGGGCACCGCACATCTCCTCGATGATCGCGGACACCGCGCTGGTCCAGGAGCCGCGACCGACGATCGTCGGCGAGCGGATCAACGCCCAGGGCTCGCGCAAGGCCAAGGAGCTGCTGCTGGCCGACGATTACGACTCTCTGATGGAGATCGCCGAGAACCAGGTCGAGGGCGGCGCACACGTGCTCGACGTCTGCGTAGCGCTGACCGAGCGCCAGGACGAGGCCGAGCAGATGCGCGAGGTGGTCGGGCGGATCTCGCTGAGCACGCCGGCCCCACTCCAGATCGACTCGACCGACCCGGACGTGATCGAGGCCGCGCTCGAGCGGATCCCCGGGCGCGCGATCATCAACTCGGTGAACCTCGAGGCCGGGCGCGCCAAGCTCGACCGGGTCGCGCCGCTCGCCAAGGCCCACGGCGCGGCGCTGATCGCGTTGACGATCGACGAGGACGGGATGGCGACCACCGTCGAGCGCAAGCTGGCGATCGCGGAGCGGCTGCGGACGCTGTGCTGCGACGAGCACGGTCTCGACCCGGAGCTGCTGATCATCGACGCGCTGACGTTCACGCTCGCGACCGGCGAGCCGCAGTGGCGCCACAGCGCCGTCGAGACGATCGCCGGGATCCGGGCGATCAAGGCGCAGATCCCGGGCGTGAAGACCTCGCTTGGCGTCTCCAACGTCTCGTTCGGTGTCGGACCGCAGGCGCGTGCCGTGATCAACAGCGTCTTCCTGCACCACTGCGTACAGGCGGGCCTCGACCTCGCGATGGTCAACCCGAGCCAGATCAAGCCGTATGCGGAGATCCCGGAGCACGAGCGCGAGCTCGCCGACGACCTCGTGCTCGATCGCCGCGACGACGCGCTCGAGCGGCTGATCAGCTACTTCGAGTCGCAGGCGGGCGACGCAAGCGACGGCCCGGAGGGCGCCGGCGATCCGACCGACGGCATGGAGCCCGAGCAAGCGCTGCACTTCATGATCCTGCGGCGCCGGCGCGAGGGCATCGACGACTGGGTCGACAAGGCCGTTGAGAAGCTCGGCGCGGTGCCGACGCTGAACGACGTGCTGCTGCCGGCGATGAAGGAGGTCGGCGACAAGTTCGGCGCCGGCGAGCTGATCCTGCCGTTCGTACTGCAGTCGGCTGAGGTGATGAAGCGCGCAGTTGCGCGGCTCGAGCGCTACCTCGACCGGATCGACAGCTACACGAAGGGCACGGTCGTGCTGGCGACCGTGTTCGGCGACGTCCACGACATCGGCAAGTCGCTGGTCAACACGATCCTCACGAACAACGGCTATCGCGTAGTCGACCTCGGTAAGCAGGTGCCGGTGCAGACGATCATCGACGCCGCGGTCGAGCACCAGGCGACGGCGATCGGCCTCTCCGCCCTGCTGGTCTCCACCTCGCGGCAGATGCCGGCGGCGATCGCCGAGCTGCACGCCCGCAAGCTGGGCTTCCCGGTGCTGCTCGGCGGTGCCGCGATCAACCGCAACTTCGGGCTGCGGACGCTCTTCGCCGAAGGCGACGACTCCGACGCGGTCTACGAGCCCGGCGTCTTCTTCTGCAAAGACGCCTTCGAGGGCCTGGCGACGATGGAGCGGATCACCGATCCCGAGCAGCGCGAGCAGCTCGTCCGTAAGACGGCTGCTGACGCCCGGGCGCTGCGTCAGACGCAGCTCGGAGCGTCCGCGGCGCCGGCACCGGCGCTGACCGAGGCCGGAATCCGTAGCGCCGCCCGCACCGACGTGCTGGTGCCGGCGCCGCCCTTCTGGGGTGCGCGAGAGCTGGCTGTCGACCGCGAGGAAATCCTCGCCCACTTCGACACGCACGTGCTGTTCAAGCTGCACTGGGGTGGTCACGGCGTCAAGGGCGAAGCGTGGGAGCGGCTCATCCACGACGACTTCGAGCCGCGCCTGAGGCGCATGTGGCGCGAGGCGACGTACTTGCAGCTGCGCTCGCTGGTCGGCTACTTCCCCTGCAACGCCGACGGCAACGAGCTGATCATCTGGGATCCGGACGACTTCGATCCAGCTCAACCGCGAGAGCTCGAGCGACTCACCTTCCCCCGCCAGCCCGGTCACGACCGGATCTGCCTTGCGGACTTCTTCCGGCCGCTACCCAACCGTGGCGGCGGTGGTCGTGGCCCGCTGGCCACGACCTCCGGCGGGAGCGCCGGCACAGACGACGGCAGCCCGTTCGACGTCGTCGCGCTGCAGGCGGTGACCGCCGGGCCCGAGGTGACGGCGTTGACCGCGCGGCTCGAGGCCGAGGGCGAGTTCGCCGAGCAGCTCTTCGTGCACGGCCTCGGCGTCCAGGCGGCCGAGGCGCTGGCCGAGTGGACGCACGCCCAGGTGCGCTCGCAGCTCGGCGTGCCGGCGACACAGGGGCGGCGCTACTCCTGGGGCTACCCGGCTTGCCCGGACCAGTCCGAACATGCGAAGGTGTTCCGGCTGCTGCGGCCCGAGTCGATCGGCCTGAGCCTGTCGGAGGGCTTCGCAATCGAGCCCGAGCAGTCGACGCTGGCGATCGTCGCACACCACCCCCAGGCCGTCTACTTCGGCATGCGCTCTGGCCGGCTGCCGGCGACCGCGCGCCAAGCTGCCGACGAGATCATCGCCGGCAGCGAGAAGGCGCCAGCGCTGGAGCGGTGAGCGATAAGGCAACTCAGCGTCGATGCCGGATCCCAGCCGTTGGCCGTTGCCGATTTTCTACGAAATACGTATAAAATCGGCAACGGCCAACGAGCGGAACGGTGACCCTGAGCGCTAGTCGCCCTGGCCTGCCGGCGCTTCCGGCCCACTCCGTGACGAGGCCGGGCGCGGCGCCAGCTTGATCGGCGTGGAGTTCATCGCGCGCAGCCGCACCTCGCGCCAGGACATACCCTCCTTCAGCAGGGCCGGCATGCCCATCACGAGCGCCGTCGCAACCTCGACAGCCTGCAGGATGACGCCGTAGGCGACGCCGGTGTCGAAGCCGATATGCCAGCCGGCGTGCAGGACGGTGGCGCAGGCGGCCTGGAAGACGCCCAAGTTCGCCGGCGTAACCGGCAGCACCGCGGTGACGTTCACGGCGAACAGCACCGCCGCGGCGGCGGCAATGCCGGTGTGGTGCAGCCCCATCGCCCGCAGCAGCAGGAAGCACGAAAGCGCCTGCAGCGCCCAGGCGCCGAGCTGGGCCACGGTGGCCTGTATGCCGAGGCGCGGATGCCGGAAGACGGTCAGGCCCGAGCGCACGCGCCACATCGCCGAGGTGGCCGCCGCCAGGGCGGCGCGGGCCCGCTGGAAGCGCGACCCGCCGGGGCCGTAGCGCAGCAGCACCGGCGCCAGCATCACGACCGCCAGCAGCGCCACCGGCGCGATCGCCACGAATAGCAGCGCTTGCTCATGGCCCGCGAAGACCTTCACCGACGAGAACATGATCGTGCCGAGGATCACCAGCGCGAGGATGTTCAGGATCGTCTGCGAGACCTGGGTGCCAAGCACGGTCGGGAAGTTGTCGCGGGGCTTACCACTGCGCCGGGCGACGACGATCGCACGGGCCGGCTCGCCGAGGCGCGCCGGCAGCGTCGAGGACATCAGCACGCCGATCATCGTGCCTTGCATCGCATCGATCAGTTTCAAGCGCGCGCGAGGCAACGCTGCCCGCAGGATCGCGTGCCAGGAGACGGCACGGCTCAGCATCGCCGCGCACATCGTCACCAGCCCGAACAGCACGAGGATGAAGCTGGCGTGCACGAGCGCCTGGGCGATGTTCCCGATGCCGATCTTCCGCAGCGCCATCGCCGCCAGCACCACGCCGCCAGCGACGACGGCGCCGGTGCCAGCCTTGCGCAGGCGCGAGAGCAGGCGTGCGCGCTTACTCATCACCGTCACCGGCTCGAGGCTCGGCAGTCGCTTGGCGGGCAGCCGTGGCTGCAAGTCGGCGGACGCCAGCCCGGTGCGTACCGCGAACGTCTGCCGGCCACTCCGCGGCTCCGGCACGGCGATTGCCTGCTCGTACGCGCCCATCACCTGCTCGGCGACCCGCTGCCACGCGAAGCGTTGCACGGTCCCGGCGGCGGTGGCGGCCAGTGCCTTACGCCGGTCCGGCTCCTCGTAGAGATCCCGGAGCGTCTCGGCGAGCGCGCGGGCGTCGCCGTGCGGCACCAGCAGCCCATCGCGGCCGTGGCTGACGACGTCGCGATAGCCGGCGATGTCCGATGCGATGACAACCGTGCCGGCCGCGAACGCCTCTGTCAGCACCATGCCGAAGCTCTCGCCACCGAGCGAGGGCGCGGCCAGCACGTCGGCGGCCAGCAGCTCCTCGTGCTTGCGCTCGTCGCTGACCTTGCCGAGCGCGCGCACGGACGTACCGTCCACCAGTAACGGTGCCAGCTCCTGCTCGGTCGGCCCGATCACCGTCAGCTCGGCAGGCACGTGCTCGCGCAGCGCCTCGAACGCGCGCATCAGCAAAGGTAGGCCCTTACGCTCGACGGCTTGGCCGACGAACAGAACTTTCAGCGGCTCGTCGGGACGGCCGGCACCCTGCGCCTTTACGGCTGTCTGCAACGCATCCTGATCGACCTCGACGCCGTTCGGAATTACTTCGTAGTGCCCGCCGTACCAGCGCTCGCCGGTCCATTTCGCGGCTTCGGAGACGGCGATCCGGACTCGCAGGTGGTTCAGCACCTGACGGGCGCCGAAGCCGGCGGCAACGTGGTTCGGCAACCACTTTGTCGAATAGGTATGGAAGGTGCCGACTAGTGGTGGCGACCAGAGCATCGACGCCGTCCAGCCCATCATCGGCGCAACTGGCTCGTGGATGTGCACCACGTCGTAGTCGCCGGCGGCCAGCTCATGCACGAGCTTGGCCATGCCACCGGGCCCGATCGCGAGGTTGGAGACCGCGCCGTTCGCCTTGAACCCGACCGTACGACCGAGCGGGACCAGGTAGTCCGGCACGCTCGTCTGCTGCGGTCTTGCGCCGCGATGGGCAACCGTCGCGACCGGTCCGATCGGATCGTACGGAGCCAGGACCCGCACGTAGTGGCCGTGGGCCATGAACTGCTCTGCAAGCGCCTCGATGTGCCGAGTGACGCCGCCCGGGTAGGTCCACGAGTAAGGAGAGACCAGCGCGATCCTCATTGAGGCCACATCCTAGCCTTATGGCTGTGCGCCACGTCCTCTAGCGCACACCCCGTTAGCAATGGCTAGATCATAGATAAGACGACGGCGTAAATCCGCATGAACACAGCCAACTCCTCACTCTCCGCGGGCATCTCGTCCGAAGACGTCGGCCGCAGCGCGGAGGCGACCGGTTCCGTGCCCGTCGGCGCAAGCAACGGCGGCGCCGTACAGATCGAGGTCCTGCGACATCTGCGCGCGTGCGATCCGGTGCTGAGCGCCCTGATCGAGCAGATCGGCCCGGCCGGTCTTCCGGACAGTCGTGCCGGTCGCCCGGACGAGCACTACGGCGCGCTGGTGCGCTCGATCGTGGGCCAGCAACTGTCGACGAAGGCGGCTGCCGCGATCTACCGGCGGCTGACGGATCGCTACGCCGGCCTGGCCCCAACCCCCGACCAGATCCTCGCCGAGGACCCGGAGCAACTGCGCGCGGCGGTTGGGCTCTCGCGCGCGAAGGTGACCTACCTGCGTTCGCTGGCCGAGCACCTGCGGGACGGCTCGCTGCGCTGCGACGATCTCGGCGGAGTCGACGACGACGGGGTGATCGCCGAGCTGACGGCGGTCAAGGGCATCGGGGTCTGGACCGCCCACATGTTCCTGATGTTC
>Ga0255363_100038_pt1 | contig 57188 bp, 51 predicted proteins | sample GFST100metaG_FD_186007 | JGI IMG/M metagenome (GOLD analysis project Ga0255363, IMG submission 186007) | Peat soil microbial communities from Stordalen Mire, Sweden - G.F.S.T100 | ecosystem: Environmental > Terrestrial > Soil > Wetlands > Peat | place: Sweden: Norrbotten County, Stordalen Mire... | reverse complement strand
CCAGCCGCAACAGCACCCCAACCACCGCCTCACGGCCCGCGTCATAGACCGCCTCAGCCTCACACCGCTCCACACCCCGGTATTCGACAACGCCAAGCCAGATCCCACCAACCAACTGAACGGCTACAAGAAGCGTCCGATTTGCGGGCGTTTCCCATTTCGTCCGGCTCGTAGGCCGAGACGCCGGCGAGGGGACGTGCGGTAGCGGTGATTTGCACTGCGGCGCCGGCCTTACCCAGGCTTTTGCGCACCGGCCCCACGAGTTCCTCGACGGCTTCCCCGACGTCCAGTCCGGGAGCGAGCGACGCCAGGCGGTTGGGGTCGACGAGTCGCAGGTCTGGGTGACGATCGCCGCCCACCCCGAATCGATCGCCCGCACCGCCGGCGCCCAGATGCCGTCCTCGCTTGGGGCACTCGAAGCGCCGGATTGTGCGCTGACCACCACCTCCTTGTCGCCACGTCCGTCAGCCGACAGTCGTTCACCCGGCTGCCAGGATGAGGCCGACGTAGCCCCCAGGCTGATTTATGTGTGCGTGCCGGCGTGGCAGCTAAGCTAGCTGCTCTATATGTCCCGCGCGCTCGTTACCGGCGCTTCCGGTTACATCGGCAGCCACTTGGTGCGTGAGCTTGACGCGCTCGGCGAGCCGGTCGGATGCGTGGCGCGCGACCCGAGCCGGGTTAGCTTTGATCCAGCCGTCACGGTGCATCGGGCCGACATGCTCGACCGAAGCTCACTGAGCGCGATCGGCGACGGCTACACGACGGCCTACTACCTCGTCCACTCGATGGGACGCGGAGGCGGCTCGGACTATGAACGGCGCGACGCAATCGCCGCATCGAACTTCGCCCGGTTCGCGGCCGCCAGCGGCATCGAACAGGTCGTGTACCTCGGTGGTCTCGGCGATCGCCCTGGATCGCAACATCTGCGGTCCCGACTGCATGTCGGTGAGATCCTGCGCGACGAGGGACCGCCGTTGACCTGGTTCCGTGCCGGCATGGTCGTCGGCGCCGGCTCGGAGAGCTACCGGACCTTGCGCTCGCTCGTCGAGCGGCTGCCAGTGATGCTCGCACCCTCGTGGTTGGCCACGCCCACGCAGGCAATCGCGATCGCCGACGTGCTGCGCTACCTGATCGACTGTCGTGCGTTACCCGCGACGCGCTCCCGTGAAATCCAGATCGGCTCGGCCGAGGTCCTGACCTACGGCCAGATGCTCGACCAGATGGCGGACGCGCTGGGACTGCGACGGCGCCCACGCATCCCGGTCCCGCTCCTGACACCATGGCTTTCGTCGCATTGGATCGGCCTGATCACACCAGTCGACGCGGGCGTCGCGAGGCCGTTGGTCGAAGGGCTCTCCACCGACACAACGGTCACAGACCCGTCCGGCATGGCGCTCTTCGACTTCCAACCACGCTCCTTCAAGCAGGCGTTGCGCGAGGCGATCGTCGAAGCGGACGAATCCGCTCAGCCCACCCCGTCGTAACTGTTGAAAGCCGGCCGACGAGATGGCCGCTGGCGCACCCGGCAGCGAGTGAGCGACGGCCGGCCAGCCAGCTCGGGCAGCCCCCCGAACACCGAGCTAGCGAGCGCTGAGTCGCCGGGCTCCCTCAACCACCATGGCGCGGTGGACGGCGAGGCGCGCCGGATCCGCGGCCGACTCGCCGATGGCGCCGAGCAGCTCGGGAGCGCTGAGCGACCACGCGTTGACCAGGCCGATGATGAGGATCACGAGGTCAGCCGGGCCGATCGCCCGGTCGCTGACGGCGCGCAGGTGTGAAACCCATTCGGGCGCCAGGCGGGGGCCGAGCTGGGGGCGCTCCAACCGCCACCACGAGTTCATCCGCACGGCCTCAGGGTGGACCTGTAGGTAGTCGAAGAGTCGGCCCGCGTACTCGGGCAGGTCGTCCTCGAGCAGCGGGTTGGCCGCGTTCAGGTCGTCGACAACGCGGATGAGAGCAGCGTCGAACAGCTGCTCCTTGCCACCGAAGTAGTCATAGATCGCCCGCTTGTTGGCCGCCGCGGCGGACGCGATGCGGTCGACTCGGCCGCCAGCGAGACCCCGGGCGGCGAACTCCTCGATCGCTGCGGCCAACAGCCGTTCGCGGGTCGCATGCGCGTCGTAGGGCATATCGATCAAGCTATCGAACGAACTGGATGGTTTGCCGCTACGCTTAACCACGAGAGACCGAACCGGATGGTTCGGAAAGCGATAGCAAGAGAGGTTTCCGATGCGGCAGCGCACTCTTGGACGCCAGGGCCTCGTCACCTCGGTGATCGGGCTGGGCACGATGGGCATGACGATGGCCTACGGCGCCGGCGACGAGACCGGCGGCGAGGCAACGATCCGCCGCGCCCACGAGCTCGGCGTCACTCTCATCGACACTGCGGAGCTCTACGGCAACGGCACCGGCGCCAACGAACAGCTCGTCGGCCGGGCCGTCAAAGGCTTTCGCGACGAGCTGGTGATCGCCACCAAGTTCGGCTGGCGACTGCCCTACGAGGAGCACCTCGACCACCCCTACGACTCGCGGCCCGAGCACATCCGCGCGGTCACCGAAAACAGCCTGCGCTACCTCGGCACCGATCACATCGATCTGCTCTACCAGCACCGCGTCGACCCCGACGTGCCGATCGAGGAGGTCGCCGGCGCCGTCGGCGAACTGGTCGCCGCGGGCAAGGTCCGCTACTTCGGCCTATCCGAGGCCGGCCCTGAGACGATCCGCCGCGCCCACGCCACCCATCCGGTGTCGGTCCTGGAGACCGAATACTCGATCTTCGAACGGGCCGTCGAGGCCGAGGTCCTGCCCACTCTCCGCGAGCTTGGGATCGGCTTCGTCGCCTACTCCCCACTTGGCCGCGGCTTTCTCACCGGCGATTTCCAACCCGCGGCCGGGTACCCCGCCGACGACATGCGCCGCTTCGATGAGCGCTGGCAACCCGGAAACTTCGAGCGCAATGCGGACGCCGTCAAGCAGCTGACCGCGCTGGCCGCCGAGCAGTCGATCACCGTCACCCAGCTCGCGCTCGCGTGGCTGCTGGCCCAGGGCGAGGACATCGTCCCGATCCCCGGCACGCGTAAACCGCGCCGGATGGAGGAGAACGCCGCCGCTGCCGACCTCGAGCTGAGCGCCACCGTGCTCGCACGGATCCAGGAGATCCTTCCCGCCGGCGCGTTCGGCAGCCGCTACCCAGCCGCGATGATGCCGAACTGGTAGCCACCCGCCATTCCGGCGGGATCGCCTGGACGGAGCACACCCCTGTCGGGCTGTCCAAGGGTGTGCTCGCGAGCCGAGGTATCTCCTCCAGCTACGGGATGTCCGAGCGGACAGGCCCCGTCGGCGGTCGTCTCGGCACCGAGCACGCGGAGGGTCGCCGCCGCGACTACACCGCCCGGAAGTCGTCCGTGCGCTCGGGCGATGCCTCGGCGAGCGCGCGACTTACGCCCGCGGCGTCCAGGTTGGCGCCGTATACGGGAGTGTTCGGTTGCTGGCGCCAGGACTCGGCCAGCGGGCCGGCGTCAACGGGATCGAAGCCGAGCTCATCGACGAGGTCGGAGACGACCCGCTTGCCGGTCGGGTCATCGCCTGCCACCGGCAGCGCGATGCGCCCGCTGCTGCCGCGCGGCAATCCGCCCGTGAGCAGGATCTTCCAGAAGATCCCGTTGAAGACCTTGAATACCGACGCGCCAAGCTGTTCGGAGACCCAGACGCTTTCCGGCGCACCCGCCTCGATCGCGTCGATCCGTCCATCGCGCTGACGCGGGTAGTAGTTGTTGGTCTCGATGATCGGCGCCCCGGCCTTCGCCGTGCTGACGATGCCAGGCGCGAGATCGACGACATTCTTTTGCGGGATGCTCACGATCACGAGGTCGGTGTTGGCGGCGGCTGCTCCCGCCCAAACGGCAGTCGCCCCCGTTTCAGCGGCCAGCTCGGCCAGCGTCTCCGGCGCACGAGAGTTCGACACGCGTACGGTGTGCCCCAGCCCCGTCAACATCCGTGTCAGCGAGCCGCCGATGTGTCCCGCGCCGATGATTCCAATGTCCACTCGTGCCTCCAGTTCGCCACGATCCAATGGTTGGTTACTCTACGAACGCCGCTGAATCGCGCCGCCGGTCAGCAGCCAACCGGAGTTGGCCGCTGGTCGTCGGCTCGGAAGTTAGCGCCGCCGGGACTCGGGCTTGAGTGCCGGGTTGTCGAAGAACACGTCGCCGGGGTTGACCGTGACTCCGGGCGGCACGATCTCATCGATGCGGTCGAGGACATCGTCGGACAACGTCACATCGGCCGCTGTGAGCTGGGACTCGAGATGCTCCATCGTCCGTGGGCCGATGATCGCCGCGGTGATCGCCGGATGGCGGATCACGAACGCGAGCGCCAGCTCGATCAGGGTCATGCCCGCCTCGTCCGCGAGCGCTCCCAGCGCGTCGGCGGCGTCGAGCTTGCGCTGATTCGCGGGGTTGGACAGGTCGTAGCGGCCAGGCATCATCGCGGCGCGGTTCGACTGCGGCTGGTCGGCACCCTTGCGATAGCGACCCGACAGCCAGCCACCCGCGAGCGGGCTCCACGGAATCACGCCCATGCCGTAGCGCCGGCAGGTCGGCAGCACATCCTTCTCGATCTCGCGGACCAATAGCGAGTAGGGAGGCTGCTCGCAGACGAACCGCTCGCGGCCGCGCTCCCGGGCCGTCCATTGCGCCTCGACGATCTGCGACGCCGGGAATGTCGACGAGCCGATGTAGCGAACCTTGCCGGCGTGGACGAGATCGCTCAGCGCACCCAGCGTCTCGTCGATGCTGGTGTCGTCCTCCGGGCGATGGATCTGGTAGAGGTCGATGTAGTCGGTGCGCAGACGCCGCAGCGAGTTCTCGACCTCCTTGACGATCCAGCGGCGCGAGTTACCGGACTGGTTAGGGTCATCGCCCATCGTTCCGTGGACCTTCGTCGCCAGGACGACGTTCTCGCGCTTGCCGCCCGCGAGGGCCTCGCCGACGATCTCCTCAGACTCCCCTCGCGAGTAAACGTCCGCAGTGTCGATGAAGTTGATCCCGGCATCCAGCGCACGGTGGATGATCCGGATGCAGTCGCCGTGGTCGGCGTTGCCGATCTGGCCGAACATCATCGCCCCTAGGCACAGGGGGCTGACCTTCGTCCCGGTGGTTCCCAGCGTTCTGTAGTCCATGCGGTTGACGCTACTCCGGCGGGCGCTCGGGAACCACCTGGTGACCGAACTGGCCGGCCGGATACGAGCGGGGATGGCGTGTCCGGGTGCCGGCGTCCGTGGGGGCCGACGCCCGAGACGCTCGCGATCATCACGAGTGTCTCGGGCAAAGCCTCCTCCTCCCCGCCGTCAGGCCGCGACCGCTTGGGCGAGCTCGATGATGTTGCCGCTGTTATCCCTGACCATCGCGAGACGCTGGCCGATCGGCTCGACCACGAACGGCTCCGCGAAAACCGCGACGCCGCGCGCACGCAACTCCGCCAGCACCTCGTCGAGATCCTCGACGCGGAGGCAGAGGTGGACGTAGCCGCTGCGGCTGAGGTGCGCGCCCATGTCGTTTGTCGCCGGCGCGGGCTCCGGCCCGCCGTCGCCGATCACCTCGATCATGAACGCGCCGAGGCGGACGTACGCCAGCCGCACCTCGGGTACGGCGTCACCGAGCGTCCACTCGGCCTCGAGCTGGAAGTTCAGCTTCGTCGTGTAGAAGCGGATCGTCTCGTCGTAGTCCGCGACGCGCAGCGCGACGTGGTCGGCACGGGTGATCCGCAGGCGGCCACCCGTGGTGGCCGCCTGCCTCGACGAAATCGGGGCGGTCATCGCTCAGGCCTGCCGGTCGATGACGGTGTTGCCCTTAATGAGCCAATCGGTGAGCTCGGCGTAGGGCTCGACCGCGGCGAAGAACGTCTTGAAGGGCTCCAGCTCGGCGTGCCGATTGAACGCGTCGAGATCAGCGTACCCCTCGTTCAGGTAGAAGACGTTCGGATCGGACTCATCCGCGATCAGCTCGAACCGCAGCGTGCCGGGCTCGCTGGCACCAGCGTCGCGCCCGTCCTGCTGCGCGGCATCGATGAAGTCCTGACGATGCTCCGGCTTGACATTCCAACGAACAGCGATGTGGTACATGAGAACGGCCTCCTGATTCCTAGACTGCGTGTTGATGTCCTCGATCATCCGTCCGCCGGAGTCGGAGCAAAAGAGTCGAGAAGATCGTGGTACTGGCAGTGCCACCCTCGCGCCTGAAGGCTTCGACCGCCAACGTGAGCTGGCTGGCTTCCTGCGCCAATCGCGAGCCCGGATCACGCCGGAGCAGGCTGGCCTTGCCGGCTCGAGCCGGCGCCGGACCCCGGGTCTGCGGCGTGAGGAGCTGGCCGCGCTGGCGGGGATCAGCATCGACTGGTACATCCGCCTCGAGCAAGGTCGCGCCGAGCGACCTTCGCCATCGGTGATCGACGCGCTCAGCAGAGCCCTGCAACTGAACCCGGATGAGCGCGCCCACCTGTACGCGCTCGCACGCTCCGAGCGTCCGCCGCTGTCAAGCGCATCGGGCGAAGACCTCGACCCGAGCATGGCGCGCATCCTGCACTCGCTGCCAGCGACGACGCCCGCCTACGTGCTCGGCTGGCGCTGGGACATCCTCGCCTGGAACCAGGGGGCGTGCGAGCTGCTGATCGACTTCGGGGCCATCGCCCCCGACCGCCGGAACCTCGTCGAGCTGACGTTCCTCGATGCGGGCATGCGCGACCGGTACCTGGACATCGACCTGGTCGCCCGAACCACGTTGATGAACTTCCGCGCCGCCGCCGCGCGTCACCTCGACCGGCCCGAAGCCAAGGCACTCGTGGACCACCTGCTCGCCGGCGACGAGAACTTCGCCACATGGTGGGGCCTGCATCAAGTGCAGGAGAAGACAGCCGGCGTCAAACGCTTTCGCAGGCCCGACGCCAAGCCGCAACTTATGCACTTCGAATCCGTGCTCTCACCGACGGCATCCGACCAGCGCCTCGTCATCTACACACCCGCGGACGAGTAACCAGACCCCCGGCTCGGCCTGCGACCTCCGGCCGCAGACAGGCTGCGACGACGCGCGCCGGCGGCTCAGTGGCCAGCCACGGCGTCGAGCAGCGCGGCGTCGAATGCCGGCAGATCGCGCGGGCTGCGGCTGCTGACGAGGTTGCCGTCGATGACCACCTCGGAGTTGACCCAGGTGGCGCCGGCATTCTTCAAGTCGGTTGCGATCCTCGTGGTCGAGGTGAGCGTGCGGCCGGCGACCGCGCCGGCCTCGATCAGGATCCAGGGGCCGTGGCAGATCGCCGCGACCGGCTTGCCGGCGTCCATGAACGCCTTGACGAAGGCGATCGCCTTGGGGTTGTTGCGAATCTTGTCAGCGTTGAGCGTGCCGCCGGGCAGGACCAGCGCGTCGTAATCGCGCGGATCGGCCGTGTCGAGCGTGACGTCGACGGTGAAGTCCTCGCCGCGGTCCCAGTCGCCGATCAGAGCCGTGATCGTTCCGGGCTCCTCGGAGACCAGCACCGGCTCGGCGCCAGCGTCCTCCAGCGCGGCCCAGGGCTCGGTGAGCTCGGGCTGCTCGACCCCGCGCTTCAGCACGAACGCCACTTTCTTACCGGTCAAATCAGGCATCGCGTCTCCCAGGTTCGGCTGTCCATCCACTGTCCATCCAGATAGCAGATTAGTTCGCCGCCAGCAGCCCCTGGCAAGCTTCATCCCGCCGCCGGCTTCAGGCCGTGGCCAGCTTCGGATCACCACCGGCTTCAGACGAGCGAGTTGTAACCATGCTGTGAAGCATGCGCATCAGTGCGTCCAGCGCCATAAAGGATGGCTGGCAGTTACCGATGTGAAGGTCATGGCGACCGCGGCAGATGAATCCCTAGGCGCGGACTGGCGTACGCCCAAAGCAACGCTCGGAGACATGGCAAACGCCGGCATGGTCATCTCGCCGCAGACGCCCGTGTCGAATGTCGAGCGACAGTTCCTGAACAAGTCGGCGCTGAACTCGATCGTGCTCGACCTCGATGCCGAGCCGGTCTGCATCAGCCGCACCTGGTTCTTCGCGACACTCAGCGGCCCGCTGGGATTCGGGCGCTCGATGTACATGCACGAGACGATGGCGTCGTTCCCGCGGCCGGAGACCCTGGTGCTCGATGCGGAGCTCTCACCGCTCCAGGCATCGCGCGAAGTCGTCAAACGGCCCGCCGATCACCGCTACGACGACATCGTCGTGCGCTTTGGGGACGGTCATTTCGCCACGCTCCCGGTCGCGGAGCTGATCTCCGAAGTCGCCTACACGCACCGCTTTACAAGCCTGCACGATCAGCTGACCGGGCTTGCCAACCGCGCGCTGTTCCTCGAGCGCAGCACCGCGGCGCTGGAGCGCCGCCCGCAGGCCGGCGGCATCATCGCCGTGCTGTTCATCGACCTCGACAACTTCAAGCCGATCAACGACGTGTTCGGGCACGATGCCGGCGACATCGCGCTTTTGACCGTCGCCAAGCGGCTTTTACGGACACCGGGCGCGCCGACGGTCGCGCGCTTCGGCGGCGACGAGTTCGGCATGCTGCTCGACAGCGCCGGCAGCGCCGACGAGGTGATGGAGATCGTCGAGTGGGTGATCTCCACGCTCAGCGCGCCGATGCTGGTCTACGGCGAGCCGCACTCGGTATCCGCTTGCGTGGGCGTCGCCTTCGACGATCAGCAGTCCTCGACAGACGATCTGCTGCGGCACGCCGACATCGCGATGTACGAGGCCAAGCGGGTGCGTAAGGGCAGCTACGGCGTCTACAACGCGGCGATGCACACGCATGCCAGCAAGCGACTGGAGTTCCGCTCGGATCTAGAGAACGCGCTCGCGCGGGCAGAGTTCAAGCTCGTCTACCAACCGATCGTCGATGTCAACACCAGGCAGCCGATCGGCGCTGAGGCGCTCGTTCGCTGGCAGCGCCGCAACGGCGAGACCGTGCCGCCGAACCAGTTCATCCCGCTGGCCGAGCAGACGGGGCTGATCATGCCACTCGGTAAGTGGGTGCTGGACCAGGCGTGCGCCGGCATCGCGAGGCTGCCAGAGCATGCCCGCAACCTGCAGATGCTCGCGATCAACGTCTCGTCGCTGCAGCTGCGCGAGCCGCAGCTCGTCAACCAGGTCGTCGACGCCCTGAACAGCTCTCAGCTCGCGCCCGACCTGCTGACGCTGGAGATCACCGAGAGTTTGTTCATCGACGACACCCAGCTTGCAACGGTGATCGAAAACCTCCAGGTGCTGCGCGGCATGGGCGTGAAGATCGCGCTCGACGACTTCGGCTCCGGGTTCTCGGGGCTCCGCTATCTAGCGCGCCTGCCGGTTGACTCGGTGAAGCTCGACCGTGGCTTCATCATCGCGTCCACCACCCAACGGCAGCAGGGCCTCGTCAACGGCATCGTCAGGCTCGCCCACTCGCTAGGTCTGACGGTCGCCGCCGAAGGCATCGAGACCGAGCAACAGCTCGTCGAGACACGCCAGTCGAACTGTGAGTTCGCGCAGGGATACCTGTTCGCAAGGCCGTTGCCGCTGAAGCGCTGCTTGGACTTCCTGACACAGGCTGCCGCCGACGGCGGCAGCCTTGACGTCGTCAACGCCGCCTAATTCCACTCCACGACCAAGAGCCACTCACCCAGCTCGCGACCGCCACGGTCAGCGGCGGACGATTAGCGATCAGCGGTGGCAAGCGCATCAGGAACCGGCGACGCCGGTCGCGGGCGAGCAGGTACACAACGAAGCCCACCCGCTCACGATCATCCGATCACGGCGGAGCTAGCGGGGTCGACGGGTGCTGCTGTGCCGAGCGATAGCGTGGTGCCGGAAGGACCGCGACCGTGCCGCTGCAAGCGCCCTCGCCCTGCTCGCCGACACGCGCATGGCACGCTGGCGATTAGTGACATCAACTAGCAGGAAGTAGCTTGTGCTCATGCCGTGAGTATAGGTTCGGCAACACCCCTAACTGACACTAATGTTGCTAACAGCCAGCTCCCGGAATGAAGATGATGATTAGCTCTGCTCATAGTCACCACAACACATGCCACAATGACCTTGCATGGCAATTGCCGAGCTGTACATGACCGATCCGATCGGCGGATCGCCGTCCGAGTGGCTCAAGGCGGCAGCAGGCTGGCTCTCCGCTGATGAGCGCGAGCGCGCGGCGCGACTCGACGACGTACGCGTCCGCGCCGTCCACACCACCGGCTGGGCGCTGCTGCGTCTCGCGACCGCCCACAGCCGCGGCGTCGATCCGGGCGAGGTCGAGATCGTCAAGGAGGACTCCGGCCGCCCGCGCATTCTCGGCCGTCCGCCGCGGCAAGGCAGCATCTCGCACAGCGCCGGGCTCGTGGCGGTCGTCGTCACCGCCGCCGCCCGGATCGGCGTCGATGTCGAGCACTGCAGCCGCGACACCGGACGGCTACGCGCGATCGCGGAACGTACCTTCGCGCCCGCCGAGGTCGAGCGGCTGCTGGCGCTCCCCGGGCAGGAGACGGCAGCCGAGGTCATCCGCTATTGGACAGTTAAGGAGGCGCTCGGCAAGGCGCTCGGGCTCAGCCTGACGATTGCGCTGCGCAGCGTGGTCGCGGAGCCGACCGGCACCGGTCTGCGGCTGGCGACGCTCCCGGGTGAGTCGCCCGCCGGCGAGTGGTCGCTGCACCAGTACGGGCTCGGCGCCGAACAAGCGACGCTGACGCTGGCGGTCTCACCGCCATGTCATGGACAGCCGGCGCTGAGGCGTGTGACCGCCCAGCAGCTGCGCATGGGCAAGATCTAGCAAGCCGCCGCTCAGCAGAGCGCAACCTCATCGCCATCTCCGACCCACAGTCGTAGCGCCCGCGGCAGTGACAGATCGGTGAACACCCGCGCGCCGTCACCGACGACGCTGGCTACCAACCGCGCGCTCACGTATGTGACGCTGGCACGGGCCGCAACGATCGAGCGATCGATCTCGCTGCCCTCGATGTGTGCGTACGCACCCACCGATGTGTACGGTCCGACATACGCGTTGCGCACCAGCGCGCCCGGGCCGATCACGACCGGTCCGTAGATGACGCTGTCGTGCACGACCGCTGTGGGATCCACGAAGGCGTTGCCCTCGACGCGGTTCTCCGCGTCGATCGTTGACGGCACGCTGCGGGTGATCCGATCGAGCGCGATCCGGTTGAGCGCCAGCAGCCCGTCCGCGGTGCCGTCGTAGCGGTGCCACTGCTCGAGCGGCGCCACGCGCACCGGCTCGCCGCGTTGCTGCATCAGCCGCGCGACCTGCGCCAGCCCGCCGCTGCGCTGCGCCCGCGCGAGCTCGCTCGTGAGCTCGAGCGCCTCGGCGCCGAGCAGACCGATCTCGCTCGCGACCGCGCCGGTCGCAGGCCCGGCCACGGGCAGCGCGTCGTCACTGTCGGCCTCGGCGGGCAGCTGGGGCTCGGTCAGCACGGTCACCGCGCCCGGCTCCGGCAGGAATTGATCGAACAGCGTCGCCGGCGAGCCGTCGACCAGACCGTCGGCGGGCTGGATGACGCATGCCGATCCGCGTGGCACCGCCGCGCGGATCGCCTCGAGCACGGACGCGGTGTCATTCATGTGCTCGCAGGTGAGACTCGAGACCGGCACCCCGCGCTTACGTTGCTCCCGCACGAACGGCTCCAGCGCCACGGTCGACCTCCAGTCGCCGACCAGCAGCATCGCCTCGGCACCGGCTGCCGCGAACGATTCAATCGCGTGTTGCAGGATCGGCCGGTTGGCGACGTGGAGCAGCGCCGTGACCTGGGTGCTGCCGAGACGCTTCCGCCAGCCGGCGGGCATCGGCTCGACCAGCAAAGCGACAGTTAAAGGGCTGTTCATCGGGCAAAGCCTCGTCGTAGGCGTTCACGACGTCCCTCACTGAAGGCTGACGTGAACAGCATCGCCGTGAACGGGAAGCCCTCAACCAGGTAACGACGGGTCAGCCGCCGCGGCTCTTGCACGAGCCGATGCAGCCATTCGAGCCCGGCGCGCTGGATCAGCCTCGGTGCTCGCTCGAACTCGCCGGCGACGAAGCTCAACGCGGCGCCGCAGCCAATGAACCAGGCGCTCGGCAGCTCCGCGCGAAGCTCCGCGATCAGCCGCTCCTGCTTCGGGAACCCGAGCGCGACGAAGACGATCCCCGGCTTCGTGTTTCGCAGCATCTGGACGATCCGCTCGCGCCACCCGGGGTCGCGCTCGAATCCGACCGGCGGGCAGAGCGTGCCGGCGACCCGCAGATCGGGGTTGATCTCGACGAGCTTGCCCGCAGCCTGCTCGGCGACACCGGGGTTGCCACCCAGCATGAAGACCGACTCACCGGCGGCGGCAGCCGCCGCGGACAGCGTCAGTGCCAGCCCCGAGCCGGTGACGCGCTCCGGCAGCGGTGTCCCCTTCAGCCGACTGGCCCAGACGAGCGGCATGCCGTCGGCGACCACCAGGTCGGCACCGGTGACGAGCTCGCGCACGTCGGCGGAGCGCCGCCATTGGCGCAGGACGTCCGTGTTCGCGGTGCAGATCCAGCCGCCGCGATCCTCGCCACGCTGCTCCAGCACATACTGAATTGTCTCCTGCTCAGACAGAGCCGCCAAGTCGAGACCTAGCAGCGTGACCGATGCCATCGCGGAATCCTTCCGTCGGATCTTCCGCTCTGGACGCGCTCGCAGCCCGGAAGATCTGTGACCTGTTTCGAATCAAGCAACGGCCTGACACAGGTCACTTCTTGCACGATCCTTCGACAACCCTGTGACGGCAGAAACGCGCGCGCTGGACCGTTGCATAGACAGCCGCAAAATTCTCGCGATCACGAACTCGGGGCGGCTTCGCGTGCCCCGGGTCTGACGTATGTCGCCAGACTGGCGCGGATGCGACAGAAAGCGTAATGGCAGCCGCCCTTCTTCATAAATCGCCACTCCTCCCCAGGCCACTTCTCCCCGGCATCACCGGCGCTCCTGGCGATCCGGTGGTGATGCCAACGCTGAGACGGATCAATGGCCGCAGCGCTTGATCACGGAGAGAGCGACGATTCGTTCGTGAACGAAGCGTCGGTGGCCGAGCAGCCGCCTGATCCGTCGCTGGAGATCGGCCGCGGGCGGGTGGCGCGCGCTACGGCCTGGACCGCCGCCTCCGCGGCTGCACCCCGGCTGCTCAGCTTCGTGACGATGGCGATCGTCGCGAGGCTCCTGACGCCGCACGACTTCGGCGTCTTCGCGGTGGCGATCACCGTGCACACGCTGATCTTCAGCATCGCGACACTCGGCGTCGGCATCGTCCTCACCCGCGGCGACATCGACGTCGATGAGGTGGCACCCACGATCGCCGCAATCGCGCTGATCAGTGGACTGTTCCTGAGCCTGCTGATGGTCGCGTTCGCCACTCCGATCGCGACCACGCTCGGCACGCCAGCCGCCGCCGGGCCGTTACGCGTGCTGGCGATCTCGCTGTTCCTCGCAGGCTGCTTCCCGATACCGGTTGAGCTGCTGGTACGCAACTTCAGGACGAAAGAGCTGTTCATCGCCCAGATCTCGGGGATGATCCCCGCGAACCTCCTGCTGCTCCTGTTGGCGCTCAGCGGCACTGGCGCGATGGCGTTCGCGTGGTCGCGCGTGCTCGAGCACCTGATCACGGGCGTGCTCACGTACGTGTTCGTGCGGCGCTGGGACTGGCCGCGACTCAACCTCAGGGTCGCCAAACGCGTGCTCGGCTTCGGGCTGCCCGTGGCGAGCGCGAGCGGCCTCGGCGCGATTCTCGCGAACACCGACTACGCGGTGGTCGGCCACGTCCTCGGCGCCTACCACCTCGGCTTCTACCTGATCGCCTTCAACGTCGCCTCCTGGCCGGGCGCGCTGCTGGGCGCGACTCTGATGACGATCATCGTCCCTGCCTTCTCGCGACTCGCACACACGCCAGGAGGACCGCGGCGGGCGATCGTCGCCGGCGCGCAGATCGTCGGCCTGGTCAGCTTCCCGATCTGCGCTCTGACGATGGCGCTGTCGCGGCCGCTGATCGTCAGCGTCTACAGCGCCAAGTGGGCGCCCGCAGCGCCGGTGCTCTCGACGCTCGCAATCTACGGCGCCGTCAGCACCCTCTGTACTTTCTTCAGCTACACCGTCGTTAGCCAGGGACGGACCGGGGCGCTGCTACCGCTTCAGCTCGCCTGGCTGGCAGCGCTGATCCCGGGGATGATCATCGGCGTGCACTACCGCGGCATCGTCGGTGCCGGCGACGCTCACGTGGTCGTGATCCTCGGCATCGTCCTGCCGCTCTACCTGGTGGTCTTCGCCCGCACGCGGATCGTCCGCATCCGCGAACCGCTGGCAGCGCTGCTGCCACCGCTCATCGCGGCCGTGCTGGCGGGCCTGGCAGCGGTGGCGATGAAGCTGCTGCTCGGTCCCGCGCTGCTCGAGCTGGTCGTCGGGCTGCTTGTCGGCGGCGGCGTCTACCTGATCGCCGTCGCGCCGCTGGCGGCCAAGTACATCGGCGCCAACGACGTGGCCCGGCTACCGGCCGGCCAGCGGCTGCTGGCCGGTTATCTCGCGTTTGGCGGTCGCTGCAGACGGCAACTAGTTCGGGTACAGGCGCTGACGACCAGGCGCAGCCGAACCGACCCCGATCTACCATGACGACGCACTACCCACAAATGGAAGTTGCCCCCGCCGACCCAGCCCCGACGCCGACGCTCTGTGGTCTGCTGCCGCTCCGTGTCGGCGGCCGCCACTACGCCGACAACCTCGCCCGTACCGACCTGCTGTTGAGTTCGCTGCACCACTTCGCGCCCGGCCTGCTCGACGAGCTCCTCGTCGTCGTCCGCGCCGACGAGCAGGCGGCCATCTCCCGCTACCTACAGCAGTGGCAAGAGCTGCCGCTGCGCATGGTCGTCGAGGACGACGTGCTGCCCGAGTTCCGGCAGTTCACGAAGCCCTGGCAGGTCCGGCCGTGGCAACGGCAGCAGATCATCAAGCTGGCAGCGCCCGAGTTCGCCAGCGCCGACTTCTTCCTGACGCTGGACCCGGACGTGATGGCAGTGCGGACCGTTGACCGCCCGCACCTGTTCGTCGGCAGGCGCGCGCTGATCGACCCCCAGCCGAAGGAACTGCATCGTCAATGGTGGCTGGACTCGGGCCGCGTGCTGCAGCTCGTGCCCGACTTTCGGGCGCCAGGCATGCACGTCACGCCAGCGTTGCTGTCGAGCTCGGTGCTCCGCCGGCTGCACCGCCGGATCGAGCAGGTCAATGGCCACCGCTGGGTCGAGGCGCTACTACGCAGCTACAGCGGCTGGACCGAGTACACGCTCTACCTGCTGACCGCGGAGGCGACCGGCCTGTTGCCGCAGGTACACATCTGGGCCGATGACCCGGGCGCGCCGGCGAGCCTGCAGGTCCACCACTCGCTCAGCATCTGGGAGGCCGCGGAGGCATCGCGGACACACGTAGCCGCCGCGTTTACCACGGCGGATCGCGGACGCTTCGTCGTCATCCAGAGCAACAGCCGCCTACCCGCCGTCGAGGTGCAGGCCGCCGCAGCGCCGTACCTGCCGGTGCGCACCGTGGCGCCGGCGCCGCTCGCTGCCCCCGACCGGTCACGGAAGGCCGGCGAACTCTTCGCCGCGGCCTCGCGGCGCATTGCACAGTCGCTCTACCGCTGGCGCCACCGCTGACGCCGAGGCGATCAAGCTCCGCCCAGCGGGCCGGCGCCGGCTGAGTGATCAAGCGCCGGTTGCGCACGGGCTGCCTTGCGGCACCTCGTAGACGCGAACCGTGTTGGCGGTCTGGAAGGTATCGGTGAAGTGCCCGTGGCTGGCGTGCACGGTGCTCCGCGACCCCTGCTCACTGATCTTGCCGCTGTAGTCGCCGGCGAGCTGGAAGCTGACCTTCTCTTTCGGCTTGGGCACGTGGCCGGGACGCCCCGCGGCCGCGAAGACGTAGCAGCGGCCCTGGTAGGCCTTGGCGAGCGTGCTGACGTCACCACGCGTGCTGACGTAGTTCACGAGCGTCGGCGACAGCAGCACTGGGCTCAGGCTCTGCACCCGGTGATCGAAGGCCGTGAGCGCGAGGACTAGGTCGTGAAGCGTAACGCCGGGCGTCTGCATGCAGTTGTACTTCGCGCTGTGCGGGTTCGAGCCATCGAGCAATGTCCGGTCGTCGACGCAGCGGCCGGAGAAGTTGTGCTGGAACCAGATGATGCCCCGCGCTCCGGCGATCAGCGCGTGCCAGGCCGCCGCGACCGACTTCGTCGGGGTCGCGCAGTTACCGTGGATCCCGCCGACGTAGGACGGGCATCCGGTCTCGACGTCGACGACGATCGGCTTCGCGGCGCCGTTGCGCTTCTCGAGCTGGGCAAGCCGCGTGACGTTGTAGGCGTAGTTCGCGGCGAGCCGGCTCTGCACGAGCGTAAGTCCCTTGCCGCCGTCGGAGCCGCAGATCTTCTGCGAGTGCGGGTAGAACACGCAACCGCCCTGGCTCGCCGACTGGAGGCTGTCATCGATCATCCAGTAGGCGTCGGCCGAGAGGATGTCGCTGTAACGCAGGAACGTTGACGCCTGGCTCGGCGTTTCCCAGAAGAGGACTCCTTTGCCGAAGCCCTGGTTGATGAGCTTGCCGGCCGACTTATAGGGTAACTTGCCGCTGCTGGCAGGCTCACCCGTGTAGAAGAAGCGCGCCGCCGTGAACCCGCACTTCGCCTTGGACGGAACGCAACCGGTCGACTTGTAGGTGCCCCAGCCGGGGCCGAAGACCAAGTCCGCCTCGTCGAAGCCCTGGAAGCCGGCGGTCTCGGACCCCGTCTTCGAATCGCTGCTCGGCGCAATCACGTGCATTCCCCCGGCGCGAACGACGTTGTAGTTCACGACGTCCCTCCCCGGCGTGCCGGCAAGGTTCCAGTAGACGTTCTCGCCCATGTCGTGATCGCGCTTGACGTCCGCGGCGCTCTGCGGCTGCTCCATCCAGGCGCCGATCAGGATCTCCTTGTCCATCCAGGCGTCCTGTGGGTCCTTATCCGCGAAGTAGTGAGGACCACCCATGATCTCGACGCTCCGCACCTTCGCTGTCTGCTCCACGCGCCCGCCGTGCGTGGCCACGGTGTGCGTCACGATGACGATGCCGAGCACCACCGCGAGAGCGGCTGCCGCTAACGGTACGCGTCGCATGATGGCTCAGCATAGCTGGCGGCTCACGTGCGAGAAACCGGGCCTCCACCGCGTTCATCAACTAGACGGCCAGCAGACGCAGCCACATCCGGCGGCAGCGGACGCGGCCTCAGGAGCACTCGATGAACGTCACGATGACCACAGATTCAGCCCCCTCCGCGGTGTCGCAGCCGCTGCTGCGACACGTGTGCGGCAACGCCCACACGCGGCCCCGGACACGCCGTCGCCTTGTCTGATCCAGCCACCATGCTCGGTTCGATCGTGATCCCCGCATACAACGAGGCGGCTGTCATCGAGCGCTGTCTCGATGGTCTCTTCGCCGGCCTCAGCGGCGACGAGATCGACGTCGTGGTGATCTGCAACGGCTGCAGCGACGACACCGCCGAGCGCGCCCGCCGCTCCGGTCATCCTGTGCGGGTGATCGAGATCACCGCCCCGTCCAAGGCTGCCGCGCTGCGTCTCGGCGACGAGGCGGCGCTCTGCTTCCCACGCCTCTACCTCGATGCCGACGTCGTCTTCAGCGGCAGCTCTGCCCGAGCTGTGATAGAGCAACTGAGCACTGACGCGATCGCGGCCCGGCCGCCGCTCGCCTACGACACAGCTCACTCAAGCGCGCTGGTGCGCGCCTACTACCGGGCCCGCACGCGAATGCCGTCGCTGAACCAGTCGCTCTGGGGTGCCGGCGTTTACGGTCTCTCCGAGCAAGCCCGGGGACGGTTCGACGCGTTCCCCGAGGTCGTCGCCGACGATGTCTGGGTCGACCATCAGTTCGAGCGCGACGAGATCGAAATCGTCGACTGCGACCCGAGCGTCGTCTCAACGCCACGCCGTACCACAGACCTGATCAGGACGCTGCGCCGCGTCTACGGCGGCAAGGCGGTAGGCACGCTCACTCCCGGCGGCCGCGAACGCGTGACGAGGACGACCATTGCCGCAGTCCGGGACCTCGCAAGGCTCGCGCGCCAGAGCCCCGGAGCGGTGCTCGACGCGGCCGTCTACTCAACGCTCGCAGTGATCCCGCGGCTGTTACTGACAGCTTCCCGTCTCCGCCATCGCGGCGCCAGCGTGCGCTGGGAGCGTGACTACAGCTCGCGAGCGCTCACATGACGACGGCGACGCCAACTGTCCGCGTCCCCGCTCGGGCGCGCGCCGAGCAGACCGAATTCACCCGGACCGCGGTCTCGGCCCTGCAGCCCGTGCGGATGCTGCAGCTCTTCGCGTTGGCGCTGTGGATCGTCCCGTCGACTTATGTCATCGGCCCGATCGGGAACATGGGCTATCCCGCGGCGCTCGTTGGGCTGTTCGTGCTGCTGGTCTGGTTCGCCTACTCGCTGCTCGGCTACCACGACCCGCGCCGCCGTGCCAACCCGATCCAGGCGGCATTCGCCGGGATCTGGCTGGTGACGCTGGTCTCGTACATGCTGATCGACCGCTCGTCGATGGACAGCCACTCACTGCTCGGCGCCGACCGCTGGCTGATGCAGCTCGCGATGATGACCGGGGTCGCCTTCACCGCCGCGGAAGGACTGAGCTCGATGGAGGACGTCCGTCGGGTGCTGCGGGTCATGGTGTGGGGCGCGGCGTTCTCCGGCGTGGTCGGCGCGATTCAGTTTTGGGGATCGTTCGACCTCACCACCTACGCGAAGTACCTGCCGGGCTTCACGCTCAACGCGTCCGACCCGGAGATCGTCATCCGCGGCGCCCTGAACCGGGTCGTCGGCACCGCCATCGACCCAATCGAGCTCGGCGTCGCCGCCGGCATGATGCTGCCGCTGTCGATCTGGCTCGCGATCTACGACACCCACCGCTCGCGGCTGAGCCGCTGGCTGCCAGTGCTGCTGATCGGCGTCGCCGTGATGGTTTCGGTGTCGCGTTCGGCGGTCATCGCGATCGTCGTCTCGATGGCCATCCTCGTCTTGGCGATGCCGATCCGGCAGCGCCTCTGGGCGATCGCGGCCGTGCCGGTCGCGCTCGCGGGCGCGTTCATGACCGCCCACGGCCTGCTCGGCACGCTGGTGATGTTCTTCGGCTACGGCGCCTCCGACCCGTCGATCACCCACCGAACCGACAACTACCCCTATGTGTGGGGCCTGCTCAAGCACACGCCGCTGTTCGGCGAGGGCGGCGGGACGTTCATCCCGACGCCGCTGCACATCCTCGACAACCAGTACCTGATGGCCGCGGTCGACCTCGGCATGCTCGGCATCATCGCGTTCCTCGCCCTCTTCCTCGTGCCGTTGATCGCCACGCTGAGAGCCCGGCTGCGAACCCGTTCGGAGGAGCTGCGCCTGCTGTTGGCCGCGCTTGCCGGCGGCTGTGCCGTGGCGCTGTTGTGCTCGGCGACGTTCGACTCGTTCTCGTTCCCGGTCTTCTACTGCAGCTTCGCGCTGGTCGCCGGCCTCGTCGGCGCCGCCTGGCAGCTGGCACGCCGCGAGGCGACCGAGCCGGCACAGACCCTTGTAATGAACTCCCCGCAACTCGTTTCAACGACAACGGAGCCTGACTGAGATGGACTCGATCTCGCTATTCCGTGACGCCGTGCGTCACAAGCTGGCCACGCTGGGCGTGGCGGCATTCACGGTGCTGCTGCTGCTCTATGTGCTCGTCATCCGCTCGCCGGTCTATCAGGCCGACGCGAGCTACGCCCTGGTCTCGCCTCCGAGTGGACCGACGGCGAGCCAGCTCGCCAAGGATCCCGCGCTTAAGAACGTGGACTCCTACAACCCGTACACGAACTACGGGGACCTCACCGTCGTCGCCAGCCTGGTGACGCAAGCGATGAGCAGCCAGTCGACGGCGCAACAGCTCAAGGCACACGGCGTCAGCGACTTCACGGTTGATCAGAGCAGCAACGCCACGGCACCGATCATCGAGGTCAGCGCCACTGGTGGCAACGCTGCCGCAGCCGAAGCCGCGGCGGAGACGGTCGCAACCTACGTCCGGAGCACGCTTTCGAGCCTTCAGGCCGAGCAGAACGTGAACGCGCAGTACCGGATCACCACCCAGCAGCTGAACGCGCCGGACTACGCGCAGCGCAAGGTCTCGAGCACGGTCCGCGACGCGATCGCCGCATGCGTCTTCGGCCTGGTCCTGTGGTTCGTCGTGCTGTCGCTCATCCGGGGTCTTGAGCTACGGGGAAAAGCGCCGGGGCCGGGGACGGCCCGCGAGCCGAATGAGTCAGACGACACCGGGCAAGTGCCGCCAGTACAGGCGCCGGCAGACGGCTTTAAACGCAAGTCGCTGACCGGGGTCGGCCAGCCGTAGTGCACAACTGAGCGCCACCACCGCCCTGAAGCAGGACGTGTACGGGCGGCGGTGGTACTTCTCGTAGTAGCGGATCCGGTTGACCGCCAGCAGCGCCGCGAGCGCGGGGCTACGACCGGAACCGCCTTCCGCGTGGTGGACGCGCGCGGCGGGCACGTAGCGGATCCGCCAGCCGGATTGCCGTGCCCGTCTGAAGTAGTCGGTCTCCTCCGAGTAGAGGAAGAAACGCTCCTCGTCCCAGTCGCCGACGCTCGCATCGCACTCGGCCGAGATCAGCACCGCCGCGCCGGTGGCCCAATCGGTGTCGCGCTCGACGGCGTACGCGCGCGGGCGCCACACCATCTCGCTGAGCCAGCCCGGACGCCATTTCCACCGCGCGCCGAGCAGTGCGTCCCCCAGCGCCCGGAGGATCGTCGGCTCCCGGCGCAACGTCGGGAAGATCTCACCACGCTCGTCGAGCAACATCGGCACCGCGGCGCCAACTTGTGGGTCGACCAGGGCGTCCCGCAGCGCGCCGATCGCGCCCGGCTCGAGCTCGATGTCGGGGTTCACCACCAGCAACGCCGCATAGTTGCTCGCGTGTGCGCGCGCGAGGTTGATCGCACCGGAGTAGCCGAGGTTACGCGGGGAGGCGATGACGGTCACGTCGTGGCAGCGGCGGGCGACCGCAACAGTGCCGTCGCTGGAGGCGTTGTCGACCACGACGCAGCGCAGCCGCAGCCCGTCAGCCGCAGCCCGCAGGGACTCGATCATGCGCGCGATCCGCGCGACACTGTTGTAGGTGACGATCACCGCCACGCAGTCGGCGTCCGCTGCCACGCCCGCAGATCATAACGGTGTCAGCGGCTAGCCGTTAACGGGCCGCGGCCGCCGGTGTGCCGGCGGCCGCGGTGATCTGCGGGTTACCGTCGCCAGCGCTTGTTCAGCACCCGGAGCTCGGCACCTCGTAGACGTGCACGGCGTTCGCATCCGCGAACGTGTCGGTGAAGCTGCCGCCGGTCGCCTGCACCGTGCGGCTCTCGCCGTAGACGGTGACCGGGCCGGTGTAGCCGTCGGCCAGCTTGAACGTCGCCGACATGCCCGTCGCCGGCGGGTCGAACGGTGTGCCTGAACCGGCGAAGACGTAGCACTTGCCGCCGTAGGCCTTCGCCACTGTGCTGACGTCAGCACTCGTGGAAACGTAACCGTTCGCGGTCGGTGACAGCAACGCGCCCGTCAGGGCCTGGACCTCGTCGTCGAAGCCGGTGAGGTCGGTCACGAGACCATGCAGTGTGACCCCCGGCGTCTGCTGGCAGTTATACCCGCTGGTCGAGGGGTTCGAGCCGTCCAGCAGCGTCCGGTCGTCCTCGCACGGACCCGAGAAGTTGTGCTGGAACCAGACGATGCCACGGGCACCCGCGATCAGCGCGTGCCAGGCGGCGGCGATCGTCTCCGGCGGCGTCGCGCAGTTGCCGGCGGAGCTGCCTGTGAACGGGCAGCCGGTCTCGACGTCGACGGTCACCGGCTTCGAGGAGCCGTTGAGCGACTGCAGGTAGTTCAGGCGCTCGACGTTCCAGCCGTAGTTCGCCGGCAGCTCCGACTGCGCCGTAGTGAAGCCGGGGCCACCCCAGTTACCGCAGGCCGCCGTCGACTGGCTCGTCGCCGGGCTGATGTCGCAACCGATGCTCGGGCTGTTCGCCAGGCTGCTGTCGGTCAGCCAGTAGGAGTCGGCTGAGAGGATGTCACTGTAGTTCAGGAACAGCGCCGCCTGGGCGTTGGTCTCGAAGAACAGCACGCCCTTACCGAAGCCCTGGTTCACCACACGGTTGCCGAGCGTGTACGGGAGCTTGGTGCCGCCCGTGACGTTGGTAGTGCTGCCGCTGTAGTACCAGTTCGAAGCCGTGTAGCCGCACCCACTGGAGGAGCAGGCGCCGGTGCCGCTGTTCCAGCCGCTCGAGCCCGGACCGTAGTTCAGGTCGTTCTCGTCGCCGCCCTGCAAGGCGACGGTCTCGGAGCCGGTGTTCGAGTCTTCGCTCGGGGCTGCGATGTGCATCCCGCCGGCGCGGATGACGTTGTAGTCGGCGACATCCTTACCGGGCGTACCGGCGAGGTTCCAGTAGATGTTCTCGCCCATCGCCGCGTCCTCGGCGACCTCGCTCGCGCTCTGCGGCTGCTCCATCCAGCCACCGATCGGGATGGCCGTGTCGAGCCAGGAGCTCACCGGGTCAAGGTTCGCGAAGTAGTCACTGCCGCCATCGATCGGGGTAAACGTGACCCCCGGTGTGGTGGTCGTCGTTGTCGGGGTCGTTGACGTGGTCGTCGTCGGCGTCGTAGTGGTTGTTGTCGGCGTCGTACTGGTGGTCGTGGTCGGCGTGGTCGACGTAGTGGTAGTGGGCGTGGTCGACGTCGTCGTAGTGGGCGTGGTTGTCGTCGTCTTGGTCGGAGTCGTCGCCGTTGTCGTGGTCGACGGCTGCGTCGGGGTAGTCGAGCCGCTGCCGCCGGAACCACCGGTAGTCGGGCCCGTCAGGGTGACGACCGCCGTCGGCTTCGAGCTTGCGTTGGTGGTCCCGCCCCGGTTCGTGGCGGCCACCACGGCCACGGCCGTCGCGCCGAGGTCACGGCTCTTCAGCGTGTAGGTCGAGCTCGTCGCGCCCGAGATCTTCGAGCAGTCCGCGCCTTCGCTGTCGCAGTCTTTCCACGAGTATGAGTAGCTCGAAGGGCTGCCGGACCACTGGCCGCGTGACACCGAGAGCCGTGAGCCGACCTTCACGGTGCCGCTGACGACCGGGGCCGAGACGAGCGACGGCGCGGCAACGCGCTTGAACTCCCGGCGCGTGCCGGCGATATATGCGGGCAGTGCGCAGTTCACGGCCAGATCCGCCTTGCGGCCCGACGCGTTTGTGCTCACGGCCAGCTTCGCGCTCGCCTGGCGCTTGCATGACCTGGCCTGCGAGCTCGATGAGACCTTCAGCTCGCCCGCCGTGCCCATCACGACTAGGCGGTAGGTCTGACCCTGCACGACGCGCGTGCTGGGCAGAGAGATCCGGGTCCAAACGCTGGCCCTGACCGTCGTGGTCGCGCTCTTCGTGAGCCGCGACCCGCCCCGATGGGTGTAGATGGCAACGCTCAGCCGCCGTGCCCGTGAGCCTCTGTTCACGTAAACAGAGGCGCTATGCACGGTGCCGCTGCGCGCGGCCGTGAAGCTAAATACCTGCTTAGCAGCAGTTTGTGAAGGCGCGGAAGCGCCTGGGAAGTAGAGATGGGCCAGCGCACGGGCTGACGCCTCCGGTACTCCGGCCCCCGCTAAGACCAAGCCGAGGACTAAGACAAGCAGTAGTGAATCCTTGAAGCGCCGCATCCGTCGCACCGATTCCTTTCGCCGGGAGAGCAGCAACAGACCCTTGCGTCGGCGTCGCGCATACCAGGGGCGACAGATTCCTGCCTGACCTAGACAGATGTTCGATGCCCGAGACGATGACTAGGTCCCACCAAACCTCGACAGATGTTCGACGCGGTGGCAGGGTCCGCGAACGTGGTTCGGGTTTCAAACCGGCACGAGCCGGGGAGATCGAGAGAGTCGCGGGCTGGCTGTCCCTCGGCGGAACGGTGACAAAGAAACGCATGGACCGGCGCCGGGACGGTGACGCCGAATTAGCTGCAGGAGGCAGACTTGAACGCGATTGAGGAGACGCGCGCACTTGGTCCGCGCGCGTCCGGGCAGCAGGCCACAGCCGGCGCCAGCTTCAGGGCTGAGCGACGCCTGGACGATTCCGAGGAAACGCTCCGCCAGACGCGACTTGCGGTCGCGCGGGCGAAGGCTGGCGACCGTGACGCGCTTGGCTTCCTCTACATGCGCTACGCGAACAACGTCTACGGCTACGTGCACAGCATCGTCCGCGACGATCACGACGCCGAAGACGTGACGCAGCAGGTGTTCGCGAAGCTGATCACGGCGCTGCCCAAGTATCAGGAGCGCGGCGTGCCGTTCTTCGCGTGGCTGCTGCGGATCGCCCGCAACGTCGCGATCGACTCGCTACGCAGCAGCCACCCGGTTCCCGACGATGCGAAGGTCGACGACGGCGCGATCTACGCCGACGACCCGGATCTCGGCCTGGCGGTGCGTGACGCCCTGGAGACGCTCCCTCCCGAGCAGCGCGAGGTCGTGCTGCTCCGGCACCTTGTCGGTCTTTCGCCCGGCGAGATCGCCGACAAGCTTGGCCGGACGGAGGCATCGATCCACGGGCTGCACCATCGCGGCCGGCGTAGCCTCCGCGAAGCGCTCGACGCATCCGGCTCTGGTCCGTCGACCCGACCGACCGACTCCGTCCGCAGACGCCCCAAGCTGACGCTGGTGTCGACGGAACAGCCGGTCAAGACGGCGGCTTAGGGCGGGACCAGCCCAACCGAAACCCATGGCTGAGCCGCAGAAGGTTTGCGGCTTAGGTTCCGTTAACTAATCGTGGAGCATCAAGAGACACACTGGGCCGGCAGTGCTCTCGCACCACGCCGGTCAGGACCCGAGGTCAGCACTTGGCTCGAGCTTGGTGATGAGGCTATCCACGCAGTGATCCATGCGCCGCAGACCGAGCTTTGGCGGCGGACGGCCGTGCTGATGCTGCCGATGTTCGGGCTCGAAGACGAGTGCTCGTATCGCGCGCGACGGGTGTGGGCCCGTACGCTCTGCGAGGCCGGGTTCCCCACCGTTCGGATCGACCTACCCGGCACCGAGGACAGCGCCGGCCCGACGCTCGCCGGCGATCGCACGAGATCGTGGCTCGAGGCGGTGAGCGCAACCAGCCGCTGGCTACGCGACGCGGCTGCGGTTGATCGGCTCGCGGTCCTCGGCGTGGGACTCGGCGGTCTGCTGGCGGCGCAGGCCACCAGCAACGAGGCCGCGATCGACGAGATGATCCTCTGGGCGGTCCCCTCGCGCGGCCGCGCCTACATGCGCGAGCTGCGGATGCTCACCGCCGTAGTGCTGAAGCCGACCGACCCGGCGGCGAAGCTGCAGCGAGCCGACGGTGCCAGCTCGTTCGGCGGCCATCTGGTCAGCGCCGAAACGGTGGCGACGCTGAACGCGCTCGACCTGACCGAGCTGCCTTTCGCGCACGGCGCCGATCAGCGGACGCTGCTGATCGGCCGCGGCGCCCAGGGCGTCGACGAGCGCCTCCACGCGCACCTGCTCGCCCGCGGCCTCGACGTGAGCCTCGCCAGCGGCGACGACTACGCCGCGATGGTCGTCGACTCCATGATCAGCGTTCCGCCGGTGGCGACGATCACGAAATCGATTGCCTGGCTGTCGGAGCGTGCGGAGCGCTCGCTGCCGCAGCGGGAGCTGCTGCAGTCGCCGGCGGTCACCGACACGATCACATTCGACTACGACGGCACGCCGATCCGCGAGCGCCACTTCGAGTACGTGACGGCGGACGCACGGATGGTCGGCGTCCTCGCCGAGCCAATCGGCGAGCGGTCGCCAGTCTGCGTCATCTCCGGTAACGCGGGGTCGCTGAGGCGGACCGCGCCCAGCCGGCTCTGGACCGACCTTGCCCGCCGGTCGGCAGCCCGCGGCATTGCGAGCCTGCGCATCGACCGCAACGGCGTCGGCGAGTCAGACGGCCATCTGCTGACACGCGCCGACCGGGTCACGCCCGAGCTCGCGGATCGCGTCATCTCTAGCCACATCGGCCTGGCCGACGCGCTCGAGCACAGCGGCGTGGCCTCCCGCTTCGTCCTCGCCGGCCTCTGCCTCGATGCCTACTGGGCACTCCAGGTCGCGCTCCGTGACGAGCGCGTCGACGGCGTCGCGCTGCTGAACCTGCCGGCATTCACGTTCACGCGAGCGCAGGGAGCGGAGACGGAGCGCCGGCGCGCGCTGCGGCCGCTGAAGGCGGAGAACCTCCGCGCGCGGCTCCGCGAGCCTCGCCTGCCCCACGCAGCGAATGTTGCCGCGCTTTTCAGCGGGTTGGCGAAGACCGTCACGGGCACGGCCGCGGCAGCACGCAGATCTCAGGCGCAGGCAATCTCCAGCGCATTCCGGCAGCTCGAGCGCTCAGCGACCGAGACGCTGATGCTGTTCGACGAGTGGGAGCCAGTCATCAGTCAGCTCGAGCACGCCGGTGTGGTCAACAGCCCCGCGTGGCCGCGGCTGCGAGTTGTCAGCCTGCCGACCCATAACCACGAGCTGAGGCAGCCGCAAATCCAGGAGCAGATCACCGCCCACTTCGAGCAGCTCCTCGATACGGTCGTCGCCGCTCGCACCGCGGCGGTGGCCAGCTTACGCTAGCCGCGGCAACCGCCGCGGCAGCTTTGCGCGTCTGCGCCACGCTTCTCGCGATTGCGACCGTGACACGCTACAGATGAGCCGTTAGCAAGGTGCTTACACGGCTCTTATGCACTTCCAAGGTTCCACCGATGTGGCGGCCCTACGGTGAAGCGTCAAGCCGCAGATGGAGCGCGACACCGCGGCCAGGTGCAGCCAAGCGCCGACACGGCGGCTACGAACGACAGGCGAGATGCGAATTCTGATCATTGAAGACGACGACTCGGTCCGGGGCGCAGTACGTCGGGCACTGCTGCTGGCCGGCTACGAGGTGGCGCAGGCACCGGATGGCGAAACGGGCTTGCTCGAGGTCCAGACCGAGCCGCCGAGCGCGATCATCCTCGACCTCGGCCTGCCGGACATGGACGGCATGGAAGTCTGCCGCCAGCTGCGCAAGCGCAGCGACCAGACACCGATCCTGATGCTGACCGCCCGCGATGCGATCGAGGACCGCGTCGCCGGCCTCGAGGCGGGCGCCGACGATTACCTCGTCAAGCCCTACGACGTGCGCGAGCTGCAGGCCCGCCTGACCGCGATCATGCGCCGCCACGTTCCCGGCACCGATGGTAGTTCGCTGCGCTTCGGCGACCTCGAGCTCGACGCGGACGCGCATGCGGCGAGGATCTGTGGGCGCGCCGCGGAGCTGACGCGGACCGAGTACCAGCTCCTGGAGCTGTTCATGCTGAACCCGCGGCGCGTGCTCCCCGCCGACCTCATCTACGACCGCATCTGGGGCTACGACCTGAGCCTCGCGAGCAACTCGCTGCGGGTCTACATCAGCTACCTGCGCCGCAAGCTCGAGGCCGGCGGCGAACCGCGCCTGATCCAGACCGTGCACGGCGTGGGCTACGTCCTGCGCGAGCCGTGAGCCTGCGGCGGCGAATCACTCTCGTCACCGCCTGCGCGGTCGCCGCCGTGTGCCTCGTGTTCGGGGTCGCGAGCTACGCGGCGACACGTTCGAAGCTCTACAGCAGCACCCGCGAGGAGCTTGCGAGCCTCACCCAGCCGTACCTCGGGTTCCAGGGTTTCGACCGCCGCTTCGCGCCCGGCGGCGAGCCGACCGGCACCGGCACGGCGACGACCGGCACCGGCACGGTGACCACGGTCGCGCCGCGGCCAGGCGCGGAGCAAGGTGCCAGCTCCGCCCCCGGCGCGCTCGCGCTCGCCGAATGCCGTGGCTTCCATCGCAGCGGCGGCCCGAACCGTGGCATCCCGCTGGGCGGCGCCCGCGGCTACTTCCAGAACGTCTGCCCGAACGGTCACACCTACGCGAGCGACGGTGGCAAGCCGCGGCTGCCGGTCACGAGCCGGGTCATCGCCGTCGCCAAGGGCAAGGCGCCGAGCTTCTACTTCACCGCGAAGGTCCAGGGCACCGAGGAGGAGATCTACGTCGTCGCCGACCGCCGCATCCGGCGAGCCGTCGAGGCGGCGTTGCCGCTTGGCTCAGTGAAGTCAACGCTCAGCGGGCTGCTCATCACCTACATCCTGCTGGTCGCCGGCGGCGCTCTGCTCGCCGGCTTGATCGGCCTCTGGATCGCGCGCGGGGCACTCTCGCCGATCACCCGCTTCACGGGCGAGACCGAGCAGGTCACAAGCGCACTCGAACGGCCGCGGCGGCTGGACGAGCGTGAGGGGCCCGACGAGCTCCGGCGGCTGGCCGCCAGCTTCAACCAGACGCTCGACGCGCTCGAACGCTCCGTCAAGGCCCAGCAGCACCTGATAGAGGACGCATCGCACGAGCTGCGCACACCGATGGCGGCGCTGCGCTCGAACATCCAGATCTTCCTCGAGGCCGATCGCCTGCCCGTGAACGAGCGCGAGGATCTGCAGCAGACGATCGTGGCCGAGCTCGACGATCTGACCCAGCTCGTGGCCGACGTCCTCGAGCTCGCCCGTGGTACCGCCCCCGACGAGCACGTGGAGCCGCTCGAGCTGGAGACGATCGTCCGCGACGAGATCGACCGTGCGCGCCGTCGCTCCCCGCAGCTCACATTCGAGATCGATCTCGTCCCGACCACGATCGACAACTCGCCGGACCGCGTCAGCCGCGCCGTCGCCAACGTGATCGACAACGCGCGCAAGTGGAGCCCGCCGAACGGCACGATCGCGGTGCAGCTCGCCAGCGGCGTGTTGACCGTCCGCGACCACGGCCCCGGCTTCAAGGATGTGGACATGGAGCACGTCTTCGACCGCTTCTACCGCTCGGCCAACGCGCGCCGCCTGCCCGGATCGGGGCTCGGCCTCGCGATCGTCAAGCAGGCCGCAGAGGCGCACGGCGGCTTCGTGACGGTTCAGAACGCCTCCGAAGGCGGCGCGATCGTCCACCTCTCATTTGGCGGCCAGCTCGCCTAAAAACAGGCCAGGTACCACTGCTGGCATTAGCTGCCGTAAATCTCGTCTTCGACGGCACTCAGGAAGACGGCCTGGCCGTCCCGCCAACCGCTGCGAACTGCGCTACCAGCAACATCGCGCGGGTCGGGTGGTACGTCGAGGACGTTGAGTGCAGCCTCCGCGATGCCTAAGGGCGTCGGAGGCGCCCACCGCACGTAGCGGCTCTTCAGGTCAGCGTGGGCATACTCCAACTCGTTCACCACCGGCACCACCCCGCACGCCAACAGCTCATCCGGCAGTAATGAGAGGTTCGTGAACGAAAGCACCACGCCGGCCCGCACGCTGTTATATAGCTCTGCAAGCGCCGCCGGGGTAATGGTGCCGTGAGACAGTGCGGGGAACGGAACGTTTACGTGAGCGTCGCCAACAATGTGAATTCGCGTCTCCGGCCGTCTGGCGTGCAGCTCCTGTAAGGCAATAGTCGCAAGCTGGAAGCCTCGCCTAGCGGCGTCAGCTCGGGCATAGAAGACGACCCCATCGCGGGGCCCATCGGCGTTACGCAGGGCGTACACCTCGTCGTCGCTGCCGAACGGAACCGCGTCGGCGCTGACACCGACAATGTCGCGCAGAAGCCCAGCAAGGCCGTAGCCGATCGTGAGGTGCCTGAAGCCGAAGCGATACGTATCCTCAGCAAGCGCGTATTCGCTGCCCCTGGGATAGAAGAACGGCTCAAAGTCCTGCACTAGGTAGAGCCTGCGCATCGGCTGGATCGCGCGTCGGGCGAGAACGTGGGCCGTCTGCCAGGAGGTCGCGACGCAGCCATCAACTCCGTCAATGCCCTCGGTCGCATCGCGGACCTGCGCAGCTACCCAGGGCCAGCCGCGGCGGATGGTCGCTTCGTGGACCGCAGCGTCACCGCCGTAGCGGTCATACAGAAACAGGGTGCAGGTGTGGCCGGCGCCTTCCAACGCGCTGATCATCCGAAACATCGTCGTATGGCCGCCCGATCCCAGCCCCGGCGGTGTGGTCACGAACCCGACCCTCAGACGTCGCGAGCGGTCCGGCCGAGTGGCGGGCAACGGCAGCCGCAGATGCCTTGAGTCAGCGACATCATCAGGCAGCAGCGGGAACTCCAGCGACGCTGCACCGACCCGCTTGTAGGCCGCACGAGTAACGCGCTGCGCCAACTCCTGCGTGCCGCCGGAGCGCGCGATTCTTACCGCCTTACGCAGCTCTGTCAGTACTGGCCGGCCCACAAACACACCCGGCGACAGATTTCCCCGGCGACGCTTGATCGCGTTGGCGCCGCTCCAACAGCGGCCCTCGATCCAGTCAACTCAGAACCGCAACATCCAACTTCGCGGCTCCCGGATACGCGGAGTCGGGACCGCTGCGCTGATGTAATGAGGTCGGCCATAGACGAAGCTGAGGGTCGGACAAACTCCCGAGATAGTACTAGCGCACATCCAGGCGCGCGAAGCGATGAGATCGTCCGCCTGTCGTTCGGCCCGGAGGCGCTCGCCTAGGCAACGGCTCCGCTTCTGCTGCTTGCCTCGTCGAGAGCGACTTTCTAGTGGGCGGCGCCAGCGGGCGCCACCCCGGCGCCGATCGTCAACCAATCAGCTGATTCAAGCCGGCGCCAGCATAAGGACGGCTTATCGTGGCACGCGATCCGACCGTCCTTATGCGACGCTCCCGGCCCACAGCTATGGAGCAGCCCGGGCCAGCGGCCGCCGCAGCGGCCCGCACACTCCAAAGCGCACGTTCTCCGCGCGATCACGACGCCCGACCTGTCCTCCACCCGTGGCGCACACCCCGACGGGGCTAGCGATACAACTTTGCCACACGCTACCCAGTGACGCGGGCATTCAACCGTGTTTGCGCGTAAAGTCACGAGTTCGCGTGCCCGGACCGGAGCGCGGGCGAGAGGCGATTCCCGCATAATGACCTGTGGGAAAGCGGCCACGCGAGGCCGCCTCGCCCCGTTTCTCCTTCGTTTTCGCAACAGACTGGGAACTGTATGACTACTCAAGTCGCCACTGCTCCTCGCCGGTTCAGCACGATGCGCCGTGACCGGTGGTGGGTGACACCCGCCTGGGAGGCCGTCGGGCTGACGGCGTTCGTTATCTACACGGTCGTGGTCGGCATCCTGGGCAAAAACTACTTCTATGCCAAGGGTGGCGCCTACCTCCTGTCGCCGATGTACTCGCCAGACCTCAAACGGCTCTTCGGCTGGAACATCACCTTCACCTATGCGTTCTTCGTGCTGTGGGCACCAGCCACACTACGTGCGACTTGCTACATATATCGCAAGTCGTACTATCGTGCGTTCTTCCTGGCACCGCCGTCATGCGCCGTGGCCGGCCTGCAGCGGCAGAAGTACAGCGGTGAGACCAAGTTCCCGCTGATCTTCCAGAACCTCCACCGCTTCTTCTGGACCTGCGGCACGCTCGTGCTCGGCTTCCTCTGGTACGACACCGTGCGGGGGTTCCTGTACACACCGCATCCCGGCGACTGGCACTTCGGCATCGGCGTGGGCTCGATAGTCCTGCTGATCAACGTGATCCTGCTCTCGCTCTTCTCATTTGGCTGTAACTCCTTCCGCCACATCATCGGCGGCCGGATCGACTGCTTCGACTGCTCGACGACCGCTCGCGTGCGTCATGGTGTCTGGGCGAAGATCGTCACCCCGCTCAACCACCACCACGAGCTCTGGGCGTGGATCAGCATGTTTGTAGTCGGCCTCACCGACCTTTATGTCCGCCTCGCCGCCGCTGGCGTCTTCACCGACCCGCACCACATTTTCTGATGGCAATTGAACACCACGAATACGACGTACTAATCCTCGGCTCGGGCGGCTCCGGCCTGCGCGCGGCAATTGCCGCCGCGGAGCAGGGCGCACGCACCGCAGTCGTCTGCAAATCACTCCTCGGCAAGGCCCACACGGTCATGGCCGAGGGCGGCATGGCCGCCTCGCTCGGCAACGTTGCCCCCGAAGACAACTGGAAGACCCACTTCCAGGACACGATGTTCGGCGGCAAGTGGCTGAGTAACTGGCGCATGGCCGAGATCCACGCTCGCGAGATCCCCGAGCGGGTGATCGAGCTTGAGCACTGGGGCGCGATCTTCGACCGCCTGCCCGACCGCAGGATGTCGCAGCGCGCGTTCGGCGGCCACAGCTACAGGCGCCTCGTCCACATCGGCGACCGCACCGGCCTCGAGCTGATCCGCACGCTGCAGGACAAGACGGTCCACAGCGGCGTCGACGTCTTCATGGAGACCACGATCACGAAGCTGATCAAGGACGGCGACCGCGTGATCGGCTGCTACGGCTACAAGCGTGCCACCGGCGAGCAGGTCAGCTTCGGCGCCAAGGCGATCGTGCTGGCCACCGGCGGTTCGGGCCGAATCTTCCACATCACGTCGAACTCGCAGGACTGCACCGGCGACGGCTACGCCCTCGCCTACGAGGCGGGCGCGACGCTGCTCGACATGGAGTTCGTCCAGTTCCACCCGACCGGCATGGTCTACCCACCCGGCGTCGCCGGGCTGCTGGTGACCGAGGCGGTCCGCGGTGAGGGCGGCATCCTGCGCAATAAGGACGGCGAGCGCTTCATGGAGCGTTATGACCCGAAGCGCATGGAGCTCTCAACCCGTGACGTGGTCGCTCGCGCCAACTACACCGAGGTGCAGGAAGGACGCGGCACCCCGCACGGAGGCGTCTACCTCGACATCTCGCACATCGGCGCGGCCGCGGTCTTGAAGAAGCTGCCGCAGATGTACGACCAGTTCCTGCACCTCGCCGGCGTCGACATCACGAAGGGGCCGATGGAGGTCGGGCCGACCTGCCACTACTTCATGGGTGGCGTCCAGGTCGACGCCGAGACGGGCCAGACGACGCTGCCGGGCCTATACGCCGCTGGTGAGACCACCGGCGGGATGAACGGCGCCAACCGCCTCGGCGGCAACTCGCTCGGCGATCTCCTGGTGTTCGGGCGTCGCGCCGGCATGGCGGCCGCCGAGGCCGCTGCGAAGGCCGAGTCGTTCACGGCGCTGCCGGAGGACGAGACGCACGCAGCCCAGTCCGAGATCGAGTACTACCTGCACGGCAAAGGCACCGAGAATCCATTCCAGCTCCACAAGGATCTGCAGGAGGCGATGGCCGCCGGCGCCGGCATCTTCCGCGACGAGGAAGGTCTGACGAAGGCGATCGCCGACGTCGAGCAGCTCGAGGAGCGGGCGAAGAACCTGCACGCCCCGTCCGACCGGCTCGACTACAACCCGGGCTGGCAGCTCTGCCGCGAGGTCCGCAACATGATCACGGTCTCGCTGGCGATAGCCCGCGCCGCACTGATGCGGCACGAGAGCCGCGGCTGCCACAGCCGGCTTGACTTCCCCGCGTACGATGACTACTGGGAGAAGCACAACATCCTCAACCACCAGGACGAGGATGGCAACATGGTCCTGACGCCGACGCCTACGGTTCATCGCAAGGAGCTGACCGAACTGGTGGAGGCACGGATGAAGGTCGAGAACGCATCATGAGCGAAACGATGACTGCAAGCGGCACCCGCAAGCTCAAGATCTGGCGAGGTGATCTCGCGACCGGCGAGCTCGTCGACTACGACCTCGAGACCGAGCCGGGCATGGTCGTGCTCGACGCCGTCCTCGCAGTGCAGCGCGAGCAGGCTCAGGATCTGGCCGTGCGTTGGAACTGCAAGGCGGCCAAGTGCGGCTCCTGCGCCGCCGAGGTCAACGGCAAGCCGACGCTGATGTGCCACACCCGCCTCGACGAACTGCCTGAGGATCAGCCGATCACGGTTGAGCCGATGCACAGCTTCCCGCTGATCCGGGACCTGGTCACGGACGTCTCCTGGAACTACGAGGTCAACAAGCTGATCCCGCCGTTCACGCCGAAGGAGGACATACCGACGACCGAGCGCGGCGAGTATCTGATCGACCAGCGCGACACCGATCGCATGAGTGAGTTCCGCAAGTGCATCGAGTGCTTCCTCTGTCAGGACGTCTGCCACATCCTGCGCGACCATCGCCTGCACAACCGCTACTACGGGCCGCGCTTCATGGTCCGCATGGCGAGCCTCGACATGCACCCGCTCGACGGGCTCGACCGTAAGGACCTGGCGGTGAAGGACGGTGGCCTCGGCTACTGCAACATCACCAAGTGCTGCACCGAGGTCTGCCCGGAGGGCATCCACATCACCGACAACGCGATCATCCCGCTCAAGGAGCGGGCCGCCGACCGGCACTGGGATCCGATCATGAAGCTGTTCGGCCAGGGCAAGCCGCCCGCGGACCGGAAGCCCGTGCGCTCGCAGCAGCCGCCGGATCCGAACTCGATCCCCGGGGCGCCGAGCTCGCCCGGAGTCGGCCCCGACGCCGGCTGACAGCCGGATGGAGCCTGCTGCGTGGCGATGAGTCAGACCACGCAGAGAGGGGGCGGCCCGCAGGGCCGCCCCCTTGCTTTTCCGGCCCAGTCGCAGGGTCCGACGGCCTCTCGCGACGGCCGTTTCGCGCCCTCCCCGACCGGTCCGCTGCACCTCGGCAGCATGCGCACCGCGCTTGTCGCCTGGCTGCTCGCGCGCAGTCAGGGCGCTCGCTTTACGCTGCGGTTCGAGGACCTCGATCCGCAGCGCTCACGCAGACGCTGGGAGGCGACTCAGGTCGAGGGTCTACAGACCGCCGGCATCGACTGGGACGAGCCACCGGTCCGGCAGTCCGAGCGCCTCGCGCTCTACGCGGATGCGCTTGCACGGCTGCGCGAGCAGGATCTGGTCTACCCCTGCTTCTGCACACGTGCCGAGATCCGCGCCGCCGCTGCGGCGCCGCACGATGACGAGCTGCCGGATGACGCCTACCCCGGAACTTGCCTGGCGCTGTCCGCCGCCGAGCGACGCCGCCGGATCGCCGCGGGGACGCCGTATGCGCTGCGGCTGCGGGCGCAGCGCGCTCAGATCGAGTTCGAAGACCGGCTGCTCGGACCGCAGCACGGGACCGTCGACGACTTCGTGCTGGTCCGCGCCGACGGCGTCTACGCCTACCAGCTCGCGGTGGTGGTCGATGACGCCGCCCAGGGCATCGGCGAGGTCTGCCGCGGCGCCGACCTCGCCGGCTCGACGCCGCGCCAGATCCTGCTCCAGCGGCTGCTCGAGCTGCCGACGCCGTCTTACTTGCACGTGCCGCTGGTCCTGACCGCCGACGGCAAACGGCTGGCCAAGCGTCGCCAGGGCGCCGGGTTCGGCGACGTGCGCGAGCGTCCGGCCGAGATGCTGACGCTGCTGGCGCACAGCCTCGGCCTCGCGCTGGCGCGCACCAGCGTCAGCTCAGCCCGCGAGCTGCTGGACGAGTTCGACCCGGCGCTGCTCCCGACCGCGCCGCTCACGCTACCGGCCGTCGAGTCGTAGCGGCGTTCGCGGCGTTCGCGGCGTTCGCGGCGTAACGACATCGAACCGCCGCCGACGTTGCACCGGCGCTTATGTTTTCTTCGTTTTCTCCCGGCTTCATGCTCTAACTTCTTCTACGCTGTCAGGCAATCTCGAATCTGCGCAGGAGTTTGAAACATGCCCAGTTATGAAGAGCTTGGATTTGGAGGCGGGGCCGCGATCACCGGCGATCGTGAGCGCACGATCTTCGGTCATGTCATGGGTCTGGTTGCCGTCACGATGGGGTTCGCCGCGCTTGGCGCTTACCTCGGCCGGAACATGGTCGGCAGCGCCGGCATCCTGCTGCTGCTCGTCGCCTTCGCGCTGATCTTCGGCCTGAACCGCGCCGCTGCTCGTGGCCACGAGCAGCTCGCCGTCGCGCTGCTGTTCGGGCTCGGCCTGCTGATGGGACTCGCCATCGCGCCGATCATCAACTACTACGCGAACGCCAACCCCGGCGTCGTCTACCAGGCTGCCGGCGCCACCGCGCTCTTCACGCTGTCGCTCGGCGCCTTCGGCTATACGACCAGACGCGATCTCAGCCGCATCTGGAAGTACTCGATGATCGCCTTCGGCGTTGTCTTCCTGTTCGGCCTGGTCACGCTGTTCGTCGCGATCCCGTCAGGCAACGTCATCTACGCAGTGCTGATGCTGCTGGTCTTCGGCGCCTTCGTGACGATCGACTTCAACCGACTTGCACACACCGGTAAGTACCAGATGGCCGCGCCGATCGCGGCTGCGATCTTCCTCGACGTCCTCAACATCTTCCTGCTGTTCCTGCAGCTCTTCGGTGGCGGCAGCAGCCGCCGCTGACTTCCGGCAAGCGCGCACGCAGAGGTCTGACAGCACGCCGAGCTTGAACTGGGCTGGACGGATGCTTCCGGCGGCGATCGCGATTGCGGTCGCCGCCGCCGCGATCTCTGGCTGCGGCCAGTCGGTCACGTACACGCCGACCGTGACGCAGCCGACGATCACGGTCGCCGAGACCGGTCCGGGGGCGACCACCACCGCGACGGACACGACCACCACCGCGACAGACGCCACAACCGGCGTCGGCACCGTGCCGACGACCACCACAGGCGTCGACATCAGCCACCTCGTCGGCCCCAATGGCGTCGACTACCAGAGCGGGAAGCTGCTGGCACCGATCGTCGAGCCGTCGCTGCCGACACCGGTCGACGGCATCCTCTGCCAGCCCGCGCGCCAGCTCGCCTACCAGCTCTACGCGCATCTCACCATCTATGTCGACGGCCACGAGCGGGCGGTGCCGGGCGGCATCGGAATGTTCCTGCCGAAGGCCGCGCAGAGCTCCGACGGCTCCTACTTCACCGCCAGCGACTGCTACTACTGGCTGCACACCAGCACCCAGGACGGCATGATCCTCGCCGAGTCACCCGTCCGGCGGCAGTTCACACTCGGTCAGCTGTTCAAGGTCTGGGGCCAGCCGCTGTCGTCGCGACTTCTCGCCACGACCCGGGGGGCGGTGACCGCGATCGTCGACGGTCACCGCTGGCACGGCAGCCCGCGCGCGATCCCGCTGCGTGAGCACAGCTCGATCCAGCTGGCGGTCGGTAACCCCATTCCTACATTCCAAGCGGTCGACTGGGCGGACAGCGCGCTGTAAAGTAGCCCGCGTGAGCGCGGACATCATCGTCTCCTACGACGGGACACTCAACGACGACGACGCACTGGTTCTTGGCGCCGCACTTGCCGGCGAGCACGCCAAGCTGGCACTCGCGTACGTGCGTCACTACCACGAGTTCGACCCGCTGCGCGAGGAGCTCGCCCAGCACGACGCGCTGCGGCGCCTGCGCACCGGGCAGGAGCTGCTCTCGGACCCGGAGCTGGCTACGCACGTGCTGTTCAGCGCGTCGACGAACGACGGCCTCGAACAACTTGCCGCCAGCGACGGCGCCAGGGTCATCGCGTTCGGGTCCGACTACCGGACCTCTCCCGGTCGCGCCGAGCCGGGCAACACCGCACAGCGACTGATCGACGGCGGTAAGGTCGCGATCGCGGTGGCGCGTGCCGGCTTGCGCATGCGCATCGGTGAGCCGATCCGCCGGATCGCGCTCTCGACGTCGGCCTCGGATGACAGCGCCAGAGCGACCGCCAGCAGCCTGTCCGCGAAGCTGGGCGCGCAGATCGTGCCAGCCGAGGACGGCGCCGACCTCCTGGTGGTCAGCTCGCAACCCGGCAGCACGCCGGGCCGGATCGCCCTGAGCGGCGCCGCTCGTGCCGAGCTGAACGCCGCCCGCACCTCAGTGCTGGTGTTGCCAAGCGCAACCGCGCTCAGGTGGTGAGCAGCCGATGCCGAACCCGAACATGGTGCGCCGGATGTCCGAGCCGGCCCCGACATCCCCGGATGCGCTCGCGACCAGCGGCGGGCTGCGCCGGCGTCCCCCACGTGCGAAGCTGATGCTCATCATCGGCAGCGTCCTCTCGACAGCGCTGGTGGCGGTCGTGATCTTCTCATTCACAACCCGTCAGAAGCAGTCCGGCAATGGCTGCATCGACTTCGACTACATCACGATGATCGGTGGTGCCGAGATGTACAAGTGCGGCCAGGAAGCCCGCAACCTGTGCGCGTCGCCGGTCCCCGCGAACGACCCGGACCCCGGCTTCTACCAGGATCTGCACGCCGCCTGCCGTAAGGCGGGTCTGCCGTTCCCGAGCTGATTGCGATCGTTGGAGGTCGGCGCGGCGGCGGCGATCCGTAGAACTGCGCATTCCGTCACGCTCACCGGTGGTTTACGTACTTTTACGGCATATGGCCGTAGAACTGCGCGTTCCGTCGTGAAGACTGACGGAATACGCAGTTCTACGGATTCCGGAGGTCGCTACGGCTCAGATCAGGGCGGTGCCGCGCAGCAACGTGGTCGCCGCACCGCCAACCCAAGTCGTCCCGTCCGCGCCGGTGCTGATCGCGATCTCCCCCGCGCGACCCAGGCAGCCTCCCTGGGAGATGCGGTAGCTGGCGGGCGCGGCGGCGGTGCGCGCGAGCCACTGACCGACTGCGGCGGCCAGGCTGCCGGTAACCGGATCCTCTAGAACCCCGACCCCGGGTGCGAACGCACGCATCTCGAAGGCGTGCGGCGAGCCCTCCGGGTAGGCGCCGATCACTCCCAGCTCCGCCTCGGGGATCCCGGCGAAGTCCGGGTGAAGGCGCACGACGTCGCCGGCAGCACGGAGCCTGATCACAACCCAGCCGGGGCCGTTGTCGGCCCACTGGTGCGCGATCACCTCGCCGCGGTCGATGCCGAGCGCCGCCACGATCCGCGCGAGATACTCCTCCTCGATCGGGCCCGAGCGCCGAGTCGGCGGCGCCGCGAACGCGAGCGTGCTCCCGTGGTGCCGGATCTCGACGGGCCCGGCGCCGCACTCCTGGATGATCCGACCGACCGTGCGCGGGACGCCGCCGTGCTCGAGCCAGGCATGAACCGAGCCGAGCGTCGGGTGGCCGGCGAACGGAACCTCGCCGCCGGGCGTGAAGATCCGCAGCCGGTAGTCCGCCTCGGAGCTGCTCGCGGGCAGGACGAAGGTCGTCTCCGAGAGGTTCGTCCAGCGGGCGAAGAGCTGCATCGCCTCGTCATCCAGACCCTCCGCGTCGAGGATCACGGCAACCGGATTACCGCGGCAGGCAGTCGCCGAGAAGACGTCGACCTGGGCGAAGTCACGGGAGCGTGCAGACATGGGGGTCGGGCCTTTCACTCGTGGCGGTAACGCGTTCTGGTGGCGCAGATCCTAGTCTGAGCAGCCGGCTGGCCGGGGCTGGCCATCACGGCTGATCGGGGGGCGTGACGGTTCAGGCCTCCCAGGGCTACCCGGTCACCGGCGCAGCGGCGCCGGTGACCGCAACGGCTGGCCACTTGGACAAACGCTTGTCCAAATGTCTAGGGCGCCGTTTCGAACCCTGGACGCGTGGCTATGGCTCTTACCTGGCGCTTATCCGAGCCTTTAGAGCTGTCAGCTCGACTTGTCGGTCGAGCCACCGGTCGCATGACCGGCGCCCTCAAATCAAAGGAGACGCATGACAGCTGAAGCGCTCCCATGGCTGAACTCGGGAGACACCGCGTGGCAGCTCACCGCAGCGACCTTGGTTGGCCTGATGAGCATCCCCGGTCTCGCCGTCCTGTATGGCGGCGTGATGCAGAAGCGCTGGAGCATCAACAGCATGATGCTCACCTTCCTCACGTTCTCCGTGGTGCTCGTAATCTGGGTCCTCTACGCGTTCAAGATGGGCTTTGGCACGCCGTGGTTCAGCAGTGCGCACCCAGGATTCCTCAACGCGTTCATCGGTAAGCCAGGCCCCGTGCTGAGCCACGTGGCGCTCCAGGAACAGGGAGTAATTCCCGGAGGCTACGGCGCCGCCTCCAGCTACGCGTTCCCAGAGTCAGCGCTCGTTTACTTCCAGTTCGTGTTTGCCGCGATCACGCCGGTCCTCGCCCTTGGCTCGGTGCTTGGGCGCATCAACTGGAAGGCGTGGTGCGTGTACTGCATCTTCTGGATCTCGCTGGTCTACTGCGTCGACGCGTTCCTGATCTGGGGCGGCGGCTTCTTCGCCCACCACGGCGCGCTCGACTTCTCCGGTGGCTACGTGATCCACCTCTCGGCCGGCGTATCGGGCTTCGTGACCGCCGCAGTGATAGGTCCACGATTGCAACGTGACCGCGAGATAGACGCGCCGAACAACGTCGCGATGGTCGCAATCGGCGCTGCCTTGCTGTGGCTCGGCTGGAACGGGTTCAACGGCGGCGATCCGTATGCCGCCAACATGTCGGCGGCCGCAGCCGTGCTGAATACGAACCTGTCGACCGCAGTGGCGTTCCTCGTGTGGGTTTCGATGGACCTGCTCACGCGACGCAAGCCGGGTCTCATCGGCGGTGTCAACGGCATGATCGTCGGACTCGTGGCGATCACGCCGGCGGCAGGCTTCGTCAACGGCTGGGGCGCGATCGCCATCGGCGGCATCGCCTCGGTCTTCGTCTACTGGGCGATGAACTACCTCAGCGCCGTGCGGCCCTTCCGCAACGTCGACGACACGCTGGGTGTCGTCTACACACACGGCATGGCGGGCCTCCTCGGCGGCTTGCTCACCGGCGTCTTCGCCGATCCGCACATGGCCGTCTTCTACACGGTTGAGAAGGTGCACGGGAAGCTGGTCTACCTGGCCACCGGCTCGGCCGCAGGCCTCATCCACGGCTCCGCGACCCTGCTGAAGTGGCAGGTCTTCGCGGCCCTGTGGGTGATCGTCTGGACCGCTGTGGTGACCTTCATCATCCTGAAGGTGATCGGCCTGTTCATCCCGCTGCGGATGTCCACCGAGCACATGGAGATCGGCGACATCTCCGAGCACGGTCACGAGGTGTATCCGTCCGACATTCCGTCGCTCGGCGTCTTCGCGGCAAGTGCCACTGCGGGCTCCGAGGAGGCAACCACGGCCTGATGCATCGACCCTCGCTCGCTAGGGGCAATCACGCCATGCAGAACGAGGACTCGCAGATGCATCGCAGTGGCATCAACGAGGGTGATGTTCGGGGGGCGGCTGACGCCGCCCCCCGATCTGACCCGCTGCGACTGGTCGAGGACGCGGTATCCGGTCACGACCTGCCGCGCGTAGTTGCCGCCGCCGCCGAGGCGATCGGCTGCAGCGTCGCGATCTCGCTGCCCGCGCTGAACCTCTGGGCGCAGTCGACCGAGACGCTGCCGGCAAGCGTCGTCGCGGCGGTGCAGGGCTTCGCCAGCGCCGTGATCGACGATCCGGCCGCACCGCAGCCGGCCGTGATCACCGCTGCTGCTTTGGTCCACCTCGCCGGTGAGATCGTCGGCGTCGTCGTCGCGGTGCGCCCCCCAGAGGGTGAGGCCGCGGGATCGGCGGTCCAGCCGCTGCCGGTGATCCACTCGTGGCTCGACGCGGCCGCCGCGGCGGCCGCGGTTACGGCGCTGGTTCGCGGCTCGGCGCACAGCAGCGGGCAGAACGCGCGCCGCGCCTTCCTGGAGCTGCTCGAAGCCCGGCCCGGAACCGATTTCGAGTTCCTGCTGAGCAAGGCACGCCAGCTCGGCTATGACTTCTCCGCTGGAGCGATCGCGATCTGCGCGAGCTCACCCTCGGCGACGCTGGAAGAGGACTCCTACGAGCTCAGCGACCTCGGGCTCGTCGCCGCCCTCGGCGGCGAGCGCCTGATCGCACTGATCCCGCTGGCCACCGAGCGGCCGGACCGCAGCGCCGATCAGTTGCTCGAGATCATCCACGATCACGGACTGCAGGCGATCAAGTCGGCGCCCCGGCGCGGGCCCAGCGGTGTCGGCGCGGCGCTGCGCGAGGCCTCCGTGCTGCTTGAGCTCGCGCTCGACCCGATGACCGCGTTCGCCGCCCAGGAGGAGACCTACCGGTTGCTGGTCGGCGTGCTGATCCACGACTCGGAGGAGTTGCTCGCGCTGAAGGAGCGGACCGTCGCCAACCTCGAGCGCTACGACGCCGCCCACGAGACCGACCTCTTGCGCACGCTCGACGCGTTCCTCAGCTACCACGGCTCGACCACCGACACCGCCTCGGCACTGAAGCTGCACCGCCACACGGTCGGCTACCGCCTCGCCCGCGTCCAGGCGGTCACGGGGCTCTCGCCGTACGAGTCGGAGGGCCGGGAGCGCCTGAGCCTCGGACTCAAGGCGCACCGCATCCTCGAGGCGGATCAGCGCCGCAGCCAGCGGCTTGGTCGCCACCAGGGGCTCTGACTCGCCGGCTGGTCGGCGCGCGGCCGCCGCCCGGAGCCCAGTTGGCCCGCACCTGAGTTGCCGACGTGCGGCTGGGTGGCGAGCCATTCCTCGCGCGTCGGCAGCTCGCCGCGACTACGAGCGGCGAGCACACAGCGCGTGTGCGCGTGGCGACGGCGGCTGCGGTCGCCCTCGGGAAACAGCAGCATGTGCTCGCTGAGCGCCGGGAGCTGCCGGCCGCAAATCGGGCAACGGTACGTCTTCGGCTGATGGTTGCTTGCCCGCCGCATCACCCACCAGCGGGCGCGCTCGGTTTGCCATGCAGGCATGAGCGCATCTTAGGGTTCATTCCCGGTCAAGGCGCGCGGCTGGCACGGTGAAGCGGGGAAGGAAACCGCGCCTGAGGCGCGGTTTCCTTCCCCGCTTCGAGCGCTTAGGGGTGCCACCGGGCTTGGCCCGGCTTGGCCCGGCGCAGCTCGACGCACAGGGCCAATCCCCACGTCCGGCGGCACCGCCGGTGCTGGACGCGCTTTCAGCGCCTGCGAGCGGCTCGGGGCCAAGGTCGCGCTGCTGATCGATCGCGCGCCGTTTACACTGATCCGAGCGCCGGACGTGCAGCCGCTGCGCCCGGAGAGGTGGCCGAGAGGCTGAAGGCACTCGCCTGCTAAGCGAGTAAGGGGGGAAACCTCCTTCGCGGGTTCGAATCCCGCCCTCTCCGCTTAGGACGTCCGCTGCGCGTCCTGGACCAGCAGCGCGACCTGCACGCGGTTCTCGAGTCGCAGCCGCGTGAGGATCGCCGAGACGTGCGCCTTCACGGTTGCGAGGCTGAGCTGCAGCTCAGCCGCGATCGCGGCGTTGGACTTGCCCTGGGCGATCGCTGCCGCGATCTCCCGCTCGCGCGGTGGCAGCTCGGCGAGCGCCGCGGCCGCCGCCTGTCTGCGAGCCGGATCGGCATCGCCCGCGATCAGGTCGAGCAGCTTACGGGTGACGGTCGGTGAGAGCATGCTCTCGCCAGCGGCGACCAGCTCGATCGCCCGTACGATCTCAGCCGGCGGCGTGTCCTTCACGAGGAAGCCCGCGGCGCCGCCGCGCAGCGCCGCAAGCACGTGCTCGTCGGTGTCGAACGTCGTCAGCACGACCACCGCCGGCGGCTGCGGCTGCGCACGCACCAGCGCCAGCGCCGCGAGCCCGTCGAGCTTCGGCATCCGCAGGTCCATCAGCACCACGTCGGTCCGATGCCGGTCGAGCGCCGCCAGCACCTCGGTGCCGTCGGTGGCCTCGCCGACCACGGCGATCTGCGGAGCGCCACCAAGCATCATCTGCAGCCCTGCGCGCACCAACGCGTCGTCGTCGACGATCAGCACTTTAATCGGCTCGCTCATCCCTCGTTGAGGCCCTCCTCCGGTCCCGATATCGGCAGCTTCACGACCAGCTCGAAGCCGCCGTCCGAGAGCACGCAAGTCGCGAGGCTGCCGCCGCAGAGCCGAGCCCGTTCGGCCAGGCCGATCAAGCCGGTGCCCGAGCCGGGCTGCGCCAGCGCCGTACCGGCCGGCGGCTCGAGCTCCGCCCCGACTGCCGGGCGGTTCGCGACCCGCACCTCGATCTCACGCCCGGCGGGACTGTCGATCCGGACGTCGACGAGCTGACCGGGGGCGTGCTTGCGCGCGTTGGTTAGACCCTCCTGCACGACGCGGTAGATCGTGCGCTCCAGCGAGCCGGCTAGCGAGCCGGGCACGAGCGCGTTCGCGAACCGCAGCTCCATACCGGCGTTGTGCGACTCGGCGATCAACCGTGGCAGGTCCGCAACCGTCGGCTGCGGCGGGCTGACCGCGCCGTCGCCCGGCTCGCCGCTGAACCGCAACACCCCGATCACCTCGCGCAGCTCCTCCTGCGCGGCCCGCGCATTGACCCTGATCACCGCCGCGGCCCGTGCGATCTCTTCGGGGCTGGCCTGCGAGTTGTACTCGAGCGCGCCGGCATACAGCGCCAGCAAGGAGATCCGGTGCGAGAGCACGTCGTGCATCTCACGCGCGATGCGGCTGCGCTCGGCCAGTTGGGCGTCGCGGACGCGCAGCTCCTGCTCGCTCTCCAACCGCCGTGCCTGCTCGCGCAGCGACAGCACCAGCTCGCGGCGCACGCGCACGAAGGAGCCGGCGACGACCACGAATGCCGCCGCCAAGAGGACGCCAGCCGCGCCGGCGAGGCTGTTCAGGAACGCGTCGACGGTCAAGCGCCCGTCCGAGAAGGTAATCCAGGCGTGCAGCAGCTCCGCGAGCGCGAGCAAGACCGCGAGCTGCACGGCGCGCCGCGGGCGGCCGTAGATCGTGAGCGTGAACAGCGCCACGAACGCGGCGCCCTCGGCACCGGTGCTGAGCACTGTCGCGCCGACGGTGAACAGCGCCACGCCGACCGGGTGGCGTCGGCGCAGCCACAGCGACAGGCAAGCCACGGCGGCCAGCACGATGCTGAGGATCAGCGGCGCCGTCGCGTAGAAACGCCGATCGGTGACGGCGCCGGAGCCGGCCACCACGCAGGCAACCAGGAACAGGGACACGTCGACCGCCCAGTCGCGGGCCGAGCGCGGTAGTCGCACGCCGCCGTCGGCCTCGCGCTGCACGCTGTCGGTGCCGAGGATCGCCGGCAGCAGCCAGCGCTGCCAGCGCGGCAGCGCCGTATCGTCACCCCCCGTTTCGGATACCTGACCGGGCGTCTTCACGGCTCTGACGGTACGGCGTATGGGCGCTCCCCGCCACCTACTTAAGTCAGTCAGCTCCTACCCGTAAGTAGCAACTCGGGCTTCCCGAGGCGATCCCTTCGGCGCCGCGATGAGCGACCTTCGCCCGCTGTGCGACCGGCTGCTGCGATCGAGACTGCGAGCCATGATCGAAGCCGATTCACTAACCAAGCACTACGGCGGCAAAGCCGTGGTCGAGCACGTGTCGTTCCGCTGCGAGCCGGGCACCGTCACGGGCTTCCTGGGACCCAACGGCGCCGGGAAATCAACGACCTTGAAGATGATCTGTGGGCTGACCCGCCCCACCGCCGGACACGCAACCGTGGGCGGCGTGCCGTACACGCAACTCCCCAATCCCGGCGTCCGTGTCGGGGTGCTATTGGACGCTTCGGCCCAGCACGCGGGCCGCCGCGGCCGTGAGGTACTGGCGGCGTCGGCGCAGCTCATGAAGATCGACCCAGCGCGCGCGGACGCGATGCTCACTCGGGTTGGCCTGGATCGGCGGGCCGCGCGGCGGCGCGTCGGCAAGTATTCCCTGGGCATGCGCCAGCGCCTTGGCATTGCCCACGCGCTGCTTGGCGACCCGCAGGTACTGATCCTCGACGAGCCGGCGAACGGTCTCGACCCCGAGGGCATGCGCTGGATGCGCGAGCTGCTGCGCGACTTCGCCGACCGCGGCGGCACCGTGCTGCTGTCCTCGCACCTGCTTACCGAAATCGACGCGATCGCCGACCGGCTGGTGGTCATCAGCCAGGGTCGGATCGTCGCCGCGGGCACGCTCAGCGAGCTCCGCGGCCACACCGGCAGCGCCGTCGAGGTGCGTACCGCTGGCGGCGAGCTGACCGATACGCGTCTGCAGCGCGAGCTCGATCGACTGGGGATCACGATCCACGCGCTGGGCGACGGCCGGCTGCGGATCGACGCCGACGCCAGCACCGTCGGCAACGCCGCCCTGAACGCGCGTGTGGCCCTGACAGAGCTGGCCCAGGTGAGCTCCTCCGCCAGCCTGGAGCAGCTGTTCTTCGAACTCACGGCGTCGGACCAGGCCCCCGACGAGCAAATCCAACCTAAGACCGCAGGAGCGAACAAATGAACGCGACCACGATTCAGCCGGGCGCCGCCATCCCCGCCCGCCGCACGGCGCGCGCGGACCGGCGCCCAAGCCTCGCGCGGCTAACGGCCGTCGAGCTGCGTAAGATGCTCGACACGCGCGCGGGCTTCTGGCTGCCCGTCGCGGTCGCAGTCGCGACCGTGATCATCGCGCTGGTGTCGGTCTCTCAGCATCACGGCGATCAGGCGACGCTGGCGTCTGTGTTCACCAACACCACCCAGCCCGCCGCCTACCTGCTGCCGATCATCGGGGTGCTGCTGATCTGCGGCGAGTTCTCGCAGCGCACGACGCTGATCAGCTTCACGCTGGTCCCCCGCCGTGGCCGCGTCCTGCTGGCCAAGCTGATCGCCTGCGTGCTGGTCGCGACAGTCGCTTTCGCGATCAGCGTGGCCTGCACCTATGTGTTCACGCTTGCGCTCGGCCACGCCGCAGGCGGCGCCGGCAAGCTCGGCTGGCAGATGCTGGGCCAGGGCTGGCTGTTCTTGACTCTGCAGATGCTGATGGGCTTCGCCTTCGGCAGCCTGATCCTGATCTCCGCCGCGGCGATCGTCACCTTCCTGCTGCTGCCGACGGTCTGGAACCTGATCGTCACCAGCGCCAACTCGCTCGACGCGGCGGCTCGCTGGATCAACCCCGACCAGACCCTGCTGCCGCTGGTCAAGCAGCTGCAGACCACCACCACCTGGCCGCACGTCGCCGCAACCGTCGGCGTTTGGATACTCGCACCGCTGGCGCTTGGTTGGGCGCGGATCGCGCACCACAACTTCTAGGTGGCCGTGTGACCCGGGTGGGCGAGCGACCGCCCACCCGGTGGGGTAGGCGCAGCGGCGCCTGCCCCACCGCGCCGAGATCAACCCAGCTGGACTGACATCGGCGCGGGGTCTGACATCGGCGCGGGGTCTGACATCGGCGCGGGGTTCGGCGGCGCCTGCTGGCGCTGCCCATCGGCCCTCATTGCTCGGGCAGCGCCTGCTCGATGGCGCTTACGAGCTCGGGGTCATCGGGCGTCGTCTTCGAGCCCCAGTGGGCGATCAGCCTGCCGTCGGCGCCAACCAGGTATTTATTGAAGTTCCAGCTCGGCGGCGCGGAGTTCGGCTGGCTGATCAGCTCCTGCCACAGCGGGCTCGGGTTCTCCCGGACCGACGTACGCTCGCTCAGCGGGAAGGTGACGCCGTAGTTCTTCTGGCAGAACTCGCCAATCTCCGCCGCGTCCTCGAACTCCTGGTCGGCGAAGTCGCCGGACGGGAACCCGATCACGTTCAGGCCCTGGTCCTTGAAGCGCTCGTGTAGCTTCTGCAGCCCCTCGTACTGTGGGGTGAACCCGCACTTACTGGCGGTGTTGACGATCAGCGTCGGCTGACCTCGCAGACTTGCAAGGTCGATCTCACCGCCCTCCAGCAGATGTACCTCATGCGTGTAGAGGTCGGTTTGTTGCTCCAGCTTCGGCGTCCGGTGGAGCAGCATCTTCGCGGTTGCGAGCATGCTCATTTCAGAATCTCCAAGATCGAGGTTGGCGTGCGCGAGCCGTACATCCGCGCTCGCGTCGCCCTCTTCACTGCTACCCATTCGCCCGCCTTAGCCGCCACATAAGTCACCTGTGCCATGCTCTCGAACTGACATGAGCGAACCGAAGCCGGAGCACCAGCCTTGATCGAGATCAACGGCCTGACCAAGACCTACGGGACCAGGACGGTCGTCAAGGACGTTTCGTTCCGCTGCGAGCCCGGCACGGTGACCGGCTTCCTCGGCCCCAACGGCGCCGGCAAGTCGACCACGCTGAAGATGCTTTGCGGCCTGGTCCGGCCCGACGCCGGCGAGGCGCAAGTGCTCGGCAGCCCATTCGCGGCGTTGCCCAACCCCGGCTTGAAAGTGGGCGTCCTGCTCGACGCCGCCGCTCAGCACGCCGGCCGCCGGGGCGCCGAGGCGCTGATGATCTCGGCCCAGACGCTGGGCGTTCCCGGTGAGCGTGTCGGTGAGATGCTCACGCTGGTCGGCCTCGACGGCGCCGCCGGGCGCCGGCGGATCGGCCAGTACTCGCTCGGCATGCGCCAACGGCTCGGAATCGCCATGGCGCTGCTGGGCAAGCCCGAGGTGCTGGTGCTCGACGAGCCCGCGAATGGACTCGACCCCGAGGGCATGCGCTGGATGCGCGAGCTGTTTCGCGACTTCGCCGGGGACGGCGGCACCGTGCTGCTCTCCTCGCATCTGCTGAACGAGGTCGAGGCAGTCGCCGATCGTCTCGTGGTGATCGCGTCCGGCGAGATCGTGGCCATCGGCAGCCCCGGGGAGCTGCGCGGCGAGACCGTCGCCGGCAGCGCCGTCAAGCTCGCCGACGGCGCCGACCAGGCCGAGCTGCTGCGGCAGGAGCTGACGCGGGCCGCGATCGCCTTCCGCAACGCTGACGATGGCGGTCTGCTGGTCGAGGCTCCAGCGGCCGAGGTCGGCCGCGCGGCGCTCCGTGCCGGCGTCGCGCTCTCCTCGCTGGGACCCGTCTCGGTCGGCGCCAGCCTCGAGCAGGTCTTCCTCGAGCTGACCGGCAGCCAGCCGGGAACGGGCAGCAACGATGCAGCCGCCGCGCCGCCTGAGTCGTCCACCGACAAGGAGCGGAACCAATGAGCGCACTGAGTGCCGAGGCGCAGGCCCGTGGCGTCGAGGTCGACGGCCGGCGAGCGCCCGGCATGCTAAAGCTGATGCGCATCGAGCTGCGGAAGATGGTCGACACGCGCTCGGGCTTCTGGCTGCCAATCGCCGCGGGCGCACTGTCGCTGCTGGTGGCGGTCCTGACGCTGACGCTGCGCCACGGCCACTTCGGTACCTACAGCCATGTGTTCGCGAACTCGACCCAGCCGCTCGTGTTCCTGTTGCCGATCATGGGCGTGCTGCTGGTCTGCTCCGAGTGGTCGCAGCAGACGACGCTGATCACGTTCGTCTTGACGCCCCGCCGCTGGCGGGTGATCGCGGCCAAAGCCCTGGCTTGCGTGGTCGTGTCGGTCGCGGCGCTGGTCTTCTGCCTGATCGTCACGTTCGTGCTGACGCCGATCATCAGTCACGTGCCCGGCGGCGCCGGCTCGCTCTCGCTGGCCATGGTCGGCCAGGGCTGGGTCGCGCTGTGCACGCGCATGCTGATCGGCTTCGCGTTCGGCACCGCGATCCTGGCTTCGTCACCGGCGGTTGTGGTCTACCTGCTGCTGCCCACGGTCTGGGCCGCGCTGCTGGCCGCGATTCCCGGGCTGGACCCGCTCGCACATTGGATCAGCACGGACCAGACGCTGGAGCCGCTCCTGCAGCACACGCTGAGCGCCACCGAGTGGGCGCACTTCGCTACGACCGTCGGCTTGTGGGTGCTTGTGCCGCTCGTGATCGGCATCTGGCGGATCCACGACAGCGACCTCTAGCGGCGCTGCCGCCGACGGGCCGCCAGCGGGCGGCCCGGACGACCCACCAGGGGCGATCGCGCCGCCAGGTGCCGCCGACCAGCCGCCGCCCCTGACTGCTACCGTCCGCGATTGACCCCCGGAGGGGTGGCAGAGTGGCTGAATGCACCGGTCTTGAAAACCGGCATGGGTCTATCGCCCATCGCGGGTTCGAATCCCGCTCCCTCCGTGGCTTAATCGACCGGTACAGGAGAGGTTGAGGATGTCAATCACTGACAGCACAGACGTAAGTGGGAACGTGACGCTGACGCCGCGCCAGATCAAGCACGTGCGCAAGGCCGTGAAGAACGCCTCGCAGGAGCTCTACGAGTCGGCCGTGTCGGTCAGCTCCGAGTTCTGGGGGCGGCTGCTCCCGAACGAGCTCGACGATCCCGAGGCTTACATGCACGCGCTGCGGCACTATTTGCGGGTGCGTCAGGTGTTCGTCGAGCGGGCGCTCGGCTCAGGCGGTCTCGCGGCCATCTTCGAGCTGCTGAAAGACGCGTCCACACAGCCCCATCGACTCACCGACGAGGAGCTTGCGAAAGCCTTCACCAGTGCCGATAACGAGGCCGACGAGATCCGCTTCGGCGACGCCGTCGTCAACTTCGGCGAGACAACCGTGCGCTGGACGTCGGCGCCGCTGTTCAGCCCGCTGTTCGGGTACCCGAACCCGCTGATCAAGGTGCTGCGTCAGAAGCTCTATCTGGCACACGTCGCCGACTAGACACGGAGGACCGGTCGCGGACCCAGCCATCGATCTGAACGCCGATCTCGGCGAGCGCGAGCAGGCACTGGACGAGGACGCAGAGATCCTCGCGGCGGTGACCAGCGCGAACGTCGCCTGCGGCGGTCATGCCGGCTCGCCGGCGACGATGCGCTGGGTCTGCGAGCAGGCGCTTGCCCGCGGCGTCCAGATCGGCGCCCACGTCAGCTACGTGGATCGCGACGGCTTCGGACGGCGGGACCTCTCGCCCGAGCCGTCGCTGCTGATCGAGCAGATCGCGACCCAGATCACGACACTCTGTGACGCTGCCGCCCCGCTGGGCGGCAGCGTCAGCTACGTCAAGCCGCACGGGGCGCTCTATAACCGAGCGGCCCGCGATCCAGAGCGCGCGGCGCAGGTGATCGCGGGGATCTTAGCCAGTGGCCTGCAGCCGGCGGTGCTGACGCTGCCGGACTCGGCGCTGGCGCACGCGGCCCAGGCGGCGGGCCTTGTCGCGGTCGCCGAAGGCTACGCGGATCGCGCCTACGAGCCCAGCGGGAGCCTCCGCAGCCGCACACTACCCGGCGCTGTGCTGGATCCCGACGCGGCGCTGGTCCAGGCCCTGGCGCTGGCGCGCCACGAGACGGTGCACACCGCCGGCGGGGCGGGACTCACGCTCGCTGTGCAATCCATCTGTCTGCACAGCGACACGCCCGGGGCGCCGGCGCTTGCCAGGCGGCTGCGCGCCGGGCTGATCGCGGCCGGAGTGGACGTCAAGGCGTTCCGATGAGCGGCGTTCGCATCAGGCCGGCCGGCGAGCGTGCCGTGGTCGTCGAGCTCGAGCCCGGCGCCGAGGTTCATGCGCTCGCCGCGGCGGTTCGCGAGCGCTGGGGGCCGGCGGCCGAGGAGGTCGTGCCCGGCGAGCGCTCGTTGCTGGTCTGTTGGCGTGCGGGCGGCGGCGAGCGCCGGGAGCTGGCGACAGCCCTCTCTGCGCTGGCCGAGCAGGTCGCCGGGGCCGGGGCGCCGCCTGCCGGCGGCGCCCCGGCCCCGCTGCGGATTCCTGTTCGCTACGACGGCCCTGACCTCGACGCGGTCGCCACAGCGACCGGCCTCACCGTCGCGCAGGTGATCGCGCGCCACACCGCGCCGACCTACACCGCCGCGTTCATCGGCTTCGCCCCCGGCTTCGCGTACCTGACCGGCGGCGATCCCGTGCTGGCGCTGCCACGACGAGCCACCCCACGGGTCCGCGTGCCCGCCGGCGCGGTCGCGATCGCCGCCCGCTACAGCGCCGTCTACCCCAGCACCGGCCCCGGTGGCTGGCACCTCCTGGGCCACACGAGCTTGACGCTGTTCGACCCGCGAGCGACGCCGCCGGTGCTGATCCAGCCCGGCATGCAAGTCCGCTTCGAGGCGATCTGATGTCGGCCTGGGCCGCCACCGGACCGGCGCTCGAAGTGCTCGCGCCCGGCTTGCTGACGACCGTGCAGGATCTCGGCCGGCCCGGCCTTGCGCATCTTGGCATCCCCCGTTCGGGCGCCGCCGACCGCACGTCGCTGCGGCGCGCGAACCTGCTGGTTGGCAACGCGCCCGGCGCACCCGCGCTCGAGGCGGTTGGCGCGGGGCTGCGACTGATGGCAGTCGACGGCGACGTGCTGATCGCGCTGACCGGCGCGCCGGTGGACGCGATGGTGGACGGAGTACCGCTGGCAATGGATGCCGCGACCGTCCTCGGTGACGGCGCGACGCTCACGCTTGGCGCGCCGGCGGACGGCATCTACACCTACCTTGCCTGCGCCGGCGGGATCCTGGTCGAGCCTGTGCTTGGCAGTTGCTCCCGCGACGTGCTCTCCGCACTCGGCCCCGCACCGCTGACGAAGGGCCAGCTTCTGTTGCTGGGCGACCCGCTCGGGGACCCAGAGCCGCAGACGGCGAGGGTTGGCTGCCCCCCGACCTTTTCGATCCTGGACGGGCCGCTAAGCGCACCATTCCCAGTCCTTCCGCCGCCCACCCTGATCGGGGGACAGCCAACCCTCGCCGTCCTGCTCGGACCTGACGACGAGTTCTTCGACCAGCAGGCGATCGATTCCCTGCTGACCCAGCCGTTCACCGTGTCGCCGAAGTCGAATCGCGTCGGCCTGCGCCTGTCGGGGCCGTCGCTGCCCACGCGGGGCAGCAACGAGCGTGCCTCGGCTGGGCTTGCCCACGGCTCGCTGCAGGTCCCGCCGTCCGGCCAACCGATCCTGATGCTCGCCGACCACCCGACCACCGGCGGCTATCCGGTGATCGCGGTGCTGGCCGAGCGCGACCTCGACCGCGCCGCCCAGCTCCGCGTCGGCCAGACGGTGCGATTTCGCGCCCGGCGCTGAGCCCAGCGTAAGTTACGCGCGCTGCAACCCGGCCGGCCGTAGCGCTTGTTGTATGGGTCAACGTACACCGAGGTGTAACTGGCACTGAAAAGCTTACGCTGCCGCAACGCGGTGCTACGATCCGCTAATCGCTCTGAGCGCTCGCCGCTGGGGCGGCGGCGTCCACATACCGGACGTTTCCAGAAGGAGGAAGTATGTTCGTCTCAAACCCCTGGCTAAGGGGCGGAGCCTTGCGTGCGCGATTTAGGGCACACGCCACTTCGGCCGCCGTAGTTGCAACGACGCTGCTCGGCGCCGGTGCTTTGGCGGCTATGGCACCGTCCGTCGCACAGGCCGCCCTCGGCACAGCCACGATAGACGGCAGTGTGACCGTGCCAAGCAACGTCGATGCATCCGACGTCAACGTGACGCTGCTACAGGACGGCGTCTACGTCAATCATGCGTCTGTGATCGACACCGGTTCCGGATCAACCGGCACTTACACGTTCACCGACCTGCCGGCCGGTCCCTACCAGCTCTACTTCTCGGACAACACCGGCACCGATAACGTCGCGCCCGAGTACTACGGCGGCGCGCAGACCGAGGCCAGCGCGACGTCGATCTCGCTGGCCAGCGGCACGACCGCCACGGCCAACACCATCACGCTTGCAAGCGGCGCTGAGATCACCGGCACCGTCTCGGGCGTGGACACCGATCTTGGCCCATACGTGGATGCGTGCCCCTACAGCTGGAACGATACCGAGGCGAACTGCGTGAACGCTCCCATATCGTCCAGTGGCAGCTACACGCTCGCCGGACTGGTCCCGGGAGTCAAGTACGACCTCGAGTATTACTCCGACGCTTACTACGACAGCTCAACGAGCTCCGGCGAAGGATCAATCACCGGCTACGTCGACGGCGGCAGCGTCAGCCCGCGCGAAGAGGACCAGAGCCTCTACACAACCAGCTCTGGGAGCGCCCAGACCGTGGACTTCGCCGCTCCCGACCTCGGCAACATCCAGGTGACGGTCAAGTTCCCGGATGGCAGCGTTGACACCAACGCCAGCGGGGACTTCTCGCTGTACACCAGCGATGGCAGCTCAGTCGACGCCTACAACTTGTACGACGTCTCCAACATCGACGGGTCGACCACGATCTACGGGATCATCCCCGGAGCCTACAAGCTCGAGTTCGAGCCCAACCTCAATAGCTACTTGCCTAACGTCTACCTGGCTGACGTCTACTACGGCAACGCCACCACAATTGCCGGTGCGCAGACGATCACGGTCGGCAGCGGGCAGGCTGTTACCGGGCTGACGATCCAGGCCTCGCAGGCAGCGACGATCAGCGGCACCATCACTGCCGCCCGCGGTGACGCACCGCTCGGCGGCATCGAGGTCGAAGCCGTCGACAGTAACGGCTTCCCGGTCGCCTCGGCGATCACCAACGCCGATGGCACCTACACAATCACCGGTGTGCCGGCCGGTAGCTGGCATGTCGAGACCATCGGTGGCGAGGCGTTCGGTGGCACCTTCTACCAGACCGAGTACTACGGCGGCAAGACCACCGAAGCTGGCTCGAAGACGGTGACGGTGGCGGCTGGCCAGAACCTGACCGGCGTCAACCAGGCCGTGATGGCGCAGAGCCTGACGCTGCCGGGGTTGGCGAAGCTCTCGCACGGCACCGCGAAGAACGAGGCGAAGAACAAGACCGCGGCCTCGTTCACGCTGAAGGCAGGCTCCGGCGTCGCCGGCTACCTTGCGGCATTCCGGATCAAGCTGCCGAAGCAGCTCTCCTGGAATCGCAAGAAGGTCGTGAAGAACGTGAAGGCCGCTCACATCGCTCTGAAGTTGCGGGTCGCTGGAAAGTACCTGTACGTGACGCTGCCGCCAACCGGCGTTGCCTCGGCCTCGGTGAAGATCAAGGCTGGCGCGATCAGCATCACGAAGGCCGCCCGGAAGGCCGCGAAGCGCCGCAAGCTCAAGGCGCAGACCTTCAACGTGGTTGTGACCAACACCCTCGGTGACAGCACGGCACTGAAGTTCACGGTGAAGAAGCCGCACTGAGCGGCGGCCGCAGACCGAGCGCGAAGTCGCAGGGGGTTCCGGCGCCGTCCGGGACCCCCACGACGCGCAGGGCTCGCGCCAGGCGCTACCATCATCTTCCCGGAGATCACTACGTGGTCACCGACCGTGTGCGCCAGTAGCTCAGCTGGATAGAGCGTCGGTCTACGGAACCGAAGGTCGGGGGTTCGAATCCCTCCTGGCGTATCGAACGAAAGCCCCGCAAATCGCGGGGTTTTCGCGTTTCCGGGGGCCTCGAAAATGGCGCTCCGCGGCCCGTGGGTACCACTCGTGGGTACCACTTCGGAGACCAAACGCGTCTCGATTCGTTCGTTCGTAGTGCATTCGCACCGAAGGTTCCTAAGCCGAAGGTCACAGGTTCGAGGCCCGTCGCTCCCGCGACCTTCGGCGCTACGGGTGTCCCGTCATAACCTCATCGTGCGCTGCCGCCACTATCGGACGGGCCATCCTCTGCCGAGTGCGGAATGTCTCTCGCCCACTCAAACGACGTGGCAGCCACCGCGCTCACAAGACTGAGGATCGGCAGCACGACTAACGACGCCATCACCCACCAGTGCTCTACAGCCGTAGCATGACGGTGGTCGATTGCGAGAACCGCGCTGATCTCCCCGCCCAGAAAGAGCACAAAGAACAGCGTCACCGGGAGCCGCACGAGATCATGGCTGCGAAAGAGGGCCGTCAGCCGAGGTGCGGGCACCTTGTCCGGGTCCTCCCCTCGCGCCGCGATCGACTTCCGGACTCGTTGTAGTTGGCGGCTGCGTAGCTGCTTGGTCCAGAGGGAGTACCTGGCGAGGATGCCCGACGGGAGCATCATCGCAACGAACAACACCGGGATCACGGTCGCCGCCACGGTGTAGAGGTCCGCATTGAAGATCATGGCGGCATCGTCGCCCGCGTCTCAGACGGAAGCAATCAAGGGCTCTCGCGGGACAACTCGCGCGAGTGCTCGCACAAATTGGAACACAATGGAACCTTGAACCGGTGGAAAAGCGCCGGATCGACCGCAACTGCGGGCGATCCGGCTGATCGGGGCGCCCGGTTGAAATGCGTGATCACCGTGCGCGAGGCCGCTCGACTCCACGAGTTCCCTGACTGGTTAGGATTCCACGCCACCAGATGGCATGGCTTCCGGCAGGTAGGCAACGCCGTCCCCCCCACTCCTCGCGCAAGCGGTCGCTTGCCCTGTCATATCTGCTTCGGGCCATCAGCCAGAGAGGCGGACGAAGCCGCTCGCGCTTGGCGATTCGGCGCTTCTTGCCATGACCCTTTCGGCCGCCGCGAAGCGCTACGACCTACCGAGCCACATGCTGCCGGAAGACGTGCGACAGCGTGCGTCCGCTGCTGTCGTCCGGGATGACGCAACGCCAGAGGCCGCGGCAACTTAGACGTTTCGGTGAAACTCGCGGCCCACGGCCATCGTGGGCGCGACGGGACGAGGTACCCGGATAGGGTCGGCCACGACGTCGCGTCGCAGATCGCGAAGCACCTGCTCGTTTGTCCCAAACACTGAGGTCTCGGCCCACCCGTAGACCCTCAGGTTGATGCCGGCAACCGTTGCGGCGTCTACTTGTTCGACGGAGAAGCTCTCGCTTCCGGGAGTTATCTTGAGGCAGGCCCCAGGGCCGACAGGAAACGTCGTTTGCGCCTCGGGCGAACTTGCCCATGCGTTCCCGCGCTTCGCTGGGAGCGCCGGGTCCCACATCGCCAGTCCACGATCGTTCGCGACGAACTCATCGGTTGTTGTCAGCAACGTCCAGCTCATTTGCACGACGTCGAGCGCAATTTCGCTCACGACCTTCAGCATCGCCTGGAATGGAGCCTCCTCTGGCATCTCGATCTCGCGTTTGCCTTCCTGAAACGCCTTGATCTGTTCGATCGCAAACGCCCGAATCTCTGCCATGTCGGCATTGGCATTGATCTTCTCGCGATACCGCGCTGCCACGGCCTCCTTGTCTTGGAAGAAGGCGCGTAGCGTCTGTTCGGCGGCCGCGCGGGCGACCGCGCGGTGTAGTGCCAGCCCCGGCGGTGTTCGCCCCTGCTGGATCGCGAGAAAAAAGGCGATCGTCCAACGGTCATCATCGCTGATGCCCGCCGGCGCTGCGGACAGTCGCTTGATCGGGTCCGCGGCGTGCTGCTCGATGATCCCTAGGAACGCCTCGATCACGAGGTTGACCTGGGCGGTCTGCTTGTCGAGCGTGTAGAGATCCTTCTCCAGCGCCACCTCGCCGGGCTTCCGCTCCTCGACGTCTCCCGTGTCCACGTTCAGCGCCCAAAGCGCACCCGTGCGCTTCTGTGGCGTCGCCCACAGAGCCAACAGGAAACTTGGCACATAGTGCTGCTTGCGCGACTTAGTGTCGTGCAGTGACTTCTTTCCGTCGGCGATGTCTCGGAGATGTCGTACGAACGGAGGCTCAGGATCGACGGCCATCGCTCGAGCATACGAGCCAGCCCTTGTGGTTCCCCCATGATCGTGGAGACTCCAGCTATAAGGAGTCTTTTAGATGTCAGAGAAACGGCAGAAGTTTGATCGGGAGTTCAAGGACAGCGCTGTTCGGATCGTGCAGGAGACGGGTAAGTCG
>Ga0255363_100037_pt1 | contig 57962 bp, 47 predicted proteins | sample GFST100metaG_FD_186007 | JGI IMG/M metagenome (GOLD analysis project Ga0255363, IMG submission 186007) | Peat soil microbial communities from Stordalen Mire, Sweden - G.F.S.T100 | ecosystem: Environmental > Terrestrial > Soil > Wetlands > Peat | place: Sweden: Norrbotten County, Stordalen Mire... | reverse complement strand
CTCCGGAACGGCCCCCCACGCTCGCGCGCCGCGACCAGCGCCCGCGCCCCTTCCGCGCTCACGCCCCGGACGTAGCCGAGCCCGATCCGGACGCTGCCATCATCCCCCAGCTCGCAGCCTGCGCCGCTGCGGTTCACGTCCGGCGCCAGCACCTCGATCCTCCGACGTTGCGCTTCGTGTACCAGGGCGTCGGGTGGGTAGAAGCCCATCGGCTGCTCGTTCAGCAGCGCGCACAGGAACTCGGGGCCGTAGTTCACCCGCAGCCAGGTCGACTGGTAGGCCAGCAGCGCGAAGGCGGCGGCGTGCGCCTTCGGGAAGCCGAAGCCGGCGAAGCCGCGCACCTTCTCGAAGACTCGCTCGGCGGTCTCGCGGCTGACGCCGTGGCGGGCCATCGCCCCCTCCACGAAGCGCTGGTGGTGCGCCTCGATCGCCTGCTGCGAGCGCTTGCGACTCATCGCCCGGCGCAGGTCCTCGGCCTCCCCCGGCTGGAAGCCGGCGAAGGCGATTGCCACCTCCAGCACCTGGTCCTGGAAGACGATCGCGCCGAGCGTCTCCCGCAGCGCGGGCTCGAGCGACGGGTGCTCGTAGGCGACGTGGTAGCTCGGATCGAGACGCTGGCGCTGGCACCGCTGGATGTAGAGGTTCACGGAGCCGCCCTGGATCGGCCCCGGCCTGACGATCGCGACCTGGATCGCAAGCTCCTGCAGGTTCTCCGGGCGCGTGCGCATCAGCGATTGCATCTGCGCTCGGCTCTCGATCTGGAAGACGCCGGTGGTGTCGGCCTGCTGAATCGTCTTGTAGACCTCCGGGTCCTCGGGCGGGATCCGGCTCAGATCGATTTGCTCCCCGCGCGTATGCGCGATCAGCTCGACGCAGCGCTCGACCGCCGAGAGCATCCCCAGACCCAAGAGGTCGATCTTCAGAAAGCTCGCGTCGGCGCAGGAGTCCTTGTCCCACTGGACGATCTGACGCCCCGCCATTGCCGCTGGGACGATCGGGCAGCAGTCGATGAGCGGCCTCGTCGCCACCACCATGCCGCCGGAGTGCTGCGAGAGGTGGCGCGGCAGGCCATGGATCTGCGCTGCCAGGAACGCCAGCCAGGCCCAGCGCCCCGTGCTGTAGCGCTGGTCGGTGGCCAGCGGGCCACCGACCATCCGGGCCGTAGCAACGTCGATACCCGGCGGGCCGGCCCTGGCCTTCCCGCCCCCGTCGCCGGCGTTCGCGGCTGTGGCGCCCGCAGCTCCGAAGGTCGCCGCGATGTCACGCCCGATCGCGCGCGCATCCCAGCCCTCGCTGTTGCGGGCAAGGCGCTCGATCTCCCCGGCAGGCAGACCCAGCGCCTTACCCAGCTCGCGGATCGCACCGCGCGCCCGGTAGGTCGGGAAGGCGGCAACCAGGGCCGAGTGCTCACGGCCGAAGTGCTCATGGACTCGCGGGATCAACGCTGCCCGGATGTCGCGCGGGAAGTCGAGGTCGATGTCCGGCAGTGCGTGCAGACCCTCGCTGAGGAAACGCCCGATCGCCAGCTTCGCCGCGATCGGATCGACGTGCGAGAGCCCGGTCAGGTAGCAGACGATCGAGGAGACGCTGGAGCCGCGACCGCGACCCGGCGGTAACCACGAGCGCGGCGAGCTGCCACGGACCTCCGCGGCAACCTCGCGGGCAAGCTCCAGCATCTCGTAGTGCAACATGAAGAACCCGGCGAGGTTCAGGTGCTCGATGAGCCGCAGCTCCTCGTTCAGCCGTGCCAGCGCCTCCGACCGCACTTGTTCGGAGGCGTCGGCGTAGCGCTTGTAGAGCGCCGTGTGACAGAGCTCGGCAAGCTGCCGGAGCTTTGTCGGATCCTCGGTGCCCGGGTAGCGATAGCCCAGGTCGACGGTCAGGTCGAAGTCCACCCGCTCGGCGATCCTGGCGCTCTCGGCAACCGCCTCCGGGTACTCGGCGAAGCGCGCCGCCATCGCCGCCGGCGAGGCGAGCACATGGCTGAAGTTCCCGCGCCGCTCGGCCTCGGTGGCATCGAGTGTGCTGTGCAGGCGGATCGCGACCAGCGCGTCTTGCAGGAGCGCGCGCTCGCGGCTGTGGGCGTGGACGTCGCCGGTCGCGACGGTGGCCAGCTCCAGCCTGGCGGCCAGCCGCGCCAGACGGCGGTTGTGCGCCCGGTCGTCGCGCAGGTAGGGACGCTGCAGCTCGACCTTCAAGCGCGCGGGCGTGAACGCATCCCGCAGCACCCGCAGCGTCGTCTCGTCCTGGACGCCGTGGACGTGGCAGCCACTGAGCGCGATCAATCCCTCGTTATGCGCGATGACGTCGGCGAGCGTGACTTGCGGGGGTACGGCTTGCGCGCCGGGTCGCACGCGTGTATCTGCATGTGCGACGGTCAGCAGCCAGCAGAGGTTCGACCAGCCGCGATGACTCTCGACGATCAACGTCAGGTGGCGGCCGTCGTCGAGATCGACCTCCGCCCCGTGCAATGGCTTTGGCAGGCCCAGCGACTGCGCCGCCTTGGCGAACTCCATCGAGCCCGAGACCGAGTTGTGGTCGGTCAGCGCCAGCGAGTCGTAGCCGAGCTCGAGCGCAGTGGCGACCAGGTCCTCGGGCAGCGAGGCACCGTCGAGAAAGGAGAAGGCCGAGTGGCAATGCAGCTCTGCATACACGAACGTATGTTCGCACACTAATGCCCGACACGCGACAGGTTTTCCATGGCATTTCTGGAAAACCTGTCGCGTGTCGTGATGGACAGGTCCGGCGGGCGCAACGGATAGAGATCTGGCTGGCCAAGGGCCACAGGCGGTGCTAGGCTTCACGTCATAAACTTAGTTAGCACTAACTACTAAGGATTGTGATGGCCTCTCAAGACACCCATATCGCCCGCGAGCGGCAAGCCACCGGCACAGACCTCGCCTCCCGGGAGGACCGAGCCGCCCGGGGGCACAAAGCCGTTCGCAGGCAACAGATCTGGACGCTCGCGATCATCTCGGTCGGGCTCTTCATGGTCGTGCTCGACAACCTCATCGTGACCGTGGCGCTGCCCAGCATCCGGCGCGACATGAACGCCTCGATCCAGTCGCTCGAATGGATCACCAACGCCTACGTGCTTGCCTATGCCGTGTTGCTGCTGCTGGGCTCGGCGCTCGGCGACATCGTCGGTCGGCGGCGGATGTTCATCATCGGCATATCGCTGTTCACCGTCGGCTCCGCCGCCTCGGCGCTGGCACCCGGTCTCAACGATCTGATTGCCGCCCGCGCGCTGCAGGGTCTCGGCGGCGCCTTCGTGACACCACTGACCCTGACGCTGCTGGCCGACGCGTTCCCGGTGCAGCAGCGCGGGCTCGCGCTCGGCATCTGGTCAGCCGTGAGCGGCAGCGCGATCGCGCTCGGCCCTCTGGTTGGCGGCGCGGCGATCCAGCTCGCGTCCTGGCACTGGATCTTCTGGATCAACGTGCCGGTCGGCGTTCTGGTCGTAGCCGCCGCGGCCACACGGCTGCGTGAGAGCTTCGGCGCCAGCCACCGGATCGACCTTGGCGGCCTTGTGCTCGCCAGCGGCGGACTCTTCGGCCTGACCTTTGGGCTGATCCGCTCGCAGGTGCTGGGCTGGAGCTCGGGCACCGTGCTCGTCTCGCTGAGCGCGGGCATCGTGCTCCTGGTGGCGTTCGTGCTGGTCGAGCGCCGGGTCAGCGAGCCACTGCTACCGCTCGGCTTCTTCCGCTCTCGGGCTTTCTCGGTCGCCAACCTGCTGCTGCTGGCGATGTACTTCGGGATGTTCGGATCGATCTTCTTCCTCAGCCAGTTCCTGCAGAACGTGCTTGGTAACAGTGCTCTGCAAGCCGGCACGAAGATGCTGGTGTGGACCGGCGCGACGATGGTCGTTTCACCACTGGCGGGAGTCGCGGCCAACCGCTTCGGCAGTCGTCTGCTGATGATCGCCGGCATCGCCCTGCAGGCCGTGGCGCTCGGCTGGATGGCGGAGATCGCGGCGACCCATGTCGCCTTCACCGGTATGGTGGGGCCGTTCCTGCTGGCCGGCACCGGTATGGGACTGGTGTTCGCACCGTCCTCCAGCGCCGTGCTTGCGGCCGTGCGCGAGGATCAGGCGGGGCAGGCGTCGGGCGCGACGAACGCGATCCGCGAGCTCGGCGGCGTGCTCGGCATCGCGCTGCTGGCAACCGTGTTCACGCACCACGGCGGCTACACCTCGCCGGAGAGCTTCGTCACCGGGCTGCGGCCGACGATCTGGGTGGGTGCGGCGGTGCTTGCCGTAAGCGTGCTGGTCGCGCTGGCACTGCCGTTCAAGCCCCGCCGTGCGACCGCTGTGGAGCAGACCGAGGGCGACGCTGCTGCCAGTCGCGCGACCGCTCCGGCTCCGGCCCGGGCATTAGGATCCAATTCGTGAGCACTGGTTTGGATTCAGGGCATCGGCGGGTGCCGGCGGCGGAGCGCCGCGAGGAGATGATCGAGGCCGCGATCTCGGAGTTCGCCCGCAGCGGCCTGCACGGTACGCCGGTCTCGCGGATCGCCCAACGGATCGGGGTGGCACAGCCGTACGTGTTCAGCCTCTTCCCGACCAAGCGCGACCTCTTCCTGGCGGCGGTCGAGCGCTGCTTCGACCGCGTCGACGCCACCTTCACGCAGGCTGCGGCGGAGTTCCGGCAGGACTCCGCCGCGCCGGGCGAGACCGAGTCAAGCGAGGCTGGCGAGGCCGAGCGGGATCACGAGCCCGACATTCAGGATCTGCTCGGCAAGCAGGCGATCGAGCTGATGATGAAGGACCGCGATGTGGTGATGCTGCAGCTGCAGTCCTACGCGGCCTGCGACGACGAGTTGATCCAGGAGCGTGTGCGGGCACGATGGGCGCAGCTGACGACCCACGTGCAGCAGCTCACCGGCGCGGATGCTGCGGCGCTCTCCGAGTTCTTCAGCTGGGGCATGTGGTACACGGTGATGATCGCGATCGGCGCGAGCGGCATCGACGAGCTCTGCGCGCCGGCGTCGACGCAGCACCCGGCCGGCGCGACGGAGTAGAGCCGGCCCCCAGGCCGAGGCCGGACACCGGCCGAGGGGGCCGGACACCGGCCGGCTCGGCCGGACGCGCTCAGCGCTGGCGCCACCAGCGACCACTGCGCAGATCGTGAAAGACGACCTCATCGCGCCCGTCGATCGTGACGACCTCCCAGTAGCGACGTTGCAGCGGCCGCGGCGTCCACCAGCGATCCTCGATCAGCCAGCTTTCGCGGATCGCATCGACCGGGCGCCCGTCGACGACCAGTGGCTGCCCGTTATCGGCGACCTGCACCGATACCCGCCGCGGTACCGCCAGCCGTCGCGTCCCGCCCATTGCCGCCTCACCGCCCATTGCCGCCTTACCGCTCATCGCCGCCTCACCGCTCATCGCCGCCTCACCGCTCGAACGGCGTCAGCACCGCCCGCCGCTCCGGCAGGCGCGAGCCGGGGTCGATCGGCAGCACGCGCAACGCGCCGTCGATGCCGGCCACCGTGCGGACCTGCTGCACCGCCTCGTGCAGGCGCTGAGCACGCAACGTCGCGGGATCGCCGATCAAGGCCTGCTGTGCGGCCGCGGCCGGCCCAAAGTCGGTCACTGCCAGCCGCAGCGCCTGCGCCGGCGCCGGGATCTCCCGCAGCCGGGATGACAGCGCCAGACGAATCCGGAGCGGATCGCTGAGCGCCTCGCGAAAGACCATGCGCGTGTACCAAGTTCCGCCGCCCTCGACCAGCAGCGCCGACAGGGTCACCGCCCGCAACGGCCGCTCATGTCTGAGCGGGCTGGCCAGCAGACGATCGACCAGCACCCCGACCGCATGCTCGAGACCGAAGCCGTCGATCGCCTCCGGCAACACCAGCTCCGCTTCCACCGGCACCCTCGGGGTGCGCGGCCGCAGGGCGCGATCATGGCCACTGGCCAGCCGGTGGGCGGCCAGCCCGAGGCTGCCGAAACGGTCCCCGACCGCCGCCGCCGGCAGGGCCGCCAGCTCTCCCAGCGTGGCGATGCCCAGCCGCTGCAACGATGCCGGCAGCTCGGCCAGCGGCGGCAGCGTGCGCAGCAGTGTCACCGGCAGCGGCGCCAGGAACGCCGCCGCGGCTCGCGCATCGCCTGCGACGTTCAGCGATCGCCGCACCCGCGTCCTGGTGGCCGCGGCGATCGCCGCGAACCGGGTCGGCGCCGCTCCCAGCCGCACCGGCATCGCCAGCGCCTCCCGGGCCGTTGCCACCACCGCCTCGGTCCCGCCGCCGTACATACGCAGCAGCCCCCGCGCATCGAAGCAGGCAAGCCCCAGCCGCAGCGGCTCGACCGCCGCCCCGATCGCCTCCAGCGCCGTCAGCTTCGCCTCCCAGAGCTGCTCAGCACCAGCCGGGTCACCCGGCACCAGGCGCAGGCGCGGGCAGCGCGAGAGCGCCTCGCCGAGTCGCATCCCCCGGTGGACCCCGAACGCCTCGGCGGCGGCGGACACCTCACCCACCTGCTGGCTGCCCGGGCGTGGCGCGATCGCCGCCGGCAGCCCCAGCAGCTCCCTCCGACCACCGGCGGCCACCACCAGCTCGAACCGTGGCAGCAGCACACAGATCACGATCGCGCCATCCATACGAACAGATGTTCGCACACGGGGCGGCGGTGGACTCTCGGACGAAGACCGGCACAGGCGAGGCCGGTGCCAGCCGCTAAGCGACGTGCTGGTGCCGCAGCACTTGCGACCGGGCCGCAAATGCGCGCCGGTAGCCGGCCGCGAGGCGCTCCATCGACGCCTCCCAGGTGCGGTCGCGCACCGCCAGCAGTGCGCCTTGCCGCAGGCGGCTTGCAAGCAGCGGCTGTGCCACCAGCTTCGCCAGCCCATCTGCCAGCGCCGCCGGATCCGGCTCGACCAGCAACCCGGTCTCGCCGTGCTCGATCAGCGTCGTCGGCCCACCGATGCCGACCGCAAGCACCGGCAGACCGCTGGCCTGGGCCTCGAGGATTACCTGGCCGAAGGTGTCGGTGCTGGAGGCGAACATGAACACGTCGGCGCTCGCGTAGGTGCGCGCCAGCTCCTGACCGTGCTGCCAGCCGAGGAAGGTGGCTTCCTCGCCAAGCCGCGTCGCCAGCGCTTGCTGCTCCGGCCCGCCGCCGGCCAGCACCAAGTGCAGGCGCGGGTCGCGTGCGTGCGCCAGCTCGAAGGCGTCGGCAAGCAGGTCGAGGCCCTTCTCCTTGGTCAGGCGCCCGGCGTAGAGAACATTGATCTCACCCGGCAACAGCGACTGATCGCGCAGCGCCGGAGCGAACCGCTGCAGGTCGACACCGCGATCCCAGCGCCCGATCAAGCGTCGATCGACGCCGATCGACACGAGCCGCTCGTCGGAGACGGAGCTCGGCGAGAGCACCACGTCGCAGGCACCGTAGAAGGCGCCCAGCGCAATGTTGGCGTAGAGCTCCAGCTCCCGCTGGCCGGAGCGCAGGCCCGCATAGGCGGCAAGCTCGGTGTGGTAGCTGCCGGCCAGCGGGAGCTCCATCACCTTTGCCAGCGTCAGCGCCGCCAGCCCCGATGGGCCGGGGCTGACCACGTGGATCAGGTCGTAGCGTCCTTCGGCAATCGCGTCGGTGATCGCCGTGAGGCTCGGCACGCCAACCGAGAGGCCCGGGTAGAACGGGATCTCGAGCTCGGCGACCGAGCTCAGCCGCCGGTCGACGTCGGCGTCGGTGCCGATCACCTCGACCTCGAAGCCGGGGACGCCACACTCGCGGATCTGCTGCACGGTGTGGGTCACGCCGTGCATGCCGCCGAGGCCGTCGGCAACCAGCGCAACCCGCGGACGGTCGCCGTCGTGGCGCGCCAACTTCAGCTTCTCGCGCCCCATGAACGCCTCGGACGCGGCGTAGGGGATCACCGGCAGGCAGGCGTCGAAGAAGCCGGCGGCCAGACGCTGCAGGTCGTCGAGGCCGATCTTCGCTGCCGGCTCGCCGTCGGCCCGCTGGCCGACGGCGGCAACCGTTGCGTGCACCGCCTCTGCCAGCGCACGCTCGTGGATCCGGCGGGCGCGCCGGTACAGGTCGGCATGGGTGAGCTCGCCATGCTGGAGCTGGTAGAGCAGGGACGGCGCGCGCTCGCCGGCCGCGTTCGCCTCCGCCCCGGCCGCGCTCGCCCCGGCCACGCCGCCCTCGAGCCCGACCGAGGCGAGCCAGGCGCGCAGCATCGAAAGTGCGTCGTCCGGCCCGAGCTGGTCGGTGTCCTCGCCGTGACGGATGTTCCCCTCGCTCATCACCCGACGGACGATCTCCAGCACCACGGCCGGATCGAGCTGGCGATCCAGCTGGCGGTCGCCGAGTGCCCGGATCGCCAGGGCCATCGCCGCGTGCACCCACTTCGCGGGGCTGCCCTGATCGCCGCGCGAGACTGCGTCGCCGGCGCCAATGTGCGCGAGGAACTCGCCTGGGGTGGCCGCGAGCGTGGTCTCGGTGTAGGTGCGGCCGATGTCGATGCCGGCGTGATCGTCGGTACCGCCGATACCGGTGCCGCCGTGGGTTTCGATGTAGATGAACGCGGGCCGGTTCAGCTCCATCTCGCGCGAGCCGTTACGCGTCTCCCAGATCGGGAAGAGCTGCGCGAGGCGACGCCGGTGGCGGGCGGTCAACGGCGCCTCGACATAGAAGAACGGATGAGCAAGTGCGGCGGTGATCGAGTGCGCCGTCAGGTATTCGGCACAGTCCTCGACGCTGCCGGAGTGTGCCTGCAGCCACTCGTGATCGTCGCTGGTGATCCCGTAGCAGAGCACGTGCACAGCCTGCGGCTCGTGTTTGAACCAGGCCGTCAGCTCTTCGGAAACGAACGTGTCGGGATGGTGGGCGAGTGTCAGCGCGCCCGCGATCGAGTCGTGGTCGGTGATCGTTACGAAGTCCATGCCGCGGCGCTTCGCGAGCTCGTAGACCTCCTCGGGCTCGGTCGCGCACTCCGGCAGCGCCAGCGAGCGCTGGATGCCGAGCTTCGAGAGCTGCGATGCGGTCGAATGCACGTGCATGTCGACCCGGCTGGAGGACTGGCCACGATTTGGCTGCTGTGCAGCGCTTTTCCTCTCGCTCATAGCAACCAGGATCGCCCTCTCGCGGGCAGTTGTAGTGAACACCGTGATTACTCGCCGTGAAGTTACGGTGAACAGGGTTAACGCGCGCGCGGACTACAGCCAACATGTAATGGATGCTTGCGTCCGATGGACTGCAGATCGGCCGCGGGCCGCTCAGTGTGGAGGTAAGTCTGCGCCCGTTTGCACTTACGGTCAGGCGTGGTGGCCGGCGCTTGCTGCGCGACGTCGGCGCCTGGGTGGCGGACGGCTCTGCGGACGATCACTTCGTCGCGCTGACCGAGGGCGTGATCCCGGGCGAGACGCTGTCCGAGCACGAGCGCGCCGCCAGCGCGAGTCCGCGCGGCGGCAACGCCGCCGCGGACTCGCTGTGCCTCGAGTTGCTGTTCGAAGGCGGGCGTCGCGGGCTGCTATCGATCCAACTTGCGCCCGGTGGCCTGATCGAGCTGGAGCTGAGTGCCGAGGGCGGCCCCTACCGTCTGGCGCTGGACTGGGACCAGCGTTCGAGCGAGCACTTCGCGGGCCTCGGCGTCCGCCACAACACCGCCTTCGACCAGCGCGGCCGCAGCGTCCAGCTCGGCGCCGACCGCCGCTACACCGGCCCCGACTGCCCGCCCGAAATCCTTGCGGTTGGCGGCATCCCGCAGGGCGACTGCGCGCCGGTGCCGTGGCTCATCTCGAGCCGTGGCTACGGGGTACTGGCCCGTACCTACGCCAACGGCACCCGCTTCGACCTCACCGGCGACCGCACCACGGTCTCCACCCGCGCCGCCGCCGGCCCGCTCAGGCTCGAGCTGCACACTGCCGGCTCACCGGCCGCGAACCTGCGCTCGCTCTGCCGCCGCACCGGCTTCCCGATGCTCCTGCCCGAGTGGGGCTACGGCTTCTGGAAGAGCCGCGACGTGCACGAGGACTCCGACGCGGTCCGCGATGATTGGAGCGGCTTCCGCATAAGCCGGATCCCGCTCGACGCGATCGTGATCGACTCGCCCTGGGCCACCCAGTACAACACTTGGAAGATCAACCCCCTACCAGTTCCCCGACGCCGAGGAGCTGATCGCACGGCTCCGCGCCGACGGGGTGCGCACCGTGCTGTGGTGCACGCCCTGGGTCAACATCGACTCCGCCGACGGCCAGGTCCCGCCGCAGCCGGAGTCCGCGCGCCTGCACCGCGAGCCTGCCAGCAACTACCTGGAGGGCGCCGAGGGCGGCTGCTTCGTCTCGGGCCCCGGCGAATCGGGGCCCTGGGTCGGCTCCTGGTGGATGGGCCGCGGCTCGCTCGTCGACTTCTCGAGCCCGACGGCCGAGCGCTGGTGGCGAGGGCAGGTGAAGCGGGTGCTGGAGCTGGGCGTGCAGGGCATCAAGATGGACGACGGCGACGGCTTCTACGTGCCCGACGACGTGCGCTTCCACGACGGCCGTAGCGGCGCACAAGCAGCGTGGCGCAACGGCTCGCTGCATCGCCGCAGCCTGCAGCGGGCGCTGGACGAGGTCCATCCGGGCGAGGGCGTGCTGTTCGGGCGCTCAGGCTGGATCGGCCAGCACGCGAGAGGACTCACCTGGGGTGCCGACCAGCCGTCGGACTTCTGGTCGCTGCGGGTGCTGGTGACGGCGGCGCTGTCAGCGGCAACGTCGGGCTTCTCGAACTTCTCGCACGACGTTGGCGGTTACGCGGGGCACCGATTGGTCGAGCGCTGCCCGCCGGAGCTGTTGGTGCGCTGGCTGCAGTTCGGCTGCTTCACACCGCTGATGCACGCGCACTCGCGGATGGAACAGGAGCCGTGGAAGTACGGTGAGCAGATCCTCGACATCTACCGCGCCTACGTCTCTCTGCACGAGCAGCTCGTCCCCTATGTGCGCGCCGCCGCCGCTACGGCGGCGCGCAGCGGGCTGCCGATCATCCGTCCGCTCTGCCTGATCGACCGCGAGGACCCGCGCGGCTTCGAGCTGACCGACACCTACGGCTACGGGCCGTCGCTGTGGGTCGCGCCGATATTGGATGAGGATGCCCGCGAGCGCGATCTCTATCTGCCGCGCGGCGACTGGATCGAGACCTGGTCGGGTAAGCGCGTGCGCGGTGGCCGCGAGCTGACCGTCGCGGCGCCGGTAGAGCGGATACCGGTCTGGGTCCGGGCCGGTGCGCTGGTTCTCACCTACCCCGCCGAGCATGTCGCGCGCGGCCTCGGCGACACGCCCGAGCGCGAGCGGCCGCTGCTGGCGACGCTGTGGGGCAGGCCCGGCGGCGGCCGCGCGCTGGCGCTGCTTGCCGACGGCACGAAGATCGCCTGGCGGGACGGTGAGCTCAGCCAGCGCGGGGGCACGCACGAGCTTGCGTTTCGGCTGATCGACGGCTGACCGGCCGCTGACCGACGAAGCCGCTGCGTCAGCCGCCGGGCCGGGCCCAGCGGGGCCCGGCCCGCTCTGGCTGCTCAGACCCTGAAAGCCCTAGACCTGCAGGCCCGACTCGCGTATCAGCTGCCCGATCGGCACTGCCCGCAGGTGATCGGCGCGCAGCTGGTGGTCGAGCTGCAGCAATTGCGTGATCGCGCCGTCGAGGCTTGTCACCTGCAGCTCGATCACCTCGCCGGAACGCAGGTGCGAGAGCGCGTTCCAGCGTCGACCAACCTTGACCTTACCGGCGACCAGCTTGCCGCCCGCGTGATGGGCGACCATCCACTGCTCGAGGCTCGGATCCGACGAGGTGTAGATGAAGCGGCGGCTCTGCCAACCCATCTCGTGGCCAAGGCTGGCCAGCATGTGCTGCTCGTACCAGAGGTCACCGGGACCGTCGCCGGTCAGCCACGGCACCGCCTCATCACCATTGGTGACGATCCCGCGGGTCAGGGCGGGCTGGGCGCGGTCGACGCCGAACGTCACGTGGATGCCCTCGACCGCGAGCATGTGGGCCAGCGACGCCGCCTGGGCGTCAGTTGCGTCGACCAGCACGCCGACCTGCGCCTTCGGCGTCGTCACTGCCGTCACCGGCCGCGTGTGGGCGACGTCCGCGACCACCGCGTAGGCGGGCCCGGTGGACGCGATCAGGACGCAGGCGGCTACGGTCGCACCGATCGCGGCAGTGAGACGCAGCGCGCGCACACGCCAGCTCCAGACCGGGACGCTGCGCCGCTCGTTGCCGAGGATCAGGTGGACCGTGGACGCCCGGTTGACATACGCGTCGCCGGGCTCCAAGCGCTGCCGCAAGGCGACGGCGAGCGCCGCCCGCAGCTCGTCTTCGCTGTGCGCGACCTGAGCCAGCCCGTAGCGCTCGAGCGCCTGGTTCGCGACGCGCACGTGACCGTAGCCGAAGCCATACGAGATCACCGGGCAGCCACGGATCAGCGCCTCGAGCAAGGTCATCCCGACGCTTGAGTGCACGAGCGCGTCGGCGGCGGTGAGGATGTCGCTCATCTGCCGCGTAAAGCCCAGCACCCGCAGCCGCGGCTCGTCGCTGAAGCGAGCAGTGACCAGCTCGCGCAACCGCTCGTTGTGGCCGCAGATGCAGATCACCTGGGCATCCGCGTCGGCCGCGAGCGCTGTTGCAACGGCGCCGGCAATATCGCCGACGCCCCAACCACCGCCGGAGACCGCGATCACCTTGCCCGCCTGAGGTAGACCGAGGCTCTGCCGCGCGACCGAGCATGAGCGGTGTTTCATGAACGCCGGAGTCGTCGGCGGCCGGGACCAGCGCACGCTGCCCGGCCCGGCGATCCGCTCGACCTCCGCGATCGACTCCGGGTAGGTGACGAAGTGCATGTCGATCCCGGGATGGGCCCAGTAGCGCAGGCCCGCAAGATCGGTGATCGAGGCGTAGCAAGGCACGTGGATGCGACCCAGCCGGCGCAGCTCGCCGAGCAACTCGGTCGCCCCCGGGTAGGTGGACACGATCAGGTCCGGCTCGTAAGCGCGGATCATGCGCAGCATGCCGCGAGCGCCGAACAGCATCAGCAGCCGGCGCGTAAGCCAGCGCGTCGGCGGGAAGTCCATGAACAGCCGGTACTGCAGATCGAACAGCCACGGCGCCCGGCGGTCCATCCAGGCGGAGCCATCGCGCGTCACCGCGGTCACGACCAGGCCCATCGCCTGCAGGCTGTTGACGATCGCGACCAGCGCCCGCGGATCCTCGTCCTGGAACTCGCGCGCGAGGGCCCGCGCCGGCAGATCGTGCCCCTCGCCGATGTCGGCGGAGACGATCAGTACCTTCCGCGGGAGCGTCTCGAGCGGCGCATCGCCGTCGCTCTCAGCGAGATCCTCTATGGCGTCCATGACGCACCGACCTTAGCCGTCGTCAGCGTCCGGCGCCAGCCATTGATGTCAAGTTTAAGTAAGGTCATGGGCGAACCGGACAGTAGCGAGTCCGGCCGTCCCGAGCCTTGCCAGCACCGGCTCCAGCGCCGCGGCGGTGTTCCGGTAGGAGCCCTTGCCACCGTAGAAGTCGGAGTCGTGCAGGAGTACCACGTCACCGGCCCGCAGGCCGGTGACGACACGCCGCCTGATCCGCTCGGGCGTGGTGTAGCGCCGCCAGTCGCAGCCCCACTTCGACCAGAGGATCGGCTGCAGATCGTGGGCTCGCGCGAACTCGAGCGCGGCGGGGCTGAAGATCCCCATCGGCGCCCGCAGCCAGCGCGGCGTGACGCCGGCGGCATCCTCGATGGCGGCGATGCCGCGGCCGAGGTCGGCGTGCATCTGCGCCCGCGACCGCAGCAGCTCGACACGGTGGACGAAGCCGTGCAGGGCCACGCCGTGGCCGGCGGCGACGATCCGCCGGGCAAGCTCCGGCCGCCGCACCACCTGCTCGCCGACGAGGAAGAACGTCGCGTGGACCCCGTGCGCGGCCAGCAGCTCGAGGATCGCGGGGGTCCCCTCCGGGTGGGGACCGTCGTCGAAGGTGAGGGCGACCGCACCCGCGGCGCGGTCGCCCGCCAGCAGCCTCGGCGCAGCTATCTCCCGCAGCGACAGCGGCACGCCGATGGCTTGCGCGTACGGAGGGTGGTGTGAGGCGAGCAGATACTTGAGCACCCGCCCATCATGGCTCGCGCCGCCGTCACGCGCTGCCTTCGCGGCAACTGACATGCACGACATTGCGCAGAAGGTCACGTGGACGTAACGAAGGTGACAAGTTACGCGCAGGGAGGCGGTCGGGGCGGTTTCGAGCCGCGGTTATAGCTAACTTGGCGACAGATGGACGCGGCATTCGACAGCGAAGTCATGATCGTCAAGCGTCGCTACGCCGACGAACGCGGCTTCGCTGTGCTCGAAGCGGAGGCGGACGGCGAGGCGGTCACGCTCGTCGGTCCGCTCAGCCACCTCGAGGAGCACGAGCGCGCGCGGGTGATCGGCAGCTGGGTCACCGACAGCCGCTACGGCGAGCAAGTCCGGGTCACCGAGGCCCGGCCGCTGGCGCCGACCGATGCAAGTGGGGTCGCGGCGTACCTGAAGCGCGTCAAGCACATCGGCGCCAAGCGGGCCCAGGCGCTGATCGAGCGCTACGGCGCCAGGAACGTGATGGACACGATCGACCGCGACCCCGCCGGCACCTTCGGGCGGCTCGGCTTGAACCACCAGCGGGCGCAGGCGGCGGCAGCATCGTGGAACGAGCTGCGCGCGACCCGGCAGCTGCACCTGCTGCTGGCTCCGCACGGGCTTGCCTACCTTGCGGCGCGGATCAACGAGGAGTACCCGAACACGGCCTTGCGCGTGATCGCCGAGAACCCGTACGAGCTGACGCGCGTGTTCGGGGTCGGTTTTCGCACCGCCGAGCGGATCGCGGTCGCGGCCGGCGCCAAGCTCTTGGAGCTGCCGGGCCGACCGGGCGCGGCGGTGCTCTATACGCTCAGCGAGGCGGAGGGCCGCGGCGGCAACACCTGCCTGCCGGTGGCGGAGCTGCTGGACCGCACCAATCGGCTCCTGCACGAGAGTGACGCCGCGTTCGGCTTCATGCCGGGTGGCGATGGCCGCGAAGCCGGCGAGTTCGGCGGGGACGAGCCGGGTCGCGGCGCCCAGCCAGGCGCCGCCAGCTCCGAGACGCTCGAGAAGCTCGCGACTGACGGCGATGTCGTCCTCGACGAGGGCTGGGCCTACCGCACCGAGACCTGGGAGCTCGAGCAGGAGCTGTGCGAGCGCCTGGAAACGATGGTCAGCGCTGGGCCGGGAGCGCAGCTCAAGCCGGTGAAGGCGGACATCACCGACGCCGGCGAGCTGACGCTCACGAGCGAGCAGCAGGAGGCGGTGCGCAACGCCTTCAGCAAGCGCCTCTCGGTGATCACCGGTGGGCCGGGGACAGGTAAGACCGCCACGATCAGGACGATCGCCAGGCTCGCGGGCGACCAGCGCGCGAAGCTGGTGCTGGCGGCTCCAACCGGGCGCGCGGCGCGGCGCATGTCGGAGTCCGCCGGGCTGCCAGCGCGCACAGTACACGCCGCGATCGGCTGGGTGCCGGGCGAGGCGCCCGAGCACGACGAGGATCAGCCGCTGAACCTCGACCTGTTGATCGTCGACGAGTCGTCGATGGCGAACCTCGAGCTGATGATGACGCTGCTGCGGGCGGTGCCGATCGGCGCGCACGTGGTGTTCGTCGGCGACGCCGACCAGCTCGCCCCCGTCGGCGCCGGCAAGCCGTTCGCCGACATGGTCGCCTCTGAGGTCGTGCCGACGATCCGGCTGAGACACATCTTCCGGCAGGCCGCCGGCTCGATGATCGTCCAGGGAGCCCACGCCGTGCGCCGCGGCGATGCGCCGGACTTCAGCGCGCGCGAGGGCATGCGCCGCGACCTGTTCATGATCGAGCGCCGTGGCGCCCGTGATGCGCTCGCGGAGATCGTGTCGCTCGTCGCCACGCGGCTGCCGAAGCACTACGGCGTCGATCCCGTCTCCGACATCCAGGTGTTCGCCCCCGTCTACCGCGGCGACGTTGGCATCGACGCGCTGAACCGGGCACTGCGCCAGGCGCTGAACCCCGACGGCGCAACGGTCGGCGGCGGCCGCCTGCGAGTCGGAGACAAGCTGATCATGACCGGACGCAACCTCCATGAGCTCGGCCTGATGAACGGCACCGTCCTGCAGCTGCTGGACGAGGTGCCAAGCGCCGACGGCGACTCCAGCGCTTTGCTGCTGCGCTCAGACGAGCAGACCTTCCGGCTGCCGGCCGAGGAGGCCGGCAGCCTCCAGCTCGGCTACGCCTGCTCGGTGCATCGCGGCCAGGGCATCGAGCTGCCGATCGCCGTGATCGTCGCGCACGAGCAGGCCGGCGCCTTCTTCCTGCGGCGCGAGATGCTCTACACGGCGATCACGCGCGCCACCACGGCGACGATCATCGTCGGCTCCCGCAACTTGGTTGCCCGTGCCGCCCGTCTGACCGACACCGACAGCCGCTACAGCCGATTGGGTGAGAGGTTGAAGCAGGCGCTAGCGGAGGAGTAGACGGGCACTGGCAAGTAACGCGGTCCGTCAGGCGGCTACCCCGAGCATGTCGATCAATTGGTCGGCACGGAGGACCACCCGCTCGTCCGGTAGCGTCAGAACGACCTCGCCATCGTGCTGGAGCCGGTAGCGCGGACTCAAGATCTCGAGTGAAGCGACCTTCCCTCCGGCGGTGAAGCTGATCGCGTCGCCTTCCGGTGTTGCGTCGAAGTCGGCGTCGGACTCCGGGTCGCCGTTGCGAACATTGAACAAGTCGTACTTATCGTCATATTCGACGGTGTGGAAGGTGTGGGATCCAATGGTGATGCGATCAGGCTGGAACGTTGCGTGCACAACCAGAGCACATGTGCCCCTCGGGCCCAGGCAGAATGCCACTGCTCCGGTAGCGGCACCCGGCAGCCCGGTCACACGCTCTGGGCGTCTCCAAAGCGCTGGGCTGGAGTACATCATGCCGATACCATTATCGGCATGATGACGCCGGACTTGCCACAGCTCCCATCACTCTCTGGCATCGAGCTGTCCGCACTCAAGGAGGCTGAGCGCAGGCAGATCTACGCGGATCTGGAAACCGGCGCCAAGCCGCGTGAGCAGGTCATCTCTGAGCACGACATCTTCGCCGTAGTCGACCCAGCCCACCTAACCGTCCGCCTGGATTTAGCGAAACGCTTGGTATAGCGGTCAATGGAGAACCCGCACCAGCAGCCGGAGCCGCTTTCCGAGGATGAGTTCCGGCGGATCGTTGTTAGGCTGCGCGATCTCCTGGGCGACGATTCTGTTGTGCTGATCGGCGGCAGCGCCGTTTCTCTGTGGTACTCGCAGCTCATCAGCGTCGCACGCGTCGACGCGCTTGCGACGCGTGACCTCGACTTCATCGGCGACCAGCGAGAGGTTGCAATCGCCGCGCGGCTACTCAACGGAGTCGCGCGACCAACCCGTTTCAGAGATCTGACCACCGAAGCGGGAGAAGCCCACTTCCAGGACAGCCAAGGCCAGACCAGAGCGGTGGACTTCTTGCGGACGCCGTACGGCGTCGAGGCCGAGGACATGATCAACCGGGCTATTCCGATCGACTACGCTATCGACGACGCTGAACCGGTGCGCATCTTCGTGATGCATCCCCTTGACTGTCTGCGAAGCCGTATAGCCAACAACGCCCTGCCAAACCGAGATATCCGGCACGGTCACGCACAGATCAGAGCGGCTATCGCGCTCGTGCCTGCTTATGGACGGCTGCTGCTCGACAACGACGCGCCTCTGCGTGACGTGCTGAAGATCAACCAAGAGGTCTATGACATAGCGCTCAACAACCGCGGCATGCTGAGCTACCAGGCGATGCGTCTCTTCCTTGATGACGGGATCGACATCGAGGAGGCCGTGCTGCACGACGAGCGCCTTCCCCATGAACACCTGCAGATGCGCCTTCCCCAACTCGCCGCCCAACTTGCCGCACGTCGAGAGGCCCAGCGGCGCTCCCTGGGCGAGTGAGACCGGACGATATCTAGCGTTGGCGAGCGATCGTTAGTCGCGAGCCGCTACGAGATCGCGTTGACGCGCAGCGGGCGGACGCCGGCCGGGATCGTGATCTCGGCGACGTCGCCAACGGTCAGACCGACGAGCGCCCGCGCTACCGGGGAGCTTGCCGAGATCCGGCCTACCTTCGGATCCGCCTCGTGTGGCGAGACGATCGTGAAGCTCTGGTCGTGGTCGTTGCGCAGATCCGTGACCGACACCGTCGAGCCGTGCTGCACGATCTCGCTGTCGGTGTGCTCCACGACCTCAGCCGCGCGGAGCTGTCCACGTAAACGCAGGATCTTCGTCTCGAGATGCGCCTGCGCCTCCTTGGCGGCGTGGTACTCGGCGTTCTCGCTCAGATCGCCCCACTCACGAGCGGTCTTGATGCGCTTTGCCATCTCCGTGCGAGCATCGCCCTCGAGCTGGCTTAGCTCCTCTCGGAGCGTCGTCAGCTCCGCCTGCGTCATCTTGATCTGATCCATGGATCTCACGTTAAAGCATGTCGAACAACTCGGTCGAGGTACTCGACACTGCAGGACCGCTACCGGCCGCGGCACCACAGCGCTGGCCGGCCCTAACCACCGATCCGCCGAGATCGCAGCGCAAGCGACTATGACGCCAGCCGCACGCGCTCGCGCAGGCGCGCGAGCTCGTTCTCGCTGAAACCGCCATCAAGCAGCCAGTGGGCGGTGCCGCCGTAGCGCTGATCGACCAGCTCGAGAACGCGCTCGATCGCCCCTGGCACCGGCATGTGACGTGCCGAGTCATCGCCCGCGAGCGCACCGCGGTAGGTGTCGCTGCTGCGCAGGCGGGCGAGGATCTCCGCGATCCGCTCTCCCGACAGCAGGTAGTCCTGCGCGATCAGCTCGCGGTCGACCCCGGCCGCGTCAAGCGCGATCGCCACGATCGTGCCAGTGCGATCCTTCCCGGCGGCGCAATGCACCAGCACGGAGCCGTCGCTGTTAGCGATCGCGCGGATCGACGCGAGCACCGAGTCCGGCCGGCGGATCAGATAGCCGAGGTACGAGCGCACGATCGGGTGCTCACCGGCGAGCGCCGGCTCCGAGTGCTCCTCGCCCCATGGCCTGACGGTCTCGCCGTCGAGTGCATCGTCGATATCCGCCGGCGGATAGAGGGAGTGGTGCTCGGTTCGCACCCGCGGGTCGGCCCCCAGGGGTCCCGACCCTTCGAGCGTGGCCTCGACCTCGTTACGCAGGTCGATCACGACCTCCAGGCCCTGCTCATCAACCAGCTCGCGCACATCGCGCGCACTGAGGTCCTGCACATCATCGGAGCGGATCAACACTCCCGGCACGACCACACGGGTGTTCGCCGTCCCGTCGAGATCGAGCCACTGAACCGATTCGTCGATCACTGTCATCGACATCATGTTGACAGCGCCGCCCGGATAAGTTGTCACCATGGCGCTAACGCGAATGCCGTCCCGGAACCTCGTCAACCTCAGCGAAGTCAGCAAAGAGCACGGTGCTCGCACGATCCTCGCGGACCTGACGCTCGGGGTCGCGGAGCACGACCGGATCGGCGTGGTCGGCGCGAACGGCGCCGGGAAGTCCACGTTGCTGTCGCTGATCGCGGGCACGACCAAGCCCGAGACCGGCAACGTGGTTGCGGTGCACGACTTGCGCTGCGTGCTGCTCGACCAGAGCGACCGCGTTGCCGGCGTCGGAGCCGGCGACGACCCGGCGGGCATCACCGTCGCCGAAGTGCTGCTCGGCGAGCAAGCCGAGCACGAGTGGGCCGGCAGCCCGCGCATCCGCTCGGTGCTCGACGGCCTGCTCGGCGGTGTCGGCTTCACCCGCTTCAGCGACGGGGCGCAGACGGAGCTGGCGTCCCTCTCCGGCGGCGAGCGCCGCCGCGTCGGCCTGGCAAGGGCGCTGATCGCCGATGCCCAGCTGCTCCTGCTCGACGAGCCGACCAACCACCTCGACATCGAGGCGATCAATTGGCTGGCAGCGTATCTGGCGCAGCAGCCAGGGGCGCTGATGGTGGTCACCCACGACCGCTGGTTCCTGGACGCGGTCTGCACCGCCACCTGGGAGGTGGCCGACACCCACATCTACCGCTACGACGGTGGCTACGCCGCCTACGTCCTGGCGAAGGCCGAGCGCGAGCGGCTCGAGGCGGTCGTCGAGGATCGCCGGCGCCAGCTCGTGCGTAAGGAGCTTGCCTGGCTGCGCCGCGGCCCGCCGGCCCGCACCTCCAAGCCGAAGTTCCGGCTCGAGGCCGCCAGCGCGCTGATCGCGGACGAGCCACCGGTCCGCGACAGCGCCGAGCTGCTGCGCTTCGCCGGCAGCCGGCTGGGCAACAAGGTGCTCGAGGCCGAGTCGATCTCGTTCGCGTTCGCGCCCGGCACACCGGTCATCCGCAACCTCACCTGGCGGCTCGGCCCCGGCGACCGGGTCGCGCTGGTCGGCGTCAACGGCTCCGGCAAGACCACGCTGCTACGGCTGCTGGCCGGTGAGCTGTCGCCCGACGCCGGCAAGGTCGAGCGCGGCGCAACCGTGCACCTCGCCTACCTGCCGCAGAGCGGATCGACGCTGCCCGAGGAGCTGACCGTGCTCGCGGCCGTCACGCAGGTCCGCCGCTACGTCCGCCTTGCTGACGGCAGCGAGCTCTCCGCCGAGCGGATGGTGGAGCGGCTCGGCTTCCGCGGCGAGCGCACCTACACCCCCGTCTCCGGCCTCTCCGGCGGCGAGCGCCGTCGCCTGGCGCTCGCCCGGCTGCTGATGGAGGAGCCCAACGTCCTGCTGCTCGACGAGCCGACGAACGACCTCGACATCGAGACGCTAACCGCGCTCGAGGACCTGCTCGACCGCTGGTCCGGGACGTTGGTGCTGATCAGCCACGACCGCTACTTCGTCGAGCGCGTCTGCGACAACGTCTTCGCGCTGACGCCCGGCGGCGGCATCCGCCATCTGCCGGGCGGGATCGAGCAGTACCTGTCCGAGCTCACCTCTGGGCCCGGTCCCGCTGGACCGGGCCCGAACTCGAGCGCCGTCCTGGCCGGGAGCGCCGCCGGCGGTCAAGCGAGCAGCGCCACCAATCGCCCCGGGGCCGGCGGCGCTCCCGCCGCCCGCCCGACCAAGCCGGGCACCCAGCTCCGCGAGGCGCGCAAGCATCTGGGCCGGCTCGAGCGCGAGCTGGAGCGGCTCTCCGGCCGCGAGGCACAGCTACAGGAGCAGATGGCCGTCGCGGCAACCGACCATCAACGGCTGAGCGAGCTGACCACCGAGCTGCAGCAGCTCACCGGCGAGCGCGAGACGCTCGAGGCGCAGTGGCTGGTGGCGGCCGAGCTGGTCGAAGGGTGACACCGTGGGGAGCTGGAAGCGTCCGCAGATCGGCAAGCGCGGCCTGATCATCTGCATCATCGTGCCGCTGGCCTGCCTGGTCGCGATCATCTTCTTCGCGCACTCACGCCAGCCCAGCGCGTTCTGCGCTGATCGCGGCAGCGGCGCCACCCCGACCGCGGCGATCGAAGCTTACGTGCATCGCTGCGGCCGCCGCTACACGCTCGCGTCCGGGCCGCTTGACGCCATGAAGTCAACCAGCGCCTACGCAAGCTATGCCGACCTTGTCGAGTACCGCCTGAACGTCCTCGATAACGGGGAGGGCCCGGTTGCCTTCATGCTGGTCGGCAAGCCCACCGCAGCTGCGCCGTGGCGAACCCTCGGCCGGCCCGGCACCGGTCCGTGAGCGGTCGCCGCGACTCCTGCGAGCCACCCTCCAAGGCGCCGCCGCGGCCGTTGCCGATTTTGTCCGATATATGTATAAGATCGGCAACGGCCAAAGCCCGGCCAGCCCAGGAACCGGCGAGCCCAAAGCCCGGCGAGCCCAGGAACCGGCAAGCCCGGGAACCGGTGAACGGCTGGGGCCGGGGCGATGCGACGAACTGGTTACGCCGCCGGCTCGGGTGAGACGCCGGCGGTCGTCACGCGCTCGCTGTGGGCGACGACGGTCGCGCCGGTGTCCTCGTCCTCGTCGTCAGTGCCACCGCGCTGGATCAGCAAACCGAGCACCGCGCCCACGAACGCGAGGATCGCGGCGACGATCATCGCGGCGTGCAGGCCATGCATGAAAGCCATGTGGCTGGCGGTCGTGATCGCCGCCGCGAGCTCGTGCGACATCGACGGCGAGACCGGCGCGATGCCGGAGCCGACCGCCTCCTTCTGGGCGATCACGGCCGCCGCGACATGACCGTGGACGCCGACCTTCGCCAGCGCCCCACCGAGCGTGCCACCGACCGAGGAGACCAGGATCGAGCCGAGGATCGCGGTGCCGAGCACGCCGCCAAGCTGGTTCGCGGTCGACTGCAGGCCACCGGCGACGCCGCCAAGCTCGATCGGCACGTTGCCGACGATCGCCTCGGTCGTCGAAGTGATGATGAAGCCGAGGCCAACGCCGAGTAGCGCGAACCATGGCCAGATCGAGCTGTAGACGGAGTCGGCGCCCATGCCAGTCAGACCGAGCATCGCGATGCCCAGCACCAACATGCCGATGACGACCGCGATCCGCGGCCCGAAGCGCTGTGTAAGGATCGAGCCGACGATCGGGCTGACGATGAACATGCCGGTCAGCGGCAGCATCCGCACGCCGGTCTGGACCGGCGAGTAGCCATGCACGTTCTGGAAGTAGAGCGTGACGAAGAAGAGCACGCCGAACATGCCGATGAAGCCGATTATCACCAGCAGTGTGCCGGCCCAGACCGAGCGCGAGCGGAAAACCCGCATCGGCAGCAGCGGCTCGGCGACACGCGACTCCCAGAGTCCGAAGGCGACAAGGCCGGCGAGGCCGACGGTGCCGAAGCCGCCGACATAGAGCGAGGCCCAGCCGTGGCCCTCGGCCTTGATCAGCGCCCAGATCAGCAGCGACAACCCGAGCGTCAGCAGGCTGACGCCAACGAAGTCGAACGCCTTCGTGTGATGGGGGTCGCGGCTCTCGGCCACGACCGCGAGCGTGACCAGCAGCGCCAGCGCGCCGAGCGGCAGGTTCAGCAGGAAGATCGACCGCCAGGAGACGTGCTCGACCAGTAGACCGCCGATGATCGGCCCCGAGGCGACCGCCAGCGCCGAGGTTGCGCCCCAGATCCCGACCGCCTTGACCAGATCCGAAGGCGGGAACGTCGCGCGCAGAATCGCCAGCGTGTTCGGCAGCAGCAGTGCCCCGGCGAAGCCCTGGATCACGCGGAACAGCACCAGCATTCCGATCGAGCCCGACAGCGCGCAGCCGAGCGACCCGAGCGCGAAGCCGGCGATGCCGATCGTGAACATCAGGCGGCGACCGAAGCGATCACCGAGCTTGCCGCCGAGGATCAGCAGCACCGCGATCGCCAGCAGATAGCCGTTGGTGACCCACTGCAGCCCCGCCAGCGAGGCGTGCAGATCACGCTCGATCGTCGGGTTCGCGACCGAGACCACAGTCCCGTCGAGCCCGACCATCATCACGCCCAGCGAGACCGCCGCCAGCGTCAGCCACGGGTGTCCGCGCATGCCCTGGCGCGCCACCGCGCGCTTTGGTGATACAGCAGCTGGCCTCCCCTGGTCTGTGCTTACGCTATCGGTCATTAGTCTCCTGGTGTCGCTTCCGGCCGCAGCCCGCTGAGCGGGTCCGGGTCAACTGGTACAGTGGTGTTCCAGTTCGGCAAATGGTACACACCTATCCCACTTCACCTGTGACCAACCCGCAAACAGCGCTGCCGCAGCCCACGGAGGCTGTTCTGCGGCCGACCGAGGCCGGCGCCCCGTCTCGCGCGATGCGCAGCGACGCCAGTCGCAACCACGAGGCGATCGTCACCGCCGCGATCGCCGTGCTCGGCGACTCGCCGCAGGCTTCGATGCACGAGATCGCCGAGGCATCCGGCATCGGCCGCACCACGCTCTACCGCCACTTCCCCGACCGCGGCAGCCTGATCGAGGCGATTCTCGTGCGGCTGATCGAGGAGGCGAACGCGATCACGGTCGCGACGCTCGAGGGACCGGGCGAGGCCGACCCCCTGACCCGGCTCGTCCAGCTTGGCTGCGAGTTCGCAGGCTTCGGCAACCGCTATGCGTTCCTGCAGTACTCGCCGCAGGTCGCGGATCTGAAGTGCGGCTGCGAGCCGCAGCCGAGCGTCGATCGCGGCTATGCGATCGACTACATTCGCGACGCCCAGGCAGCCGGCGAGGTCCGCGCCGACCTCGACGCCGAGTGGCTGCTGGACGTGTTTGCGAGCGTGATCATGCAATACGTCCAGAGCACCAGCAGCGCAGCCCGCGGCGACGGGCACCAGGAGCTGGGGCTGGCAACGCTGCGGGCGACGATCAGCAGCCTGTTCGCGCCCGCCGCCGCGCCGCCGGGTACGATTGCTTGACGGCCCGGCTGACGTTTGCGCCTGTGACGGACCGTCAACCCCAAGCCCCATCCCGAACTTGCGCCGCACTCCCCTCTACGATCGCCACCTCGCCGCCGGCGCCAAGCTGGTGGAGTTCGCGGGCTGGGAGATGCCGGTGCAGTACCAGGGGATCCGGCAGGAGCACGAGGCGGTGCGCTCGGGCGTTGGCATCTTCGACGTCTCGCACATGGGTCAGGTCGAGACCAGGGGTAAGGACGCCGAGGTCTTTCTGCAGCACCTGCTCTCGAACGACGTCAGCAAGATCCCGGTCGGCGGCGCGCAGTACAGCGTGCTCTGCCAGGAGGACGGCGGCGTCCGCGACGATCTCTTCAGCTACCGCCTCGCCGATGAGCGCTTCCTCACCGTCACCAACGCCGCGAACCACGAGCGCGACCTCGCCTGGCTGCGCGAGCACAGCGGCGGCTATGACGTCGAGCTGATCGACCGGATCGACGACTACGCGATGCTGGCGGTGCAGGGCCCGCGCGCCCGGACGCTGGTCGCGACAATGACCGACGGCGAGCTGCCGGCCCGCTTCCACACCGCCGAGCTGACCGTCGCCGGCGTCAAGGCGCTGGTCTGCGGCACCGGCTACACCGGCGAGGACGGCGTTGAGATCCTGTGCCCGCCCGCTGGCGCGCCGCGGCTGTGGGACGCGGTTGTCGCCGGCGGCGCCACCCCGGCCGGGCTCGGCGCCCGCGACACGCTCCGGCTCGAGGTTTGTTACCACCTCTACGGGAACGACCTGATGACGACTCGCACGCCGATCGCGGCGGGACTCGGCTGGTGCTGCAAGGAGGCAACCGGCTTCATCGGCTCCGATGTCGTCGCCGCCCAGCGCGCGGCCGGCCCCGCCGAGAAGCTCGTCGCGTTCCGGATCGAGGGACCGGGCATCGCCCGCCAGCACAATCCGGTGATCGGCGGCGGCGAGGTGACGAGCGGCACGCTCTCACCGTCGCTCGGTCTCGGCATCGGCATGGCCTACCTGCCGGCGGCGCGCGCGACGGTCGGCGAGCACTTCGAGATCGACGTGCGCGGGCACGCGCGTCCCGCAATTGTCGTCAGCAAGCCGATCTACCGGAAGGACGCCAGCTAGCGTCGCCCTCCGGCGCGCCGGCGCAGGAGCTTCATGAGTACGTACACCGCAGTCACTGATGCCGACCGCAAGGCGATGCTCGAGACGATCGGCGTCGCCACAACCGACGAGCTGTTCGCGAACATCCCCGCCGAGATCCGCCGCACCGAGCCGCTGGATCTGCCGGCGGCAATGAGCGAGCAGGAGGTCTACGCGCACCTGCGTGAGCTGGCTGCTCGCAACGTCTCGACCGACGACGAGCTCAGCTTCCTCGGCGGCGGTATGTACGACCACTACGTGCCCGCGGTGGTCGACATGCTGATCCAGCGCTCGGAGTTTCTGACCCCTTACACGCCGTACCAGCCGGAGGTTTCCCAGGGCGGCCTGCAGGTGATGTTCGAGTTCCAGACCGCGATCAGCGAGCTGACCGGTTTGCCGGTCGCGAACGCCTCGGTCTACGACGGCCCCAGCGCCGTCGCCAGCGCCGCCTACATGGCGAAGCTGACGAACAAGCGCACGCGCTTCGTCGTCTCCGCCGGGCTGCACCCGCAGGCGCGGGAGACGCTGGCAACGTACTTGCGCGGATTCGGCGGCGAGCTGGTCGTGGTCCCCCTGCGCGACGGCGTTACCGACCCCGATGCATGGCACGCGGCGATCGACGCCGAGACCAGCGCCGCAATCTTCCAGAACCCGAACTTCTATGGCGCGGTCGAGGATGCGACGGCGCTGGCTGAGGCCGCGCACAGCGCCGGCGGTGCGGCTGCGGGCGCGCCCGCTGGCGCGCCCACGAGTGCGGTGGGCGCTAGGACCGGCGCCGGCCAGCGGGCCGGCGCCAAAGGCGGTCCGCTGGTGATCGGCAGCTACGACCCGATCGTGCTCGGGATCCTCGCCGCCCCCGGCGAGTGCGGCGTCGACATCTGTGTCGGCGAGGGCCAGGCGCTCGGTAACACGCTGAGCTTCGGCGGCCCCTCGTTCGGCTTCTTCGCTGCTGCTCAGCAGTACCTGCGGCAGATGCCGGGGCGGATCGCGGGCGAGACCGTCGACGTCGACGGCCGCCGCGGCTTCGTGCTGACGCTGCAGACCCGCGAGCAGCACATCCGCCGCGAGAAGGCGACCTCGAACATCTGCACGGCGCAGGCGCTGAACGCGCTGGCCGGCGTCGCCTACCTTTCGTGGCTCGGCCGCGAGGGCTTGGTCGAGCTCGACGAGCTGCTGCTGCAACGCACCCACTACGCCCGCGAGCGGCTCTGCCAGATCGACGGCGTCAGTGCCTGGCACCGGCAGCCGGTGATCCGCGAGTTCGCGCTGGCGCTCGACCCCGGGCTCGACCTGCACGCGGTGATCGACCGCTGCACCGCGCAGGGCGTCAACCCCGGGCTGGCACTGGAGCGCGAGCACGGCTTGCTGGTCGCGATCACCGAGCAACGTTCGCGCGCCGACATCGACCGGCTGGCGAGTGTGCTGGCAACTGCGATCGCCGAGGAGGGAAGCCGATGAGCACGAAGAGCGCCGCCGAGCTGGCCGTCCCCGCGAGCTATCGCGAGCCGGTTCGCACGATCTACGAGAAGAGTGTCCCCGGCCGCCGGGCGTTCGTCGCGCCGGCGTTCGACGTCGAGCCCGTCGCCAACCTCTTGCCGGCGAGTCTGCGCCGCACGCAGCCGCCGCGCCTGCCCGAGGTCTCCGAGCCCGAGCTTGTCCGTCACTACGTGCGCCTCTCGAAACGGAACTTCGACCTCGACTCGGGCTTCTACCCGCTCGGCTCCTGCACGATGAAGCACAACCCGCGGATCGGCGAGCGGGCGGCGGCGCTGCCCGGCCACGCCCATCTGCACCCGCTGCAGGATCCGCGCCGGGCGCAGGGTGCACTCGAGCTGATGTGGAACCTGCAGCGGGCGCTGGCCGAGCTCAGCGGCCTGCCGCACGTCTCGCTGCAGCCGGCCGCCGGCTCGCACGGCGAGCTGTCGGGCCTGTTGCTGACCCGCGCCTACCACGAGTCGCGCGGCGAGCGCGAGCAGCGCACTCGCGTGCTGACCCCGGACAGCGCCCACGGCACCAACCCGGCGAGCGTGGCGATGTCGGGGATGGAGGTCGTGAAGGTCGCGACCGGTCCGGACGGCGGAATCGACTTGGGCGATCTGCGCGCCAAGTGCGACGAGCACATCGCCTGCCTGATGCTGACCAACCCCAACACGATCGGCATCTTCGACCCGCAGATCACGCAGATCACCGAGATCGTGCGATCGGTCGGCGCCACGCTCTACTACGACGGCGCCAACCTGAACGCGATCATGGGCGTTTGCCGGCCCGGCGACATGGGCTTCGACATCGTCCACTTCAACCTGCACAAGTCGTTTGCGACGCCGCACGGCGGCGGCGGCCCGGGGTCCGGCCCGATCGCGGTCAACGATAGGATCGCGCCGTTCCTGATGCGCCCGCGCGTGGTCAGGCGTGACGACGGCTCCTTCGACCTCGACTACGCCGAGGACTCGCCCTCGATCGGCCGGATGCGCGGCTTCCAAGGGAACTACGGCACGTTCGTCCGTGCCTACGCCTATATCTGCTCGCTTGGCGCCGCGGGGTTGCGAGACGCCTCCGTGACCGCCGTGCTGAATGCGAACTACCTGCTTGCCAAGCTCGGTGACCTGGCCGAGTACCTGCCGCTCGCCTACGGCAAGCTGTGCATGCACGAGTTCGTGCTCTCGGGCGCGCTGATGAAGCAGAAGCTGGGAATCAGGACGCTCGACCTTGCCAAGCGGCTGCTCGACTACGGCGTCCATCCGCCGACCGTCTACTTCCCGCTGCTGGTCGACGAGGCGTTGCTGGTCGAGCCGACCGAGACCGAGACGCGCGAGACCCTCGACGAGTTCGCCGCCGCCGTGCACGCGATCATCGCCGAGGCGATCGAGGACCCGGAGATCGCCCACGGCGCCCCCTACTCGACGCCGGTCCGCCGCCTCGACGAGGCGCTGGCCGCCAAGCATCCGGTGATCCGGCAGCCGATCGAGTAGCTTGGCCTCGGCCGGGTTTGGTCTGGGCTGGGTCTGGCCCCGGCCGGGTCTGGCCCCGGCCGGGTTTGGCCTGGGCCGGCGGCAGCGCCATGCCGGTGGTCACCGGCCTCGCCAACTGCCGGTAACAGCAAGGTACAGTCTCGAAGTCCGATCCCGTCGGGCTCATATATGTAATAACAACAACGTATCGGCGGGGCGACAGTGCCGCGGTAAGTTGGAGTCATGGAAACAACTCGTTATACGATTGTCGGTAGGAAGCGGCGCGGTCTGTTGCACCGTCGGCCGGTTGAGCTGCTGGCCGGCGAAACCGACCCCAGCTCCGTGGGCTCTTGGCTTCTGGAGTACCGCGATGAGACCCACGACCGCGGCTTCCAGAACATCGAGATCCAGGAGCATCGCCCCCATTCGGCGGCGATCGTACGTCACGACCCACACCGCTTCATCGACCACCACCGTGCCGCCGCCGAGCTGGCTGAGCGGCGCAGCGCCGCGGAGCTCCAGGCGGTGCTGCACTCCGAGCCGGCCGAGCGGCACAGTCTCACAGGGATCCAGGCACTGCTGCACTCCGACGACGACTTCGAAGTCGAAGAGCGCCGCGCAGCCTAGCGCGGTGCGCATCGGTCCCGGGAGTACGGCGGTGGTACGCCGATTCGCCGGGATCGTTCCGTAGTAACCAGCGGGTAACAGTTTACGCGAAGGTTATAACTGTTATCAACCGTTGTCACACGGTGTTCCGGCAGCCACTGGACTGAGCGGTCCCGCGGCCGATCGACAGACGACCTGCTCCGCGGCCGTTGAACCGACGGCCTGTTCCGCGCGGAACAGGTTCGCGTTCGGTACGGGTTCGGCTGGACACCGTCGGTGTCCAGCCAACTTACCCGCTAGCTGTATCGTGGCTGGGCGCCGACCGACGTGAGCGCCCAGGACGTCGGTGCGCCCAGGACAACGGTGCGCCCAGGACGTCGGTGCGCCAAGGGCGTCTGCGCCTAGGACGTCGGTGCGCTCAGGGTGTCTGTCACGCAAGTCAGCAGAGTGTGTCGTCCATCTGCCGTCTGTGTGCCGGACTACCGCGACTTGGGGCCGCCAGGGCGCCACCAGCCCGACACGCGACAGCTTTTCCATGGCATCCATGGAAAAGCTGTCGCGTGTCACCACAACCACACCATCCAGCCGCATCAATGTGCCCTGGAAGCACCGAAACGTCACAAAACACCACCGTCACCGACCCGACCGACCCGACCGGCCCGACCGACCCGACCACCGACCACACCGAGCAGCCAAACCCATCAACCCTGGACGCTGACCGCGGCCCGGACGCCGCCGCGATCAGTCCACCTGCGCACCGCGGGCGAGGCTGAACAGCCGCCACCAGTCTTCCTGGCTCATCTTCGCTGCCGCCTCGGCCGCACCCTTCGCCTGGGCAATTCGGGCGGGCTGCGAGGAACCGATCACCGGCACGATCCCGGCCGGGTGGCGGATCAGCCAGGCCAGCAGGATCGCGGTCGGCGCAACGCCGGCGGCGGCAGCCTGACGGGCGACCTCGGCCCGCGTGTTGGCAACGTCTGGGCTGGCAGCCTCCGCGGCCGTCATTCCGCGCGGTGGGGTCTTACCGGCGTACTCGGGGCCATAGATGCCAGAGTCGAGCGGCCCCCACGCCTGTAGCTGAATGCCCTTGGCCTGGGTGTATTCGATTGTGCCCTCGGGGAAGGCCACCTGCCGTGAGCGGTCGTTGGCTGCCAGGTCGACCTCAACGAAGTCGCGGTGCCCGAGCGAGAGCTGCAACTGGTCCACCACCAGCGGATGCGAGAGGTGTGCCTGCAACGCCTCAACCCGGTGATGCGACATGTTCGAGACGCCGATCGCCCCGACCGTGCCCTCGTCAACCAGCCGGTCGAGCGCGCGCGCCGTGCCCGCACGATCGATCAGTGGGCTCGGGCGGTGAATCAGGAGCGCGTCGACGTGATCGAGCTGGAGTCGCTTCAGACTGCTCTCGAGCGAGCTGAGGACCACCTCCTCATCCTCGCGGTAGTAGGTCAGATCGCCGCCGATGTTGTTACCCGGGAACCGGATCCCGCACTTGGTCTGGATCTTGATCCGCTGCCGCAGCTCCGGACGTGCCGCCAGCACCTCGCCGAGCACCGACTCCGATTTGCCGCAGCGGTAGACATCGGCCGCGTCGAACCACGTGATGCCGAGCTCGAGTGCCGCGTCGATGGCATGCTCCGCCGCTTGCACGTCGTCGTCGGTGTAGGGAGTGCTGTCCCAGGAGCCACCGAGACCCATGATGCCGTAGATCAGCCGCGACGGCCCGACGTCAGGGGCATTACCACTCATGGCCATTACGTTCCTCCTCTTGCCCGGTTCTAGACCAGGATCCGTTTTCGCAGCGGTATCGATCCTGGTGGTAGCACCTTAGGCGCGCACAGGCCGTTTCAGAGACGGAGCGTAGGCAGCACTCGCGGCGCTGAGCTGGAGATCCTCGTCAAGCGGACGGTGCGGGCGGATGCCGAGGCGCTGGAGCTCCGCGTGGTAGGAGCGGCACGCATCGGCCGCCGAGGTCTCCCCGTCGGCGATCAGCCGCAGGTGCCGGACGAACTCGAGCTGGTGCTCCGCCTGCTTGATCTTGCGGCCGAACAACGCCGCGCGGGCACCGTGCCGGCGCGCGTCCTCAAGCAGGAAGAAGGCGTCGTAGGTGGTTCCGGCCGAGCCGCCGAGGACGCCCGGCACGAGCAGCGGGTCGTAGGCAACAAGCGCCTCCATCGCCTGAGCCCCGAAATACGGCAGCTTCAGGAAGATCGGCCGCCCGGAGCGCGGGACCCCCGCAAGCGTGCGCACCACGAAGTCGTTCATGAACCGACCCGGGTCGGGGATGCTCGCCAGCGCTTCGGGAACGTTGGGAGCGAACACCTCGAGGAAGTGACGCAGCCCGGCCTGCTCGGCTTCGGCGCGGAACTCGCGGTAGGCGCCGAGGATCCGGACATCCTGCGCGGACTCGAGCGTCGGCGTGAGCGAGTACAGCGCGAGGTCCGTGCCGCCGAGTCGCAGCTCATCGACGCGCGCCGTGCGGAACGGCTCCGAACGCTGCCCCGCATAGGTGGCACCCGAGCAGGCATGGATGTCGCTGCTCTCGTTCGCCCGGACGGCCGGGGTTACGGTCGAGCCGTCGAACAGGTGCTCATCGGCCGCCAGCAGCTCGTTCGTGCTCGGGCTCATCAGCATGATGTCGACGAGGCCCTGGTGGACGACCTCGCGCATCTGCTCGCGATACTCCGCCAGCGAGCGAGCCCGGCCGGTGGCGGGGTCGGTGCCCGTCGCGGCAAGGCCGAACGCCATGTCGGCATCGCGCGCATCGGCGAGGATGAACGCGGCCGAGCCCGTCGGGTCGGCTTGGATCGACGCGAGCTTCCTGTCCAGCGATTTCATGCCGCCTCCTGTGGATCTGGGTCGAAAAGGGTTCCCTGCGGGTCGTGCTGCCAACGACGGCCGGCGGTCAGAGCGTCGCCAACCGGCAGCCGTGCCCAGCCGGCGTCGACGCGCGCCGCCACCTCGCTCCACACGGGGATGCCGCTCGTGGCGTCGGCCGCCTCGACGCTGCAGGCGCCGACGGCCGTCGCCGCGGTGGCGGCGGTGATCGGGTCGGCACCGCGCATCAGCGCGGCGAGCAGGCCGGCAATGGTCGCATCGCCGGAGCCGGTGGTCCCGGTCAGCTGTGTCGGCGTAAAGCACGGCGCGAGCACCTCGCGATCCCGCCAGAGCGCCGGATCGAGGCCGAGCAGCGTGCCCAGTCGGGTGAGGTCATGCGCGGCGGTCCGCAGGTAGAGACCCTGGTCGCCGAGCTTGATCGCGACGACGCGCGCGCCGAGCGCGAGCGCACGTTCGGCGAGGTTCCGGACCAGCGCGAGATCGACCGGCGCATCATCGTCGACCGGCGCATCATCGTCGACCGGGACGTCGTCACCGACCGTGAGACCATCGTCGACCGGGACGTCGTCACCGACCGGGAGATTGTCACCGACCGGGAGATTGTCACCGACCGGGGCGTCGTCACCGACCGGCGCGCCAACGCCGGGTGGGGAGCCGGCGTCCTGAGGCGTGACGCGCAGCATCCCGTTCAGCTCACCGACGCTCGGCGCGAAGATGTCGACGTGCGGCAACGCCCGCGCAAGCACGTCCTGCCAGTCGACCCGGGCGGCCGGCCCCTCGGGATCGACGTCGCAGAGATCGAGCGAGGTGACCACACCGGCGCTCTGAGCCTGCTCGAACACGCGCGCGAGCTCGGCGCCGCCGTCGGCGTAGAGGCGCCGCAGCAGCGGTGGGTAGCCGAGGTGCATGATCCGCGCGGCGGCAAGCGCCGTCGCCGGCACGTCGGCCGCGGCGTAATCGTCGTTGGCGCCGGCGCAGTGCAGGAACGTACGATCGACGCCGGGCGGGTTGATGACGATCGAGTAGCTGGTGGCCGCTCCCGGCGTCACCAGCATCCGCTTCGCAAGCTCCGGCCCCGCCGCGCGCAGAGTGTCGAGCACGATGCCACCGAAGACATCATCGCCGACCCGAGCTAGCAGGCTGACAGGCGTTCCGAGCCGGCGCAGCGCCACGCCGACGTTCGCCACCGTGCCCCCGGTCGAGAGCTGGACCGGCCTGGCCGTCACTATGTGGCCCGGCCGCAGCGGCGTCGGATCGACGAGGTTCGTGATCACGTCCAGGCAGATGTGGCCGGTGACGAGAACTTCCGTGCGAGAAGTTGGATCGTGTTGGATCATGTCGGATCGCGTTGGATTATAAACGCGCCGGCGCGCGGCAGCGCCGTGACCGCGCCCGCGTGGTCACGACAACGGCGCCGGCCGCGATCGGGTGCCGAGCCCGGTGGTCACGGGGCGTCGCTCAAGCCCGCTCCAGCGCCGGCAGACGCCGGAGGGTCAGACCCGACGAACCGCACGCAGCCCGGCAGCTTTGAGCGCTGTGACCGTCGCTCTGGGCACTGCCCTGCCGGTGATCAGGACGTCGATCTCGGCCAGGGATCCGTAGGCCGCGAAGAAGTCGTCGCCGATCTTCGAATGGTCGGCGAGCAGCACCTTCCGGGCGGCGCTGGCAAGGATCAGACGCTTCACCTCGGCGTCCACGAGCGACGAGACCGTCAGTCCCCGCTGCACGGACAGCCCGGAGGCGGCCATGAACGCCACATCGGCCTGGATGCCGCGCAGGTGGTCGGTCGCCCACGGACCGGCGCCCGCGAGCGTCGCCGCGCCCACCTCGCCGCCGGTGTGCAGGACCCTCAGGCCCTCGCGCGCGGCCGCCCGTTGCGCGATCAGCAGGTCGTTCGTCACCACCGTCAGCTCGCGATCGACGGGCAGCAGCTCGACCATCGCGGCGACAGTCGTGCCCGCGTCCAGCACGACGATCCGGGCATCGCCGAGCTCGCGGACGGCAGCCGCGGCGATCCGGCGCTTCTCGTCGATCTGGGTCTTGTCGCGCTTACCGAGCGGCGGCTCGGCCCTGAGACCGTCGACGGGCAGCGCACCGCCGTGGACGCGACGCAGCTGCCCTCGGGCCTCCAGCTTGATCAGATCGCGCCGGACGGTCTCCGGCGTGACCTCGAGCTCACGGGCAAGCGCGCCGATCTCGACGTGCCCGTCGGCGCGCAACCGGCTCAGCACGCGCTCGTACCGCTCGACCCAGTGCATGGGTCCAGCATGTCAGGCTCGACGCCGGTTGTGGGATGAGGCCCCGGGCGCTCAGCCCGCTGGCTGAGCGCCCGGGGCACCGGCTTCGATCGCGCGCGCCCAGCGGCTGTAGGCGGCGAAGCGCTCGTCGTAGAAAGCCGCGGCGCCGGGGTCGGGCTCGAAGGCACGCTGTTGCGGGTTCAGCGTCGCGAGGCCCTCGGCCAGATCGGCGAATACGCCGGCGGTAACACCGGCGATCACCGCGGCGCCGGCGGCGCCCAGCTCCGCGACCGCCGAGACCTCGACGCGCCGGCCGCAGACGTCGGCGAACAGCTGCGCCCAGATCGGGCTGCGGGCCGCACCGCCGGCGAGTCGCAGCGGCAGCCGCGTCGCGACTGCGCGCGAGAGCCGCTCGATGTGACGGCGATGCTCGAGGCAGATCCCTTCGACGGTCGCCGCCAGGAGGTCCACGGCACCGTCGGCAGAGGACATCCCGAGCCAGGCCGCGCGGGCTCCCGGCTGGTCGCGTGAGCCGTCGAGGAACGGCAGGAACATCGGCGCGTCAAGGCGGTGGGGTAAGGCGGCGGCATCGCTCAGCACGCGGGAGTAGACAGCGGCGGTCGGAGCCTCCGTCAGCCCCACGGCGCGGGTGAGAACCCAGTCGAGGGTCGACGCGGAGGTTGCCGACGCCTCGATCAGCAGCGCCATCGTCGCAGGCGCCGCCAGGCACGCCGCATACGGCATGACCTTGCCGAGCGGCCCGTCGAGCGTCATCGCCGCGCGCGGGACGCAGAGCTGGTTGATCGACCAGGTGCCGGCGCCGACGACGATGCGCGTGCCGTCGAGTACCCCGGAGCCGAGATGCAGGGCGGCGTTGTCGACCGCGCCGGCGATCACCGGGACGCCGGCGGGCAGACCGGTGAGTCTCGCGGCGTCGCCGGCGATCGCGCCGATGCGCGTGCCCGCCGGCACCAGCGGCGGGATCAGACGCCTCAGCGAGCTGATCCCGTAGGCCGCCAACGCCGCGTCGCTGACCTCGCCGCGCGCGCAGTCGATCAGGCCGCTGCTGCTCCACGCGGTCAGCTCACCGGCGACGGCCCCGGTCAGTCGCGCTGCCAGGTAGTCCCCGCACATGAGCACCGCGGCGGCTTTGTCCAGCACGTCCGGCTCGTGCGCAAGCAGCCACGCGAGGATCGGCCCCGGCTGCCCCGGCCAGAGGCCGTTCCAGACGGTCGCGCGCAGCCGGTCGGGCACTCCCTCGCGCTCCCAGCGCCGCACCAGCTCGCCGGCACGGGTGTCGGTCGCCTGGACGGCAGGCCGAGCGGGCCTGCCGTCCCGATTCACCAGGTAGGCACCGTTACCGTGCGCGGTCACGCCGACGGCAACGACGCGCGAGCGATCGGCCTCGCGGCCGGCCAGCGACTCGCGGATCACAGTCGCCGCCGCGTGCCACAGCGCCTCGGCGTCGCGCTCGCCCAGGCCCGGGGCGGAGTGGACAGCGGGCACGGCGCGGCTGACGGTGGCAACGGTCCCGCCGGCAAGGTCGAAGGCGGTCGCCTTGACGTAGCTGCCGCCGGCGTCGAGGCCGATCAGGATGCCGTCTGCGCTGACGCCCACGAGATCACACCGCAGGGTTCTCGTGGATCAGCGCGCGCAGGTGCTTCATCGCCTCGGCCGCATCCGGCCGCTGCCAGGAGTTGCGGCCGAAGACCACGCCGCGGACCCCACCGCTGAGCGCCTCGGAGGTCCTTGCCAGCAGCTGATCAATTGGCAGTCGCGGCCCGCCAAGCACGAGCACCGGCACAGGGCAAGCCTCCACAACCGCGTGCATCGCCTCGGCGGAGCCGACGAACTCGGTCTTCACGACGTCGGCGCCGAGCTCCACGGCGATGCGCGAGAGCTGCGCCACCAGCTTCGGGTCCTGCTGGCTCGGGGAGGCGTCGCCCCACGGCACCGCTTCGACGAGCAGCGGCACCCCGAGCCGCCGCGTCTCGGCCGCGACCGCGCCGACCGCGGCGAGATTCTCCGCGAACACGCGCCGCTCGCGCAGCCCGCCGATCAGGAAGACGACGACCGCGTCGGCGCCGAGGCTGACCGCCTCCTCGACGCTGGCGATCAGGCGGAACTCCTCGCCCGTTCCCTGGGCGACGCCGCCGAGGAAGGGGAAGTCGATGCGCGCCACCAGCGCCGGGCCACCGCGGAAGGCGACGAGCCCGCCGTAGCGCTTGATCAGCCCTGGGCTCATCAGGATCGCGTCGGCGCCGCCGGCGACGATCGAGGCGACAAGCTCGGCCGAGTCCTCCGCGAACTCCTCGGGCCCGGTGCTCAGGGTGCGGTCCATCGCAACCATGAACGAGCGCCCCGAGCTGGGGTTGAACAGCCGACCGGTACGGATCTCAGCGCCGGACATGCGCGTCCTCCTTAGTTAGTCGCCTTGCGGCCACTGCCGCCTTGGCGTTTCGAATTGCTCTGCGAGCCGTCCGCGACCAGCTCCTGTGCGACGCCTTCATCGGTGACCAAGACGTTGATGTAGCCACCGCCGAGCACCCCGCGGATCGCCGCGACCTTCTCCCTGCCACCGGCGATGCCGACGACGTTCGGCATCGCCCGCAGCTCCTCCAGCTCGATCCCGATGCGACGCTGCGAGGTCGCGCCGGCCACCACGCGCCCCTGCGCGTCGAACCACTCGCCGAGCATGTCGCCGACCGCTCCGTGGGCCGCGAACGCAGCGACCTCGGCGTCGGAGACGAGCCCAGCGCGGACAGCTGAGGAGTCCGGCAACGCGGTGCCGATCCCGGTCAGCGTCAGCCCGGCGCCGCGACCGAGGTCGAGCACGTCGCGCACGCCGGGCTCCTCGCGCAGCGCACGGGCCATCTCGGGGTTGGTGACGATCAGCGGCGCCGGGATCGCGCGCAGGTGCCCGCCGATCGCCGGGTGGCCGATGATCCGCTGCGAGATGTAGTCGATGCCACCGGTGAGCGTCGCCAGCGTGACCCCGGCCAGCGCCGGCGCCGGCAGGTGGGCCAGCGTGCGCTGCACGGCATCGCCCCAGGCGACGCCGACCACAGACCCCGGATGCAGGTAGCCACGCAGGCGCTCGGCGGCGGCCGTCGCGAGCCGCTCGTTGCCGCGGTCGCGGTCGTCGCCGCGCGGATCGCTCGGCACCACGATCGCCTCGTCGAGACCGAACCGACGTTGCAGCCGCACGGCTACCTCGACCGCGGCAAGGCGGTGCGCGTCGATCTCGACGTGGACGATCCCGCTTGCCTGCGCGCGCTCCAGCAGCCGGCCAACAGTCGGCCGTGAGACGTACAGGCGCTCGGCGACCTCGGCCTGGGTCAGACCGTCCACGTGGTAGAGCCACGCGGCTCGCAGCGCGAGATCGTCGGCGCCGCCGCTGATCCTGTCGTTGCCTGACGTCATCTCACTCGGTCGCCTCGTCGCCGGACGCCAGCTCAGCTGGCCTGCGACCCGCTCAGCGGCAGCCACTCGAGATCGAGCATCCGCGCGAGATCGGCCCAGATCTCGATGCCCCCGAGGGTGCTGAGCACATGGTGGTGCGACCCGCCCGCGGCGAGCGCCGCCTCGACTACCGCGGTGAAGCTCGGCTGCGGCCGCCAGTAGGCGCGCGCGGTGGGCAGCGCCGGCAACGGCGCGTCCGGAGCGACGATCTCGACCTCGGTGCCGATCAGCCGCAGGTGATCGCCCATGTCGACCATGTCGACGAGGACGCCGCCGGCCGGATCGGCGTCGAAGACCAGCCTGACCGGATCGTCGCCGGGGACGATCGATAGCGGATGCTGCTCAAGCCGCGGGCGTGATGTCGTCAGCCCGGGCGCGACCTCGAGCATGTGCGAGCCGAGGATGCCTTCTTCGCCGTCAACGAGGTTGTAGGTGTACTCCTCCATCATCGAGGCGCCGCCCGGCAGGCCCTCGCCCATCGCGAGTGCGGCGCGAACGAGGATTGCTGTGCGCCAGTCGCCCTCCGGCCCGAAGCCGTAGCCCTGCTCCTGCAAGCGCTGTGCGGCGAGGCCGGGCAGCTGCCGTAGCCCGCCAAGATCCTGGAAGTTCGAGACCCAGGCGCGAGCGCCGCGCTCATCGAGGAATGTCTTGATCCCCCACTCCTGAGCAGCGGCATCGCGTAGCGCCTGGTGGCGGCTACCGTCCGGCCGCAGCTCGGGGGCGACGTCGTAGTGGGTGAGGTACTCGTCGACCAGCGCCTGCACCTGCTGCGGCGGCGCCGCGTCGACCACGGCCGCGACCTCGGAGGACGCCCAGGTGTCGACGGCGGTGCCGAGCTTGATCTCGGCCTCGACCCGATCGCCGTCGGTGTCGGCGACGCGGCGCATGTTGTCGCCGAAGCGGATCACGGTGAGATGGCTGAGCTCGTCGCGCCCAATCGCCGCGCGCGCCCAGGCGCCGATCTGTCGGCGTACCCGCGGGCTCGAGCTGTGGCCGACGACCGACTTGCGGCCGATCCCCATGCGCGTGAGCATGTAGGCGAACTCGCGATCCCCGTGCGCGGACTGGTTCAGGTTCATGAACTCCTGGTCGATCGTCGCGAACGGCAGCTCGACCCGCGCCTGCGTGTGCAGGTGCAGGAGCGGCTTGGCGATCAGGCTGAGCCCGCGGATCCACTGCTTCGCGGGCGAGAACGTGTGCATCCAGGCGATCAGCCCGACGACCTCGTCGGCGGAGTTCGCGTCGAGGATCTGGCGCCGGATCGCGTCGGACGTGGTGAGCACCGGCTTCCAGACGATTTCCACGGGGATCTCGTCAGCCGCGTTCAGCTCTGCCACCAGTGCCTGCGACTGCTCGGCGACCTTCGCCAGAGTCGCCTCCCCGTAGAGGTCCTGACTCCCCGTCAGGAACCAGATCTGTCTTGCTGCGCCTGCCATCTCTCCTCCTCAATCTCCCGCCGATTCCGTATGTCCCGCTGCAGCGGGACACACCAAGCCTAAAGGCTCTGCGAGCGGATGCTCTGAAGTTGAGCATCCGCTCAGAAGCCGATAAGTTCGGTTTTAGAACTGTTCGATATTCTTCCTATCCATGGAGCTTGAAACGTGGCCGGAAGATCCTGAGCTCGAGGCGATCCGCGCGCTGGCGCGCGCGTCTTCGGTGCTGAAGCGATCCTCGAGGGATCTCAGCCTGGCGCAGTACCGCGTGCTGTCGGCGATCGCGTCCGGACATGAGCGGGCGTCGCACGTTGCCGCCAACCTAGCGCTCGGCAAACCAACCGTCAGCGCGGCCGTCGAGCTGCTCGTGCAGCGGCGCCTGATCGTTCGCGCCGAGGCCCACGGCGACCGGCGGGCCGAGTCACTGCGCCTGACTGCGGCCGGAGAGCAGCTGCTTGCGGATGTCGAGGCGGAGATGCGGCTGCGGCTGCGTGATCTCTGCGCCCGTACGCCCGACGGCGAACGGCTGATCGAGGCACTGGTCTGGCTCGGCCGAGCCGTCGACGAGCGCCATCGCGAACGCCGCGAGGCGGGCGACTGCGGACATCACGAAGGGGCCGGGCTGTGAGCCTCGCGCAGGCGGCCACCACCGGCAACGCACCCGCCCCCCACGCTCCCGCGGCGGCAATCAGCCCGCAGCCCGGCTGGGTCCGGCGGCTATGGCGCTACGCGCTCAAACACCGCAAGGCGATGTACATCTCACTGCTGGGCGCGGTCGTCGGGAGTGTCTGCCAGACGGCGGTGCCGTTGGCTGAACGCCAGATCGTGAACGGCGTGATCCTGTCGCGCAGCTCGGCGCTCTGGCCCTATCTGACCTTGATCATCGTGCTGTCCGCCGCCGGCTTCGGTTGCTCCTACCTGCGCCGTTACCACGGCGGCCGGATGGCGCTGGGCGTCCAGTACGACCTGCGCAACGCGATGTACGAGCACTTACACCGGATGGATGCGGAGAGCCTGGAGGCGATGCCGACAGGTCAGCTCGTCGGTCGCGCCAACTCGGACTCGAACCTGATCCAGGGCTTGATGATGTTCTTCCCGATGATGAGCAGCAACGCGCTGCTCATGCTTCTGTCGCTGGCGGTGATGCTCTGGCTTTCGCCGCTGCTGGCAGTCGTCAGCCTGGTGGTCATTCCGGCCGTGATGGTGCTCTCCTACCGGATGCGGCGCCGGCTCTTCCCCGCCTCCTGGGATGCGCAGCAGCGTGAAGGCGAAGCGGTGCAGATCGTCGACGAGGACCTGAACGGCGTGCGCGTAGTGAAGGCCTTCGGACAGGAGCAGCGCGAGCTCAGCCGCCTGGCCGGGGCCGCGGAGTCGCTCTACGGCTCGCAGATGCGGCAGATCCGCCTCCAGTCCCGCTACCAGCCGGTCCTACAGGCGATGCCCGCACTCGGCCAGGTGGGTGTGCTGGCGCTCGGCGGCTGGATGACGATGCGCGGCCAGATCTCGCTCGGCACCTTCCTCGCGTTCGCAACCTATGTGGCGCAGCTCGTCTCGCCGGCGCAGCGCCTGGCCAACGTGATGACCATCGGCCAGCAGGCACGCGCCGGCGCGGAGCGGATCTTCCAGCTCATCGACTTGCAGCCGGCTGTCGTGGACGCACCGGACGCGCAGCCGCTACCGCCGATCCGTGGGGAGATCACCTTCACCGACGTCCACTTCGCCTACGGCCATGACAACGATGAGAGCGACCACGACGATGACGACCGCAGCAGCGAGCTGGTGCTGCGCGGCCTCGACCTGACCGTGCGCGCGGGCGAGCGGATCGCGATCGTCGGGCCGAGCGGCTGCGGCAAGTCGACCGCCGCGATGATGATCTCCCGCACCTACGACCCGCAGCAGGGGTCGGTGCAGATCGACGGCCACGATCTCCGCGACGTGACCTTGCATTCCCTGCGCAGCCAGGTTGGCTGCGCCTTCGAGGACAGTTTCCTGTTCTCCGAGTCGATCCGCGACAACATCGCCTACGGCCAGCCGGACGCGACCTTCGAGCAGATTCGCGCCGCAGCGCTGGCCGCTGGCGCCGACCAGTTCATCCAGGCGCTCCCCGACGGCTACGACACGACCGTCGGCGAGCGCGGCTTGAGCCTCTCCGGCGGCCAGCGCCAGCGCGTGGCACTGGCACGCACTCTGCTCTACGACCCGCGGATCCTGGTCCTGGATGACGCCACCAGCGCCGTCGACGCCACCACTGAAGGAGCGATCCACACAGCGCTGCGCGAGCTGACCGAGGGCCGGACGACGATCCTGATCGCGCACCGGCGCTCGACTCTGCGCCTTGCCAGCCGGATCGTCGTGATGGACCGCGGCCGTGTCGTCGACGAGGGCGAGCACGAGGAGCTGATGCAACGCAACGAGCTCTACCGCACTTACCTCGGCGGGCTCGAGGCGGCGGAGGTGGCGGCCGTCGGTGACCGCATCGAGGCGCTTGCGGCCATCAGCCAGGGACACACGACTGCCACCGCCTGGGTCAAGGACAACTCAGTTGACGGCGCTGGCCCGGCCTCTGGCAACCGCGCCGCCAGGGTCGGTGCGCCGAGCTTAGGCATGGGTCTTGGCCGTGGTGGCGGCGGCGGCCGTGGCTGGCGGTCCAACCTGTCGCCGACGCCGCAGCTCATGCGTGACGTCGCGAAGCTGCGGCAGGTCCGGGATCACGCGAAGATCGATCTGGCAACCGAGACCCGCCAGGACCGTGACTTCAGCCTGCGCCGCCTGCTGCTCGAGTTCTGGCGGCCACTGGCGCTGGGGCTCTTACTGGTGGTACTGGACGCACTGGCATCGCTGGTCGAGCCCGTACTGGTCAAGCAGGGCATCGACAACGGCGTTCGGACCGGGTCCGAGGCGGTGCTGTTCGCGGCCTCCGGGATCTATATGGCAGTGGTCCTGGCAGACCTCGTGAACGAGATCGGCGACACGTTCGTGACCGGGCGGGCCGCCCAACGCATCATGCTCTCGCTGCGAGTCCGGATCTGGGCCCAACTGCAGCGGCTGTCGCTCGACTACTACGAGAGCGAGATGGCTGGTCGGATCATGACCCGCATGACCACCGACGTCGACCAGTTCGAGTCGCTGATCGAGAACGGCGTGCTCTCCGCCCTCGTCTCGCTGGTCACGTTCGTTGGCGTCGGCGTCGCCCTGCTGCTGATCAATTTCGAGCTTGGTCTCTGCACGCTCAGCGTGGTCGTGCCGCTCGCATTCGCGACGATTGCCTTCAGGCGCCGCGCGACAGTGCTGTACAACCAAGCCCGGGACCGCATCGCGATCGTGAACGCCGACTTCCAGGAGAGCCTCTCGGGCGTTCGTGAGGCCCAGGCGTTCGTGCACGAGCGCCGGTCGGGCGAGCGCTTCCGCCGCCTCGGCCGCGACTACCTCGGGTCCCGCATCGCCGCTCAGCGCCTGGTCGCGACCTACTTCCCGTTCGTCCAGTTCCTGTCAGGCATCGCCGGCGCGATCGTGCTCGGCGTCGGCGCCGTGCTGATCCATGACGGCCGGCTGACGACCGGTGCCCTGATCGCTTTCGTGCTCTACATCGACCTTTTCTTCTCCCCGATCCAGCAGCTCTCGCAGGTGTTCGACGCCTGGCAGCAGACCCGGATCTCGGTCCAGCGCATCGGCGAGCTGATGCGGACCGAGACGCTCACCCCCGAAGCCGACGAGCCGGTGCGCGGTCACCGTCTGTCCGGGAAGCTGGCGTTCAACGACGTCCGCTTCTCCTACCCCGAGTCCGGTTCCCGGCTCGCCAAGCTCAGGCGTGGGCCACGGGATCCACGCCTGCCGCAGCTCGTGACCGCGGCTGCCAGGCGCCCGCCCCAGGCGCTGCGCGGCATCGACCTCGAGCTCGCCCCCGGCGAGACGATTGCCCTGGTCGGCGAGACCGGCGCCGGCAAGTCGACGCTCGCCAAGCTGGTGGCTCGCTTCTACGACGCCGTCGAAGGCACCGTGACCGCCGATGACATCGACGTCCGCCGCTTCGACCTGCACGAGTACCGCACCCAGCTTGGCTACGTGCCGCAGGAGAGCTTCCTGTTCACGGGCACCGTTCGCGACAACATCGCCTACGGTCGCCCGCAGGCGACCGATACCGAGGTCGAGGCCGCGGCGCGCGCGGTGGGTGCTCACGACTTCGTCGCCACGTTGCCCGGCGGCTACCTGCACACGCTCACCGAGCGCGGCAAGTCGCTGTCCGCCGGCCAGCGACAGCTCCTCGCGCTGGCACGGGCCGAGCTCGTCGAGCCGAACGTCCTGATCCTCGACGAGGCAACCTCGAACCTCGACCTGGTGACGGAGGCGCACGTCACGGCGGCGCTGGAGAAGCTGACGCAGGGGCGCACGACGATCGTGATCGCCCACCGCCTGCAGACAGCCCGCGGCGCCGACCGGATCGTGGTAATGAGCGCCGGCGAGATCGTCGAGGTCGGCACGCATGAGGAGTTGCTGGCCCGCGGCGGTCGCTACGCCGACATGTGGCGGTCGTTCGCGACTGACGCGAGCTGAGCGGGCGACGCGAGCTCCGGCTACACGCCGTCGTACACAACCTTGGAAAGATCCTGAGCCTTTCCAAGGTTAGACGGTAACCTTGGAAATATGATGCGGACTCCCAAGGCTCTTGGACATGGGGCGCGCCAGTAGCGGTCGCTATATCGAGCGCTTCTGGCCTGGAGACCCGTCGGGGCAGACGCGCGCGGAGCGTCAGGGCGCCACGTACAAAGCCTACGTCCCGTGTGAGATCGCCGAGTACGACCCGGAAGTACCAGGCACGCTGGCAAGGCTCCTGTCAGAGGCGGACTCGGCTGTTCTGACCCTGAACCAGCTGGATCCCAGTCGCGCCAATCAAATCGACGCTCTGGCCCGCCAGCTGCTTCGCCAGGAGTCGGTGGCGTCCTCACACATCGAAGGCCTTGTGATCTCACACAAGCGCCTGAGCGAGGCGGCGTATGACCCGCGCGGATCCCAAGACGAAAGAGCGCTCGCCATCCTGGCCAACGTCAGTGCGATGGAAGAGGCGGTCAGGCTGGGGGCCGATGGGAGCTTCACCGCTGACACGTTCACCGAGATCCACGAGCTGCTGATGGGTACCACCCAGCGGGCAGTCGCGGGTAAGGTCAGGCAGGAGCAGAATTGGGTGGGCGGCCACCTGAACGGGCCGATCGGCGCCGAGTTCGTACCGCCGCCACCAGAGCACGTCCAAGCCCTCCTTGTCGATCTTGCGCACTTCATGAACCGGATCGACATCTCGCCGACGCATCAGGCAGCGCTTGCACACGCCCAGTTCGAGACAATCCACCCGTTCGCCGATGGCAATGGGCGAGTTGGACGCTGCCTGATTCACGCGATCTTCAGATGCCGAGGCATTGCGCCTCACCATGTCCCGCCTGTGAGCTTGCTGATGGCCGCTGACTCGGCTCGCTACACGAGAGCTTTGATGGTGTTCCGCACAGGCTCCGAAGACGACTGGGTCAGGTACTTCGCTGAGTCGACTGCACAGGCAGCGCAAGCTGGAGCAACGTTTGGAGATGAGCTGCGGCGTCTCCAGACCGAGTGGTCGGGCAGAGCTCATCCCCGCGCCAACTCTGCAGCGGCCAAGATCATCGACATGCTGCCCGTCAGACCGGTTCTCGATGTCAACACAGCCGCCGAGCTGATCGGAGCCTCCGGAGAAGCAGCACGAGTCGCGCTGGCTGGTCTTGCCAGGGCTGGCGTCGTTGAGCAGGTCACGAAAAGGAACTGGGGACGCGTGTGGGAAGCACGCGGCCTATGGAATTTGCTCGACCGCTTCGAGGAGCGTCTGTCCACGGATCCGTCCGGAGGCAAGTCCCGGCCAGCACCGCACACACACGGCTAGCATCCTCGAACCTGGACCGTGATTACGGAGACGGAGACGACGGGGGCCACGGACCTGAAGATCGGTGGCCCCCACCAGATCCGTGGCCCCCACCAGTAGCGACCGGCGCACCAGCAGCTGCCGGCGCTTAAAGTGCAGCGCAGCGGCGCTGCACCCGCTACCTGCCTAGCGCCGGAAGTGACGCAGATCAGTCAGGGTGCCGAGCGGCAGCGCCTCGAGCTGCGCCGCGGTGTCGCCGACCGGTGCGCGCAAGCTGGCCTCGACCCGATCACCGACAGCGACGTCGGTCAGCGCGTGGCCGCGGACCGAGAGCCGCGTGCCGGCACCGACCGTGAACGTGTCGTCACCCGTGAACAGGCCTTTCGGCGCTGACCGCGTGACGGCGACCGTCACCGTCTCCGGTGTGGTGGTGGTCGAGGTCGACTTGACCGTGCCGGAGAAGCTGTAGGTCCGGTAGACCGTCTTCGCGTAGACGTCAAGCGCCGGGGTCAGCGACGACAGCGCCGTGTTCGCCGGCGCGCCGGCGAACACGGCGACGAACTTCTGCCCGACGGCGAGGTTGCCGACGGTCGCGGACTTGTTGCCGCCCACGTCGAACTTCGTGGTGGCGTCGACCTGGATCTCGACGCCGGTGGTGGCCTTCGCCTGAGTGTGGCGGCTCGCCGAGAAGCCGTACTTGCCGCCGAACACGTGGCCGAGCCCGAAGCCGTCGAAGCTGCGACCGTAGCTGTAGCCGGCGCCGAACGAGCGGTGGGCGAAGCGGCCGAAACCGGAGCGGCCGTGCGAGCGGGGCTGAACGATCTTCGCGGTGGCGGTGAACTCGTCCGGGTCGGACGTTGTCGGCGCCGCCGTGATCGTGCCCTCGACCAGGAACTCCGGCGTCGGGGCCGGGAATGCGCTTACGCGCGTCGGCGTGCCAGCCGTGATCGTGCCGATGGCCTCGCTCGCGGGAGCCTTGTAGACGGCGTAGAAGTCGTCGCCGGCCGCGATCGTGCTGACCGAGGTGACGCTCTTACCGTTGACGATCAGCTTGGTCTTCGAGCCTGGTGTGATCGTGACCCTGGTCTCGGTCGGGGTGGATGAGGAGCCGCCGGCCCCAGGCGTGATCACGTAGGCCTCGGCGATGAACGAGCTTGACGAAACGGTGCTCACAGTGCCGGTTACAACTGCGTGCGAGCCCCAGTAGCCGTGGAAGAACTTGGCGGCCGGCGCGTTCACGTGCGCGCCTGCCTGGACGGCGATCGCCAGCGACAGGCCGACCGCCATGGCTACACCGAACAGGCCACGTCTTATGCGTGTTCTGCCTTTGAGCATTTGCATCTCTGCCTCTCTGATCAGTGGTTGAGGGTGCCGCCGCCCGGCCGGACCCGGCGGCACGTAGTGCTCTCTGACCCTCCGTTAACACTTCGGCTCCGCGAAAGGGGCGGCCCACTGCAGCGGCGACTTGCGCAGGCGACCTGTCAATCTGGTCTGATGAACGGCTCAATAATCGACGTACCGACCCCCGACGGGGTCGCAGATTGCTACCTCACCAGGCCCGCCGGCGACGCGCCGCATCCCGGCGTCCTGTTCATGATCGACGCGATCGGGCTGCGGCTGCGGATCAAGGAGATGGCCGACCGGATCGCGGCCAAGGGCTATGTCGTGCTGGCGCCGAACACGTTCTACCGTGCCGGCCGCGCACCGATCTGGCCGGAGCCAGACCTGGCTGATTCGGCTGCGGCAGGCGAGTTCTTTAAAGGCCTCGGTCCACCGATGGGCGCGCTGACGCCGGCCGCCATCACTCGCGACGGTGGCCCCTACCTGGACAGGCTCGGTAAGCTGACCGACGGCCCGGTCGGCATCACCGGCTACTGCATGGGCGGCCGCCTCGGCTGGACGATCGCCGCCGCCTACCCAGACCGCGTCGCCGCCTTCGCCGGTTTCCACACCGGCTCGATGGTCACCGAGGCGTCTAACAGCCCACATTTACTGGCGCCGCAGATCAAGGCCGAGGTCTACTGGGGCCATGCCGGCGACGACCGGAGCATGACGCCGGAGAACGTCGCTGCACTCGACAAGGCGATGGACGACGCCGGAATCCACCACACGACCGAGGTCTACCCGGGCGCGCTGCACGGATACACGATATCGGACATGCCCGCCTACAACGAGGCATACGCGGAGCGGCACTTCGACGCGCTGTTCGGGCTGCTGGACCGGACCTTCTAAAAGGTCTGCGGCAACGGGGTGCGCCGTGGCCGCTGCCACGGCGCACCCGCGCCAGACGCCGGTTTCCGAGCAGGGCCCGCATAGAATCGAAGCGCATGTGTGGTCGCTACACGCTGACTGCAGGCGCAGGCGAGATCGGCCGTCAGCTCAGCATCTTCGTCCGCGACAGCCTCGGCTCCGGCATCGGGCGCTTCAACGTCGCGCCGACACAGCAAGTGCTGGCGATCGCCGCGCCGGACGGGGTGCCGGCGGCGGAGATGATGCGCTGGGGCCTGGTGCCGCCGTGGGCGAAGGACCTGCGCGGCTCGGCGAAGATGATCAACGCACGCGTCGAAACGGTGGCGGAGCGCCCTGCCTTCCGTTCGCTGATCCCGCAGGCGTCGCGGCGGGCGCTACAGGTCGCCGACGGCTACTACGAGTGGCTGCGCCCGGAGAACAAGGCGCACGGCTCGCAACCCTTCTTCTTCCAGGTCGACGGCGGCGCGATCTTCGCCTTTGCCGCCCTCTGGACACCCGCGCAGATCGACGGCGAGTGGGTCCACTCGAGCACGCTGCTGACCTGCGACTCGGCGCCGAACCCGATCGCGGCCGGGATTCATGACCGGATGCCGGTGGTCCTCGCCGACCCCGATGCCCGTGCCGCCTGGCTCGACCCCTCGGTCGGCCTCGAGGAGGCGTTGGCGCTCTGCGGCCCGCTGGCCGCAGAGCGATTGACCGCGCAGCCGGCGAACCCCGCCCTGAACAAGGCGGGCGCGCTTGACGGGCCGGAGCTGCTGGTGGCACCACCAGCAAACGCCACGTTGTTTGACCACTGATCGGCGTTAGCTGGCCTGCCCGCAGCGCCTTGCACATCCGTCAGCCCCGGGGCATCCCAAACGCAACAGCTCGGCTGCGCTCGCGCCGCGACAGCCGTCACGTAAGGTGGCACGATACGCTGCGACCGATGGCGGGAAGCGAGAACACCGAAGGTGATCCCGGGGCCCGGGTCACGATCCGGGAAGTCCCCACGGTTGCGTGCGGCTCTGGGTCCGCGTTGGCTCGCGCGTTCGGCGGTGCGATCCTCGAGCCGTCGTGGTGGCCGCCTGACACCGAGGAGGTGTCCTACCGCCTCTACGGCGAGCACGGCAACGCTCACTACAGCGTTGGGTCGACCCGCGCGCACGGTGTGCCGATCAGCGTCGTCGGCTTCTGGGAAGCTGCGTGGAAGGGACGCTCGCCCAGGGACTGGCTGGCAGGGGAGTGGTCAGAGCCGAGTGAGCTGGCGCATTTGCGGGGCCTGATCGGCAAGGTCGGCGTCCCGCCCCGCCTTCAGGTTGTTCTCTATGACCAGCAGCTAGCGATCCAACTGATCGGATACCGCACCGAAGCGGAGATCATGAACGCCGTGAGGAGCCTTCGCAGAGTCGAACCGGAGTAGCAGGACACGACCGGTCCTCTCGCTCTCTCCAGCCGTCGCCGCCGGGGCCATCGTGGTCGCGGTGGTCATGCCGGGACGTCACGCTGACTGATCGCGTGCCGGCTCTGTGGCGCGAACAAAGCTGCTGCTGCAGCGGCAGCAGCAGCCGCCGCGGCAACCGGAAACCCAAGCGTGGGGCTGAGCTGGATGATCGGCCCTGCCACGGCGTTACCGACCGCGATGCCGCTGGTGACCATCGCGGTCATCCACGTGAAGGCCTCGTTGCGTCGCTGCGGCGGCGCAAGCTCGCTAACGGCAGCGCTGAGTGTGCCGGTAAAGGGCGCGGTCGGCATCCCCATCACGAACAGCAGGATTCCCAGGAGCCAGACGGTGCCGGCTGCTGGCAGTGCTGCCAGCGCGATCGTCAGAGCCGACAGCAACAGGCCCAGACGAGTCATGGTCCCCAGTTTCCAGGAGCGAGTGCCGTAGAGCAAACCACCAGTCAACGAGCCGGCACTCCACACCGCGAGGAGAACACCGATAGCCGATTGGGCATCGTGCCGGTTGCAGAAGGCTGTCAGGGCGATCTCGAACGCGCCCATCGAGATGCCGTAGAGCGCTGCCGCCGCCAGCGCAGAGCGGAGGGCGGGCGAACCCAGCTCGGCATGTCCTTGCTCGCCCCGCGGCCGGCTCTCCGCCGTCGGGGGCCGAGCAGCGGCGACGTACCCGAGCGTGCCTAGTAGCGTGCAGCCGCCGCAAACCACTAGTGCAGCCCGCGCGTCCGCGAAAACCAGCAGCGCCGACAGCAACAGCGGTGCACCCAACCAGATGAGATCCTGCCCGACAGCGTCGAGCGCGTAGGCGGCCTGCAAGCGCGTTGCCGGAACTACCGATGGCCAGAGAGCGCGCATCGCCGACTCCAGCGGCGGACGGCTCAGGCCCGCGACAACTGTCAGCCCGACCATCAGGGCGTTCGGAATACGCGCCGTCGCAAGTCCGAGCAGGACAAGCGCCGCGGCGAATACGAGCGCCCGCGGGATCAGGGCGGCACGCCGCCCGGCACGCCGCCCGGCACGGTCCAGCGCCCGGCCGGCCAGAGGTGCTGATAGCGCCGCGCCCGCGGCATAACCCCCGGTCGCCAGACCCGCAGCCGTATAAGAGCCGGTGCTCTGATGTACGACGAGCACGAACGCGACCGAGATCATGCCCTCCGGGATCCGGCCTATCAGGCTGGCGACCAGCGGCTTTGCGCAAGCCCCATCGCCCAGGATCGACGCGTAGCGCTTCATGTGCATGAGTCATACATACTATGGGTATGTCATCTGCACAAGAAGGCGCGCCCGACGGGCGCGTTCCCAACCTCCTGGCCGCGCTGTCGATGCTGATCGACGACACCCTGCGTCAGAGCGAGGCATCTAACACGTCGCTCGGATCGAGCGACGCCGCCGCGCTCGTGTCGATCGGCCATCGGCCGGGCCTCTCGATCGAAGCCCTGCGCACGACGCTCGGCCTGACTCATTCGGGCACGGTCAGGTTGATCGACCGGCTGGAGGCCGTAGGCAAGGTCGTGCGGCGACGGACGGGCAGCCGCTCCGTGCAGCTGTGGCTGACCCCGTCGGGCCAGCGGGCTGTGAGCAGCATCGACAAGATACGCGTCGACGCGGTCTCCGCACTGTTGCCGGCACTATCAGAGGCGGAGACTCGCTGCCTCGACTCGGCGCTGGCGCGCATCCTGGCGGCGCAAGCACACGATGACGCCGACCTCTACCGGATCTGCCGCATGTGCGACTTCGATGCCTGCCGCACCGAGCACCCGTGCCCGGTTGATGCCGCGGTGTCTGGCTAGCTACAGCAAGGGCGTCGCAGGTGCTGGTCGCCGCCTGACCGAAGATGATGGTTGCGGGTGCCTTTAGCGGCTAAGTGCCGCTGCGAAGACCTACCCGCCAGTGTCCGTTATCTCTGTGGCGACCTGATGAAGCCCGGCTGCGCATATGCCGGGTCGGGATAGTCGTAGAAACCGCGGCCGGTCTTTACGCCGAGATCGCCACGATCGACGTACTCCTTCAGGAACGCGGCGTTTGCCTTCAGCTGCTCGGTGCCGAGCGTCTTCGCCCAGTAGGCGGTGATCGAGTAGACCGTGTCCAAGCCAACCCCGTCCAGCGCGCCAAGCGGACCGACCGGCACCTTCCAGATGTGCATCCAGGACCGGTCGATGTCCTCAATCGAAGCCACTCCCTGCGCCGCAAGCGTGATCGCGGCGCTGTTCAGCGCGCTGTACATGCTGTTGAAGACGTAGCCGCTGTGCTCCTTTTGGAGCTCGATCACAACTTGGCCGATCCGGCTCGCGAAAGCCGTCACCAGCTCGGTCGCCTCAGGCGCCGTGCCTGGGTGCGGCATCACATCGACCAGATTGTTGACCCAGATCGGATTGTGGAAATGCAGTGCGAGCAGGCGGTCAGCTCGACCCGTCGCCGCGGCGAACTGCGACGCGACCAGGCTCGAGGTGTTGGTCATGAAGATCGTGCGTGGCGGGCAGTGCGCGTTGCACTGTGCGAGCACGCGCCCCTTGAGCTCGGGATCCTCGAACACGCACTCGCTGAGCAGATCGGCGTCGTGGACGGCGGTGGCCAGGTCCGCCGTGAAGCTGATCCGCGTCTGGGCGGACGCGCGCAGCTGCGCGTCGATCTCACCATGCGCTGCGAGCGCTTCCGCATAGCTGTCGATGCGCCCGAGCGCGCTCTCCAAGGCAGATGCCGCGATGTCGAAGATCGTGACCTCGTACCCATGGGCGGCGCACTGGAAGGCGATCTGCTGGCCCATCGTGCCGGCACCGACGATCGCTACCCGCCGGACGTCTTGTACCTGCATCTCCTCGGCCGCCGTCCGATCCTCGGACCCGGCGGACACCTCATGCTTGTCGGACATCGCCCGACAGTACCGCGCTGCGCGTTTCCTGGATGTAACGCTCTGGGACAGATGAGGCTTTAAGGTTTAGATGCCTAACGTTGATTTTGAGAGCTCGTCGGATGCAGAGCTGATCGTTCTGTCCGTTGTGGACCCGGAGGCGTTCTGCGTTCTGTATGACCGATGGGCCGGGCCGTTGCTTGCATTCATCTACCGGCGGGTTGGCAACCCTGAGGTCGCGGCGGATCTGTTGGCAGAGACGTTCGCGACGGTGTTCGAGAAGCGCTCGAAGTTCCGTGACATCGGGCATCCCGGTTCGGCGTGGATCTACACGATCGCGAGATCCCAGGTCGCACGCTATTACCGTCGCAACACCGTTGAGCTGAAAGCGGTCGAGCGGCTCAAGATCACCATCCCGCGGCTCGATGACGAGTCGCTGGCCGCGTTCGAGCGGATCGCCGAGAGCGATCAGGACGCCGGACTGCTGGTGACGGAGGCGATCGGCCAGATTCCCGCCGCTGAGCGTGAAGCGGTTCAGCTGCGAGTCGTGGAGGATCTCGAGTATCGGGAGATCGCCTCGCGCCTGAACTGCAGCACCGTCGCCGCGCGGGTGCGCGTTCACCGCGGCCTCGTGCGGCTTACGAAGCTAATGGAGACAACACCATGACCGAGAACGAGCTCCCATTTCTCACCAGGCTACGCGCGGAGCTCCGCCGCGCAGCGTACGAACAGACAAGCAGCGTCGCTCCTAAGCGGAGGCTGACCAGGACGTTGAGCTTCGCCGGCATCCCGGCGCTCGTCGCGGGCGGCGTGATCGCCTATCTCGTGCTTGCCGCCGGCTCAACGGTTGTCACAGGAGCGCCTGTGGTCAATTTCTCCAGCCAGGCGACAGCTGCCACACTCCCACCGCCGACAAGAGGAGCGGCGTTCATCGGCAACGGGACCTGCGTCAAGATGGCGATTGGCAAGCATCTCCCGCCGCTGATTCACAGTGATGCAGCACCGGATCAGACGCTGCTGGCCGAGCTGTCGGTGTTGCGGGGCTCCTCGACGGCGCTCGACAGGACCTCGCTGGGTAGCTGGGATCGTTACCCGTTGCTGATCGGGACGTTCTTCCAGCGCTACGCTCGCGTCTTCAACGGGCCGGGTCACACCAGGGTTGCGTTCCTTCCGGTCACCTACTGCACCCAAACCGAAGCGGCCCGTCCCAGCCCTAAGGCACCACATGGAGTCGTCCGCGAGACGCTCAGGCAGGGACTGGTGATGCTGGTATTGAGCAACGCCGGTGAGCATCCGCCTGTGCTCATCGGGAGTGCGCGGCAGATCAAGCAAGGCCCCGCGCTGGCCGGACTTGACGTTGACACTAAGCAGAATGTCTCGCACACCTGGCTGCAGGCCACCGTCGTGCCCGACGGTGTGAGCAAGGTCGTCATGAAGTTCACACCGCCGTTCCTTCACCACTACAGCCACACGGTCCAGATCCATTCGAACGTCGGCATCGTCATTAGCGGCCCCGGTTACGCGCCGACCACCGTCCTCTGGTACGGAGCGAACGGCAAGCTCATCAAGAAGTTCGTGGACCGCAAAGAGATCGCGTACGACAGCTGCCTGGCAGCCCACAAGAAGGCCTGTAACTTCGCACAGTCGAAGCAGACGCGGCCGCCTTACGTGACCGCGAAGAACCGCAAGCAGACAGGCTCCAAGGCCCTGCTGGCTCAGGCCAACGCGCTCTATCAGCCCGTCTCTGTGTTCAAGCGCTCGGTGACCGCCGGCGAGACCGCCAGTGCCAGGGCGACCAACGCCCACCAGACCACGGAGATCAACGCCTGTGACGCGCGTTACGGTCACAAGATGCTCGGGGCCCCCGCGGGGACTGAGCTGGGGAAGGTCTATAGGTTGTGGAACGACGTCACGACGCTCCAGACTTATGAGGTCGACGTCGCGCCGGTGGCACCGCAGCTCAGGACACTCGTCGCTTCTTGGCAGGCACTATCACTGAAGAACCGGGCCATGAACGGGTTCGCGCACGGGATGGCCGCCGAGTTGGAGGCCACGCTCGATGCTGCCCCGGTGGACACCTGCGCATTCGTCCGCTCGGTCGCCGCCCATCACTTCTCCTACAAGTGGGCGCTGGACTCTTCCTACGGCGCTGCGGCTGCGAAGTGGGCAAGCGTGACCTTGAAGGACAGCAACCGAACCTCGGCCTTCTGGCGCTACATCAACCCGCCAACCCTCTATGCCGGCACCACCAACGTCTACCGCGCCGGCGGAGCCGGGTGGCGGCTGTTCACGCACACGCAAAGCAGCGCCCTCGCGAATCTACCTGGCGAGATCGACTAGCCGGCACCTTGCGACCGATGCCGTGAGTTGCTCGCATCCAGGCCGTAAGCCGAACGGCCGGCCGCTAGGCGGCTGGCCGTTCGGCTGTTGCGAATCAGCGGTGGGTTGCGGCAGTGAGAACCACGTTGGCCACAGCACCAGGATCCGAGATCAGGCCGCGGTGTCCGGCTGCGATCTTCGTCCAGCGTTCGGCGGCGGTCAAACCGTCGCGACTGATGGTGCTACACGCATACCGCTAGATGCGCGATAGCGGCTGGCAGCGGCCAGGAACTCCTCCGTCGATGAGTGGACATCGTCACCCCATGCCAGGACCAGCGTGCTGGGGCCGAGCTCGGTCACCGGCACACCTGCGAGATCCGGGCCGGCGCGCGTCGCGGCGCCCTCGCCGACAATCACGATGATCCAACCGAGGGCGACGCTGTCGACTATCTCATCGAGGGTTAGGACCGGGCAATGCTCAACGAAATTTGCCTGACGCCGTAGACGTGTCAGGCTGAGATCAGGCTCGGAGGCGAGACTGTGGTCTGCCGGCAGCAGCGCGACTGGTCGTTCGACGGCGATGTCCATGGTCTGCATTCCGGAGAGGTCTTCGGTGCTACAGACGAGCGCGACATCAGCAGTGCCGGCTCGCACCGCGTGCGCAGCGTCACGCGTGAACACCATCTCGACAGCTGCGGGATTCTCCGTCCGGCGGTGCTCGGCGATCAGCGCCCGGAGCAAAACCGTGCCTGTCCCTGGTGTCGCGGCAAGCCGCAGCTTGTCCGCCCCAGCCGACTTGGTGCGGCGGACTGCCCGGTCGAGCGCCTTGAGTGTCGCGCGAGCCTCTGCCAGCAGCGTCCGGCCACTGGCTGTCAGCGCGACGCTGCGACTGGTGCGCACGAGCAGTCGCACCCCGACGCGACTTTCCAAGCGGGCGATGGCACGCGAGAGCGAGGGTTGTGCGACGCCGAGCCGCTCAGCGGCACGACTGAAGTGCAGCTCCTCTGCCACCGCAACGAAGTAGGCCAGCTCCCGCGTCTCCAACCGGTCCCGACTGAGATCCATGCCGACAGAGTATCGATCGTTGCCGAATCAGTCATTGCTCTCCGCGGCGAACTCCTCGATGCTGGAAGGCCTCACGGCATACCGGCGATCGGAGCAGAAAACGAGATCGACATTGAGCGATACCCGCGATATACAAGAGCTGCTGGTCCACTACGTGCAAGCCCCCGACCCCGGAGCCGTTTCTCGACTGACCGGCAGCGGCCAACTGATGCCCCGCATCGGGGCCACGTTCGATCTTGCCGACGCCGCAGCGCACCGGCTTGTCGAGGCTGGTTTCGCCCCAGGACGCATCCTCCTGAAGCCGTGGAAGTCGCAATCGCCGTCGCCCGGCAGCAGTCTTATAGCCACAAAACAAGGAGATAGACGATGAGCTCGACAAAGCCCTTGTGGGTGCGGGGTCGTGAACTCCTGAGAGATCCGCGACTGAATCGCGGCACCGCGTTCACACTCGAGGAGCGCTCCGTACTCGATCTCGAAGGGCTGCTCCCATCGGCAGTCCTCACACTCGAGGAGCAGGCCCGCCGCTCGTATGAGCAATACAGCTCCGTGCCCACGGAGCTGGGTAAGAACGAGTTCCTAGCAGCCCTGCGCGACCGCAACGAGGTCCTCTACTTCAAGTTGCTTGGCGACCATCTGAAGGAGATGCTCCCTGTCGTCTATGACCCGGTTGTGGCGCAGGCAATCGAGCTCTACAGCCATCAGTTCCAGCGGCCGGATGGCGTCTATCTCTCGATTGACGATCCGACCGGCGTTGAACAAGCCTTCCGCAACTACGGACTTGGCGCCGAGGATGTGGATCTGATGGTCGCGACCGATGCAGAGCAGATCCTCGGTATCGGGGACTGGGGCACAAATGGGATGGCGATCTCGGTCGGCAAGCTCGCGGTTTACACCGCTGCCGCCGGCATTGACCCCAACCGGGTTATCCCGGTGATGCTCGACGTCGGGACCGATCGCGAGTCGCTGCTGAACGACCCGCTCTACGTTGGCAACCGCCACAGCCGTGTACGCGGCGGGCGGTACGACGCGCTGATCAAGAGCTACGTCGAGACCGCCGGCAGGCTGTTCCCGAATGCGCTGCTGCACTTCGAGGACTTCGGCCCGTCGAACGCGCGCCGGATCCTCGAGCAATACCGTGACATGGCCCGGATATTCAACGACGACATGCAAGGCACGGGCGCGATCACACTCGCTGCGATTCTTGCCGGCATGCGCTTGGCGAAGACGCGCCCGAGCGAACAGCGTGTAGTCATCTTCGGCTCCGGCACCGCCGGCGTCGGCATTGCCGACCAGATCCGCGCCGCGATGGTGCGCGACGGCCTTGATGGTGAGGAAGCGATACACAGGTTCTGGTGCGTCGACAAGCAGGGCCTGCTCGTTGACGACATGACCGACCTGCGCGACTTCCAGGCCGGCTACGCACGTACTCGCTCGGAGCTTTCCAGCTGGGATGTCACAGGCACGATCGGCTTGCTCGATGTCGTTAAGCACGTACATCCGACAGTCATCGTTGGCACCTCCACGCAGGGAGGAGCGTTCACCGAAGAGGTCGTCCACGAGATCGCTGCTCATGTGGAGCGCCCCCTGATCTTCCCGCTGTCGAACCCGACCGAGAAGATCGAGGCGGTTCCGGCAGACCTGATCAAGTGGACGGACGGACGTGCGCTGATCGGCACCGGCACACCGTGGGAGCCCGTCCCCTATAAGGGGATCGACTATCAGATCGGGCAGGCCAACAATGCTCTTGTCTACCCGGGCATCGGACTCGGCACGGTGGTGTCGGGGGCGCAGCATGTCACTGACGGGATGCTCGCCGCCGCAGCGGAGGCTATTGCCGGCCTCGTCGACGTCACCCGTCCTGGAGTCGGCGTGTTGCCGGACGTCGCCAGCCTCCGGGCAGTCTCGGCGACTGTCGCGGTGGCGGTGGTCCGCCAGGCAATCGCCGACGGTGTCGCGCAGCCGCTGGAGGATCCGATCCAAGCGGTTCAGGACGCGATGTGGCCGATCACCTATCAGTCGCTTGCGATAAACCGTTGAGCGACATTACCGGCCAGCTTGAGAGACCCGGAAACGGCGTGCCCACAGGCAGCGCGCTCGATGCGCTTCGAAGTCCCTGCAAACTCAAGGATCCCTCAGAGCCGACGCGGGGACTCGAACCCCGGACCCCTTCATTACGAGTGGCTCATTTGCAGGGCAATTGCCTTATTTCCCCGCAATTTCGGGACGCTCTTTGCAGTTGGCTGAGGTCAGAATTGCCGAGTTCGGGACATGGTTCGGGACACGTGCCTGGCCGCGGCTGAACCCGCTGGTTCCGGCTGCGCTTCGGCGAGAAGGGAGCGGCAGGCGCCCTAGGCGAGATAGCGAACCCGGCGTTCGCCGAGCGATCTGACGGCACTGGCCGCTAGCCCAGCGTCGCCAGTGATCAGGACGGAGCCGTCAAACATCTCCGCAAGAGCAAGGTAGAGCGCGTCGTAGGCGGTGAGGTTGTCCCTCAGCTCCCAAACCCGGCGCATGAACGGCGCATGGGGATAGCGAACCAGACGCACTTCCTGCAACTCATTGACCGCCAGCTCAGCTTGCAAGGCGTCGATGTTCCCGCCACGCAAGAGTCCACGCAGCGCATTCAGGGCCTCCGGGTCGATCAGCTCGGGAGCGTGAAACGCCTCGTCAAAAGCTCCCGAGAACTCACGCGAAACGGCCTCAAGCACCTGACGACGGCCGAGCAGGAACTCGACCAGCACAGACGCGTCAACAACGATCAACGAGCGTCGCGGTCAGCGCGGACGAGCGTCGCGACAGACGGGCCGGTGTAGGGTTCCCGCTCCGCAATCCGGGCCACCAGCTCGACCAGCGAGGGTTTCCCCGCAAGCTCAGCCTTGGCTTCGATCATCGTGGTCTCGATCGTCTTGACCATGTCCAGATTCTACCTCGGATGGCCAGAGCCTCCTGCAGCAAGTAGCCCCATCGGCACCGGCTGGCCAATCAGGCCCGGCAATACTTCGCCGCTGCCTTGTCGCCAAAGCGCTTGCCGAGGTGCTACGACCCTTCACGGCGGGAGCGATTGCCTGGACTCATTTCACGGCCGCCGTACCTCTGGGAAAGGGCGAGGTGGGAGGCGTGTCGCATCGCGAGTTGAGCTTGGCGTTTGCGGGCG
>Ga0255363_100036_pt1 | contig 59239 bp, 57 predicted proteins | sample GFST100metaG_FD_186007 | JGI IMG/M metagenome (GOLD analysis project Ga0255363, IMG submission 186007) | Peat soil microbial communities from Stordalen Mire, Sweden - G.F.S.T100 | ecosystem: Environmental > Terrestrial > Soil > Wetlands > Peat | place: Sweden: Norrbotten County, Stordalen Mire... | reverse complement strand
CCTGATCCGCTGGTCAAAGAAAGACGAGAACCACGAAGCGCTGCTACAACTCGCCAGCGGCCTGATCGCACTCAAACGCGCCCACGCCTGGCGAGCCGCCCACCCCCAACCGGGATAGGTCCTAAGGGTCTATATGGCAAATCGACGCGATGATTCGCTGTCGGTCTATAGCGTCGCGGACGATGGCACGCTGACTCTGAGGGAAACGCTTGATGCCCACGGCGTATGGACGAGACACCTTTGTCTCTCGCCAGACCTGCGCTTCCTTCTGCTGGCAAATCAAAACTCAAACGAGGTCGTCGCTTTCCGCGTAGACGAATCAGGAGACCTGGCTTGGGCGAACGCTCGGCTGCCGATGGCTTCACCGGCCTGCGTGGTGTTCCCATAGCGGGGAGTCACACGCTGCAGCTTTTGGTCGCGCAACGGGGGCTCGGCGTCAGCCGAGCCCCCGCGTTCGACACTCGGCTGATGGTCGGTCATGGCGTCGCGCAGCTGCTCCGGGGTTCCCTCGGCGAGGACGTGAAACCCGCTCCGGGTCCCGCGTTTCCGTCGTCGTCGCGCGTCGCATCGGTGCCGTAGGGTCGAAGCCGCTGTGCGTGGGGGTCCGATCGTTCGGGAGATTCGAATGTAGCGACGGAGGAACTGACGAACGACCCGGCGACTGCCCCGATGCGCAAAAGTGCCTCGCGAGCCGGCGTCGCTGAGAAGTCCCGCCAGCCAGCAGGGTCATCGATGTACAGCGGTCAGCCCAATGCAGCGTCGACTGTCAGAGACGCCAGAAGAGCGTTGCAGGCGTTCTCGGGCGAACTCTAGGTCTTGTGTCAGTCATACCGGCGGTCCAGCGTGTTGATGGCGGTGAGCAGATGCTGGTGGTGATGAGCACACTGAAAGCGATAAACGCGCCCGTTGGGCACAGGTGAGGTTCCCACCGATCCGGGTCGCCTCAGGCTACGGCGGGCAGTCCTTCGTCGGTCGCAAACGACCGGGTCCATCGCAAGCGATAGCCGGGCGATATGCGCCAAGCGGACTATGTATGAAGAACTGAGGCTAAGGGCGGATTAGGAGCGAAGCCTGACGAAGCGTTGTGCGGCACCAGGTGCTCCTCGTGGAGATGAAGACAGCATGGCCAATGACACATTGAACACATCGTATGCAGTGAATCTATCAACTGTCTATCGGCGCTTACCTCTGTTGGAGAGGGCGGCTGCGGCTAGGGCAGATGGATTTACGGAGGTGGAGTCGTGGTGGGACTTCGATAACGCGGCTCCAGATCATGAGGAAATGGAAGCGTACATTCGAACGCTGAAGGAACAAAGCCTAAAGTTGATAGCGATCAACTCGTACGGCGGTAACCGGCGCATAGGAGAGACTGGAATTGCCTCCTTGCCCGATCGTGCAGATGAGTTCAGAAAGAGCATCGCGTCTGTGAAGCGTGTATTTGCCCTCACAGGCGCGCGGAAGTCCAATGTAGCATTTGGTGTGCGTGATTTACGCTGGTCTCAAGCCGAGCAGCTCGAAACGGGACGCCTACAGTATGACTGGGCAGCGCGAGACATGGCAGAGTTAGGCGCCACGATCCTGATTGAGCCACTCTCGGGGATGAAGGATGGCAGTTATCCGTTTGTCGACGGTTACGATGTACGAGACTTTATTGAGCACGATCTCGGTAAGCCGACGAACGTAAAGCTTCTATTCGATACATATCACCTAGCGGTAGCTGGCCTTGATGTGGTGAAGGCGTGGAGTGATCTGCACGACGTGGTGGGTCATGTACAGTTTGCCGACTTTCCCGGTCGCGGTGCTCCTGGCTCTGGTCGGTTGGACTTTGCGGCGCTAGAGGCTGCGATGGCATCTGATGGCTATGAGGGCAAGGCAGTGCTTGAATATATGTAGGACTAGCAGCACCCCGGGGTGGGACGTAGTGGTAAGAATCATCCCAGCGAGGACAGGCTAAGCTTATGCGGCGAGTATGGAGTCGGCGCGTGCGGACGAAAGCGGTCTGCTCAGTGGGGTAGCTGCTACCAAGGTGGGATCAGCGGTGGCAGTGGAGGTGACGGTCCGGGGTTAGAGCCCCTGCGGCGGCATCGGCGATTCGACTGCCCGGCGCCTCGCCGGGCTTGGCGCGGCTGTCACCGTCGTGGCACGTCGGAAGGGCCTCCTTGACGAGCTCGTGCGTGATATCGAGGCGAGCGCTGGCGCGGCCCTGGCGGTCGAGGCCGACCTCGCCCAGCGCGCTCAGGCGCAGGCGGCGGTTGCGCGGATGGTCGCGCACTTTGGCCGTCTCGACACGGTGGTCAACAACACTGGTCTCATGATCATCGGTCCGGCTCTCGGGGCGGACACCGAGGACTGGGAGCGGATGATCGCGATCAACCTGCTGGGTCTCGTCCACACCACCCATGCCGCGCTGCCGCACCTCGTGCAGGCTGCCGAGAGCTGACCGCGTGGCGTCGCAGACCTCGTCAATGTGAGTTCGGTCGCCGGCCGGAAGGCCGATGCGGGTGCCGCCATCTACAACCTCACGAAGTTCGGTGTCAACGGGTTCACCGAGTCGTTGCGTCAGGAGCTCACCGCCAACCATGTTCGTGTTGGAGCCATCGAGCCCGGCGCGGTCCTCACCGAATTGCCGAAGCACAACACCCCAGAGGTGCAGGCCGGGATGGCCTCGATGTACGTGGACATCGAGGCGATGGCTGCGGAGGACATCGCCGAGGCGATCGCCTCCATGGTCAGCCAGCCCCGTCGCGTAGCCATCAACGAAATGCTGGTCAGGCCGACCGGGCAGATCTCCTAGCGGATCTGCGGTTCGCAGTGACCGTGGCCCAAGACGGACATGTCGGTCATCTTCGAGATCGTCTCCCGACCAGATCCGAGCTCTGATCGTGGAGACCCGCTGATGCTCGACATTGAGGGTCGCCCAGTGCGCGTGATCAGGCGCGGCTAACGGGTTCTGGGCTAAATGGCTGGTACCGTGCCGGCACGCGACGGTGTGAAATCGACATGCACAACCCGCCTGGGAGCGTTACAGCAGTCGCAGCCGGCGGCTCCAGCGTCTCGCCGAACACTCCGGGGTTCCTGGCCGAGTTCGGCGACGGCATCGGGCACGACAACGGTGGCTGGGCGGACGCCCAGTTCACCGGGTGCGACAGCTGACAGCGGTGTGGGGGCGTCGCCCGCTGGCGACGCCCCCGTCAGCCCGGCCCGGGTACCGGCGGCCGGAGGTTTTCTCTCCGCTCGCTCGTGCGCGGCGCAGGAAGCTAGCCTGGGCGGTATCGCAGCCGCATTGAAGAAAGCCAGCTTCACATTCGTGGCGGTAGCGCTGCTTGCGCTGGCGCTGGTCGCCGCCGTGCCCAGCGTCAGCAGCGCGCGGTCGCAGGTCGTCATCCCGAGGAGTGCCAGGCAGCTGGTCGTCGTCTCCAGTCCGACCGTCGACCCACCGGGCTACATCGCGACCTTGCGTGTCTACGTGCGCTCGGGCCCGGCGGCGCCGTGGCGGGAGGCGTTCGGTGGATGGGACGCGGAGACGGGCTCTGGCCATCTGGTGCCTGCCGCCTTGCGGCGCGAGGGTGACCACGCGACGCCGATCGGAGTGTTCGGGTTCGGTGCGACGATCTACGGCAACGCGCGCAACCCGGGTGGCCTGCACTACCGCTACCACCGACTTGTCTGCGGCGACTGGTGGGATGAGGACTCCGGCACGGCGCTCTACAACCACTTCGTGCACGTACGCTGCGGCACCAACCCGGACTTCGCCTACGCCTCGGAGGCGTTGTGGACCGAGACTCGCGCCTACCCCTACTTCGCGGTGATCCGCTTCAACATGAGCCCGATCGTGCGCGGCGCGCGGGCCCCGGGTTCAGGCATCTTCCTGCACAGCTGGATGAACGCCCCAACCGAGGGCTGCGTGGCCCTGCGCCGCGGGCAGTTGCTGCGGATGCTCCGCTGGTTGCGGCCAGCGGAGCATCCGGTGATCGAGATCCGGGCCGGCGCGAGCGTCTGAGCTCAGCCGGTCACGTTGAGGTTCCGTCCAGCCTGCTCAGAGCAACGGATACCTCCGGCGGGTGTGCTGTACGGAGATCCAGTGAGGCTTGGTGAACTCCTCGACGATGTACTCACTGTGGAAGCGTCCTAGGCCTGAGTTCTTCTCGCCGCCGAACGGTGCGTTCGCCTCATCTTCGACGGTGATGTCGTTGACGTGGGTCATGCCTGCCTCCACGCGCTTCGCGAAGTTCACGCCGCGCTCCAGGTCCCTGGTGAAGACGGCGCTCGAGAGGCCGAACTCAGTGTTATTGGCGAGCGCCAGCGCCTCATCGTCACCATGTACGCGCAGCACCGGTACGACCGGTCCGAAGATCTCCACGTTTGCGATCTCCATCTGCGGGGTTACGTCGGCGAAGACATGCGCGGGGATGACCTGGCCCTGAGGCTCTCCGCCAACCAGCTCGCGAGCGCCGTCCCTGCGAGCGTGGACGATCTTCTCGATCACACTGTCGAACTGCTGCTTGTCGATGATCGGCCCGATCAAGGTGTCCGCTTGGTCGGGATCGCCCGCCTTGAGCCCACGGACCTTCTGCACGAACGCGTCGACGAACTCAGCGTAGATGGCATCGTCGACGATCACGCGGTTCGTACTCATGCAGATCTGACCCTGGTGCAGGAACCGACCGAAGGCGGCGGCGTCCACCGCCTGTTCGACGTCCGCGTCGCCGAGCACCACCACCGGTGCATTGCCGCCAAGCTCAAGCGCCACCCGCTTGAGCCGCGGCGCCGCCATAGCGAGCGAGCCAACGCGTTGGCCGACTGGTGTGGAACCCGTAAACGAGACCAGGGCGGAAGTGTCGTGCTGCACGATGTAATCACCGATCTCGGAGCCCGATCCGACGATGACGCTCATCGCGCCTGCCGGAAGTCCTGCTTCCTCGAAGATCTTCGCGAAGAGCAGGCCGCCGGTCACCGGCGTGTTGCTGGCGGGCTTCAGGACAACGGCGTTACCGAGGGCCAGCGCCGGCGCCAGCGAGCGCTGGGTGAGGACGAGCGGGAAGTTCCACGGACTGATCACCAGCACAACACCGAGCGGCTGCCGGTAAACGCGGTTCTCCTTCCCCGGGACATCGGACTCGGACAGCGAACCGCGCAGCTGATATGGCATACGCGAGGCTTCCGCCGTTACATCTCGTGTAAAGCCCCACTCCATCTCCGCCTTGAGGCGCGTGGACCCACTTTCCCTGATCAGCCAGTTGACGATCTCGGCATGCCGGTGTTCGAAGATCTCAGCCGCCCGTGTCATCACCGCCGAGCGCTCGGCGGGCGTGCGTCTCGCCCACTCGACCTGCGCTCGCTTTGCGGTGGCGTAAGCGTCGTCAACGTCACCGCGGCTGACCATGGGGATCTCGACGAGCGTCTCGCCTGTGTAAGGGTTGATGTCGACGTTCGGCCTTGCTGCCGCCCCGTGGCGCCAGCCGCCGCCAATCAGCAGTTTGTCGAATCCGTCATAGATCTCGGATTCAATCGGTGTACTTATTGCCATAGTGACCTTTCCTCGACCGGAGAAGCATGGCGCCACTCGCCGCGATGCGCGATCACAATTTCTTCGGCGCGTACGCCGGCAAGTGCGTGCCTAAAGCATATCGTCTGAGCAAACCCATATTTGTCGGAGTATGTGGGACGGCGTGCAGGCAGAGCGCCACAACGGCGGCGGCTTTGCCAGTGTCCGGGTGCAATAAATTACACTGAACCACTGATAAAGGCAGCAGCAGACTAAATATCAACCAGTCTCTCATCTGAGTGACTGGTAAGCAAGCCGCGCGGGCTCAGGCGATCACCGATCGGTAACGGTCACGTGTGCGCCGCGCCCATAGGCTTAACGGTCTGTGGGCGCGCGGCTCGTGCCCGCCGGCGGCGTTCTAGCTGTCCTGGCTCGCGTGTGAGGCTGCGAGGGCGCCACCCGCCCGTGCTGACTCTGGCGGCTCCCGATCCCAGTCGAAGATGGCCCACCCGAGCAGGCGTGCCATGGCGCCGGCTTGCCGCTCTGAGTCGGCATCGAGGGCACCCCAGCGGATCAGCAGGTCGGCGGCGCTGCGGTTCTCGGAATCGCGAACGGTCGGGTCGGCGCCGGCGTCGACGAGCACCTTCAGACAGGCGGCGCTCGGGTAGGTGCAGGCACCCAGCAGAGGCGTCCTGCCGTCCGCGTCGCGATGCTCGAGATCACCACCGCGGTCGATCGCCAGTTGCAGCAGCTCAGGATCTTCCATGACGACGAATGTGTGCAGGGCAGTCCGGCCGTCGTCCGTCGCGAGGTTGGGATCGGTGTGGTACCCCAGCAGCATCCGGACCGTGTGCGAGCTCCCGTGCTGCTGGCTTGTCGCCGCCACGACGAGTGGCGTTTCGCCGAAGTGATTCTGTACGTTGACATCCGCGCCGGCCTCCAGCATCAGGCGCGCGGCGTCGGGCCGGCTACGACGGGCCGCGAGATGCAGCGGAGTCTCGCCCCAGCGGTCCTGGTGATTGATACCCGCGGTCGACGTGGCAAGCTCATGGCGGACTCGCGCCAACGTGCCGGAGGCGGCGGCCCGGTGCAGCGCGGTGCGCCCGTGCAGATGCCTGGTTGTCGGGTCTGCGCCCTGCCGGATCAGGACTGCCACCACGTCCTCATGCCCGTCCATGTCGGCCAGTGCCAGTGGTGTCAGTCCGTCATTATCTAGCGCCTCGGGATCGGCGCCGGCAGCCAGCAGCTGCGAGGCGGCGGCCGCCTGCCCCCAGCGGACCGCGGTGTGCAGCGGGGTGTTCGCGTGCGTGATCTCGATGGCGTTGGGGTCTGCGCCAAGCTCCAGGAGCAGGGCAGCGACCTCCGTGTTCCCGCCCTGCGCCGCGGCATGCAGCGCGGTTCGCCCGAGGTGGTTCACCTGGACGGGGTCCTGGACCAGAGCGAACACTCGCCTGACCAGATCCGTCGGTGCGTAACGAGCGACGCTCAGCACGGTCAGCGGCTCGAGCGGCGCGGCGATCTGCTCGCGAACGTCAAGCAGCCGCTGGACGACGGGGAAGTCACGTCGCGCCGCTGCCGACATGATCGCCATGTCGAGCTCTCCGGCCTGTTCCACCGAGTACATGCGCCTGCTCAGCAGCGCATCGACGCTCGCGAGACCACCGCTGGTGGCTGCCTTCACCAGCGTCGCCCGCCCGGCTTCCGTGGTTCCCCGTCCATCCCCCATGGTCGTGATCCTACGCGTCACGTCTGGCGATGACCAGCGGTTGCCGCCGGCGGGACGTAGTGGCGAGTGCAGACCCCGGCTGCTGGGGGTCGCAACTCGTGATTGGTGGCGACCGCGGGCGACGAGTGGCGGCGACCGCCGGCCACGACGAGCGGGCTGTGGTATAACCCGATGCAACCGATTGCGCAACCGGTTGCAGATTGGCGTGGGGAGCAGAGAGGGAAAGCGTGCCGGTAACGATTCGTGATGTGGCCAGGATGGCGAAGGTAGATCCGTCGACGGTCTCTCGCGCACTGAACAATCCCGATGGGCGTAGGACGGCCGCTAGGGAGCGGGTGCTTGCAGCGGCCGAGGCGCTCGGCTACCAGCCGAACGTGCTTGCGCGTAGCCTCACCACGGCCAGCGCGCCGATCATTCCACTGCTGATCCCGGACGTGACCAACTGGTTCTTCGCCGAGGTTGCAAGAGGTGCGGAGGAGGCGGCAAGAAAGGCCGGCTTCTCGCTGGTCCTTTGTAACACTGAGCACCTGGAGGAGCGTGAGCGCCTCTACATGGACTCGCTCGTGCCGCTGCAGGTCCCCGTCGCCATCATCGCTCCGAACTCGGAGGCGTCGGCGCCGATCATCGAGAAGCACTCCGAGGCGCTGAGGATCGTGATCATCGACCGCCTGATCGGGGAGTCCACGCTGCCCAGCGCGACCGTGGACAACTACCGGGGTGGCCGGCTGGCGACCGAGCACCTGGTCTCGCTCGGCCATGCCTATATCGTCTGCGTCTCCGGCCCTGCGGATGCCTCCACGTCGCAGGAGCGCATCCGCGGCTATCGCTCGGTGATGGAGGAGCATGGACTGGAGCCTGTCATCCTGCCGGGCGGCTTCACGATCCATGACGGCCGGCGAGCGGCCAAGCGCTTCCTCAAGCTGGACCGGCGCTTCACCGCCGTGACGTGCGCGAACGACCTGTGTGCGATCGCGCTGATCGGCGAGCTGAGGCACGCCGGCCTGCGGATCCCGGAGGACGTCTCGGTGGTGGGCTACGACGACCTCGAGTTCGTGCAGTGCATCAGCCCCGCGCTCACTTCGATTCACCAGCCGGCGCGGCGGCTGGGGGCAAAGGCGGTGGAGCTGGCGCTGTCCCAGTCACCGCGGCCGGCGGCCGTCCGCCTCAGCCCGCGCCTGGTCGTGCGGCAGTCGACAAGGAGTCCGGAATGAAGGCGATCGTCTTTGGCAGCTTGAATGTGGACACGATCGCCGAGGTCCCGCACCGTCCGGAATGGGGCGAGACGATGCTTGCCGCGGGTGTCGAGGTATCCCCCGGCGGCAAGGGAGCGAATCAGGCCGTCGCGCTGAGCAAGCTCGGCGTTCCCACGCAGATGGTCGGCTGCGTCGGGGACGACGATGGCGGCAAGTACATGCGACGCGCGCTGCGGGCGGCAGCGGTCGAGGACACCGTGCGGGTTGATAGTGCGCTGTCTACGGGATCGGCCTTCGCGCTCAGGGATCCCTTGGCCCGCAACCTGATCGTGGTCTGTGCCGGCGCGAATGCCGCCATCTCCGCGACAGACCTGTACGGCGTGCACGACCCCGGCTCGGGAACCGCGCTGGTGCTCCAACTCGAGACGGCGGTGTCCGAGGTGAAGGCAGCCGCGAAGATCGGCCGCGACCGCGGCTGGCGCGTCGTGCTCAACGCTGCACCGGCACTCGACGCCGATGACGAGCTGCTCGGTCTCGCCGACGTCCTCGTGGTGAACGAGAACGAGGCGACCGCGCTCAGCGGCATCGACGTGGCGGGCGATCCCGGCGCCTGCCGGGCGGCGCACCAGCTGAGCCTGCTCGGACCGGAGCTGGTCGCAGTCACGCTTGGCGCTCATGGCGCAGTGGTCGTGGATCGCTCCGGCTGCTGGCGCGCGCCGGCGCCAGCAGTGGCTGCGGTGGACACCACAGGGGCGGGCGACGCCTTCGTCGGCGCGTTCGCCGCCGCGTTGCTGCTGGGTGGTCAAGCGCTCGAGGCACTGCGGTGGGGAGTCGCCGCCGGCACCATCGCGGTACGAGGGAGCGGCGCCCAGCAGTCGCTCCCCTCGCGTGCTGCCGTGGAGGCGGCTGCAGAGTCGATCCACCCCGAAGCTGGCTGATACAGACACTTGGTCACCGGGTTACGCATCGCGTAGCAACTCGCTGCGGGCGAAACCGGTTCTATAGGTTGTGACCTTTACAGAGAGAGGAGAAAATGAGTAGCACCATCTCAGGGCCTCCTAGTAGTAGGCCTCCAAAGGAATCTGAGGGAACTAAACCAGAGGCGACAGATACGAGTACTCGTCAGAGCGTTCTCCAGCGAGTCGGCGGTGAGGTCGAGACCGTCGGTGTCGAGGCTGTGCCGAACTCGCAACGGACGTCCACCCCTGGGAAGCTGACGCTCGACTGGGCGATGGCATCGGGCTCGGCGACTACGCCGCTGATCGGCCTGCTCCTATACCCATACGGGCTGTGGTACATGATCGCGGCGATCGTCATAGCCTGGGCGGTCTTCCTGATACCAACGGGGATGTTCTCCGAGATAGGAAGGAAACTTCCCCTCACCTCGTTAGTTGTCTCTCGTAGAACATATGGCTGGGGGGCGACCCTATTACTCTCTGCTCTGTTCACGTTCGTGAACGTCGCCTGGTTCGGGCTTAACACTGCGGTCGGTGCTCAGATTCTCGCGGCTCTCTCCCATACGAGCGAAGGAATGTGGTACTGGATCGTTGGTGGCCTGGACGTAGTCCTAGTGCTGTTTGGATTCAAATGGCTGGAGTATTTCTACCGCTACACGGCCGTGCTGCTAATCGTCTGCTACGCAGCGCTAGCCGTATATCTCTTCGCTCATTACAGTGTCCATATGCCAGAGCAGACCGCACCGATGTCTTGGGGGACAGCAATCTCAACGGTTGCTGGCTTCTCGATCATCGGCTGGATGTACAACGTTACGACTCTGTCGCGGTTCGCTAAGCCTGCAAAGCAGGGCGAGCGGAGCAAAGGCTTCTTGCTGGCTCCAGGCAACGGAATCATGATCCCGGTCCTACTGATGGGTGTGCTGGGTGCTTTCTCGCAGCGCATGACCGGGAGCTGGAACATCGCGCTCCTTGGCGTGCACATCAGCGGGTGGGGAGCGGTCGCGGCAATCGGTGCCGCACTTGGCGTCTTGCATTGCAACGCGCTGAACCTATACCCGTCAACGGTGAGTCTCTTGGTCACCGTGAACAACGCGGGGCACAAGGCAAGGCGATGGGATCAGCCCGTCGCAACGGTGGTCCTCGGTGTGGTCGGCATCGTCCTTGCGAAGGCTGGTATCCTCGCGCACGCGGAGACATTCGTGAATGACATGGGCGACTTGGTAGGCCCGTTTGCCTTCGTCATGCTTGTCGATTGGCTGTGGGGCCTGAAGCGGCGAGACCGGGCCGCTGGCTACTTCGAGCGTCCGCGTGCATGGCTCGCGGATTGGCGTATTCCCGCAGTCGTGTGCTGCGTGGTTGGATTCGTTGTCTCCTTCTGGGGGCAGGACTTCCTGTCCGCGTCGCTGGCGAATGACATCCCGTTCGTGGCTGTCGGCTCGTTCCTGTCCGCGGTCCTTTACGGGCTGTGGCTGTGGCTGAGCGGTGCCGCCGCGGCGACTCGCCGTGACCGCGCTGTGGAGGAAGCGGCACTGTGAGTGCGAGCAAGCCAACCCGTGTGCAGGTCGCTGCGATGATCGACCATACGTTGCTCGCGCCCGAGGCGACCGACGCTGACGTGGTGACCCTGTGCGAGGAGGCCGTTGACCTCGGCGTGCATTCCGTCTGCGTGTCCCCGACCAAGGTGAGCACCGCGGTCGCGGCGCTCGTGGGTACACCCGTGGTGGTCGCTGCGGTGATCGGCTTCCCCTCGGGAGCGCACCTATCTGCGGTGAAGGCAGCCGAGGCTGCCGCGGCCGTGGCGGCCGGAGCCGCGGAGCTCGACATGGTGATCGACGTCGGAGCGGCGATGGCGGGCGACTGGTCGGCAGTCGCCACCGACGTGGCGGCCGTTCGCAACGCTGCCGCGCAGCCGGCGCTGCTGAAGGTGATCATCGAGTCGGCAGTGCTCGGCGCGGATCGCATCGCTGCCGCCTGCGCGGCTTGCGAGGAGGCAGGTGCCGACTACGTGAAGACCTCGACGGGGTTCCACCCCGCAGGCGGCGCCTCGGAAGCAGCCGTGCGTGCGATGTCGGCCGCTGTCGGCGGCCGGCTCGGAGTCAAGGCCGCCGGCGGTATCCGCACGAGCGAGCAGGCACTGGCGATGATCGCGGCCGGCGCGACCCGGCTCGGCCTGTCTCACTCGCGCCAGATCCTCCAGGGCATTGCCTAGGGAACTGGCGATGTACAGGTTGTGCGGCGCCACCGGCCGGTGGCGCCGCACAACCATGTCAGCCGATCCGTTCGACCACCAGCGGCAGGGGCCCGGGGCCGTCGTAGCGTACGGCCCCGGTCAGCAGCTCACGTCCCAGGGAGATACGCGACTCTTCGCTGCTACGCAGCTCGAACAGCTTGTCGCCGGTGTGGATCTGATCGCCCGGCCGTACGTGGCAGATCACGCCGGCCGCGGGATCCACCGGGTCCTCCTGCCGGCTGCGGCCGGCACCCAGGTGCCAGGCGGCAACGCCGACGTCAAGCGCGTTGACGTTGACGACGGTGCCGTCGTGCTCCGCCGTCACGTAGTCGACCGCCCCCGCTTCGGGCAGCGGCGCATCGGGATCTCCACCCTGGCCGCGGATCATCCGGCGCCAGACGGCGAGCGCGGATCCGTCGGCCAGCGCCGCGGCCGGATCGGCTTCGATGCCCACCGACTCGAGCATCTGCCTGGCCAGCGCCAGCGTGATCTCGACGAGGTCGTCGGGGCCGTCCCCGCTCAGCGTCCGCACTGCCTCGGTGACCTCGACGCCGTTACCGACGGCGCGACCGATCGGCGCGTCCATCCCGGTCAGCAGCGCGCTCACCTTGATGCCGTAGTCTCGGCCGAGCCCGACCATCGTCTCGGCGAGCTCGCGCGCCTTCTCGACACTCGTCATGAACGCGCCCTGCCCGACCTTCACGTCAAGCACCAGCGCGCCGGTTCCTTCGGCGATCTTCTTCGACATGATCGATGCCGCGATCAGCGGTATCGAGTCAACCGTCGCCGTCACGTCGCGCAGCGCGTAGAGCTTGCGATCAGCCGGCGCGAGATTGCCCCCGGCGGCGCAGATCACGGCACCCACCTGCTCGAGCTGGAGCTTCAGCTGGCTTTCAGTGAGGTCGCCGTGCCAGCCTGGGATCGCCTCGAGCTTGTCGAGCGTGCCGCCCGTGTGGGCGAGCCCGCGACCCGACAGCATCGGCACCGTAGCGCCGCAGGCGGCGACCAGCGGTGCCAGCACGAGCGAGACCTTGTCACCGACGCCGCCGGTCGAATGCTTGTCCACAGTCGGGCGGGATAGGCCGCTGAAGCTAAGCCGGCTGCCCGACTCGATCATGGCTCCAGTCCAGCGTTTCAGCTCGCGCGCGGTCAGACCGCGCCAGTAGATCGCCATCAGCAATGCTGACATCTGCTCTTCGGGAACATCCCCGGCCGTGTACGAGCTAATCAACCAGTTGATCTGCTCGTCGCTGAGCTCGGTGCCGTCGCGCTTATTACGGATCAAGTCGACAGCTTCGAATGGTTGTGCGTTCATGGTTATTATTGTAATGCCGTCGCACATTCATATAGACGTTGAATGAAAGTAATATCGAGAGAACTTAGTAGATGCTTAGCTTGAGCGTCGTAGCTGTGTCCTGTAAGTAATATGCCTGATACACGCCGGGAAGAAGATGTCTAGTATGAGCGAGTCAGAGGCTGCATTGCGCCGGCAGGCGATCGCCTGGCAAGAAGCAGATCCGGACCCAGCTAACCGCGCTGAGCTTCAGCAGCTGCTCGACGGTGGCGAGGAGAAGGTGCTGGCGGCTCGCTTCGCGCGGCCGTTGAGATTCGGCACGGCCGGCCTGCGCGGCGTGCTGGGTGCCGGGCCGGCGCGCATGAATCGTGTGGTGGTGCGCCGCACCAGCGCCGGCCTGGCGAACTGGCTCTATAAGCGCGGCGCAGCCGTTGATGGCCTCGTCGTCGGGCGCGACGCCCGTCACGGATCGGCCGAGTTCGCTGCGGACGCTGCAGCGACGGCCAGCCGCTTCGGTGTGAAGGTGATGGCGTTTCAGCGGGCGCTGCCGACGCCGCTGACCGCGTTCGCGGTCAAGCGCACTGGCGCCGCTGCCGGCGTGATGATCACGGCCAGCCACAACCCGCCCCGCTACAACGGCTACAAGGTCTTCGTCGCCGACGGCTCGCAGATCATCCCGCCGGCGGACGCCGAGGTCGCGGCGGCGGCTGAGGCGATGGCGCTCACCCCGGCGGCGCCGAGCGGTCGGTTGCAGGCTGCGCTCACCTATCCGTTCGGTGATGACGACGAGGACTTGCTCGGCGCCTACCGCGAGATGGCACTCGGCCTGATCGATCCGGCCGGACCGCGGGCCGTGAAGATCGTCTACACAGCGATGCATGGGGTCGGCGGGGCCGTGCTGTCCGACCTCATGGCTGCAGCGGGCTTCACCGATCTGGTGAAGGTCGCCGAGCAATTCGATCCGGACCCGGACTTTCCGACGGTGACGTTCCCGAACCCGGAGGAGCCCGGCGCGCTCGACCTCGCGTTGGCCACCGCTCGGCGCGCCGGCGCGGACGTGGTGCTGGCGAACGATCCCGATGCGGACCGGCTTGCGGTCGCGGTGCCGGATCGCTCCGGCGCCTGGCGGATGCTCACCGGTGACGAAGTCGGGATCCTGCTCGCCGACCATCTGCTGTCACGCGGCTCCGACAGCAACCGCCTGGTCGCGACCACCTTCGTCTCCTCGCGGATGCTGCGGGTGCTCGCGGCCCAGGTCGGCGTCGCCTACGAGGAGACGCCGACGGGATTCAAGTGGATCGCGCGCACCGGCACCCGGCATCCGGGCCACCGCCTGGTGCTCGGCTACGAGGAGGCGCTCGGTTATGCGGCGAGCGAGGCGGTGGGCGACAAGGACGGTCTCACCGCGGCGTTGCTGATGGCCGAGCTTGCCGCGCTCGACCGCGCGCGCGGTCGCTCGCTACTCGATCACCTCGATGCGCTGCACGCGCAGCTCGGAGTGCACCTGACCAGGCAGCTGGCGATCCGCGCCGACGGCGCTGAGTGGCCCAGTCCCGAGGCGGGGATGGCGGCGCTGACCGGACTGCTCGCCGGCTGGCGCAAGCAGCCGCCCACTGCCTTCGCGGGACATCCGATCGCCGCTATCACCGACCTAGCCGACGGCTACGAGGGCTATCCGGCCGAGAATGGCCTGATCTTCGAGCTTGACGGCGGCGACCGCGTCATCCTGCGCCTGAGCGGGACCGAGCCCAAGCTGAAGCTGTACGTGCAGTCGGTAACGCCTCCGCCCGGAATGGACGACCTGGCTGCTGCCCGCGCTCGGGCAGCAGCCGACCTGGCGGCGATCCACGCAGAGCTCACGCGGATGGTCGACAGCCAGCTGCGTCGCCCGCTCGGCTGACCCGCCGTTCCGGCCGCCGCCGGCGATTTCATCGATCTAAGAGAGGAGAGCTCGTTGGTCACGAACGCAGAGAAAATCGATAAAGGCCCGACTCGTGTGATCCTGGACTGCGACCCGGGGCACGACGACGCCGTCGCCATCCTCGTCGCCGCCGGCTCACCGCGCGCTGAGTTGCTGGGGATCACGACCGTCGGTGGCAACCAGACGCTCGAGCGGGTGACCCGCAACGCCTGTGCCATCGCGACCGTCGCCGGGCTCGATGTGCCGGTTGTCCCCGGGTGCGAGCAACCGTTGCTGCGGCGCTTGCAGACCGCCCCCGAATATCACGGTGAGAGCGGACTCGAAGGCGCACCACCGGTGACGGCGACCGTGCAACCGGCGCCGGGACATGCGGTCGACTTCATCATCTCCACCGTCCTCGCCATGCCTGGCGAAGTAACACTGGTGGCGACCGGACCGCTGACGAACCTGGCGATTGCGCTCAGCAAGGCCCCGCAGATCGCCGGTGCCGTCAAGCGCGTGGTGCTGATGGGCGGCTCCTGTTCGCGCGGCAACGTGACGCCAGCGGCCGAGTTCAACATCTCCGTCGACCCCGAGGCGGCCGCGATCGTCTTCGGCGCCGGCTGGGACGTCACGATGATCGGCCTCGACGTGACGCACCAGGCGCTCTACACGCCGGCGGTCGACGAGCGGGTTGCCGCGATCGAGTCCGAGGCGGCGCGCTGGATCCGGCCGGTGCTCGATGCGTTCCGTGTCTCCTATGCCCGCGAAGCGAACATGCCGTCACCGCCGGTGCACGATCCCTGCGCGTTGATCGAAGCTCTCGAGCCGGGCATCGTCGATGTCCGCGACGCCCAGGTGAACATCGAGACGGCAGGGACGTATACGAGCGGCATGACCGTGGTCGACTTTGCGAAGGCGGCGGCGAACTCACGACAGCATGTTGGCGTCGGGCTAAACCCCGAAGCGTTCTGGGACAGAGTGCTCGACAGCCTTACGGCGCTCGGGCACTGACGTATATCTAGCGGGTCGAAAGGAAGCAATATGGGCGTGCAGGAATCACCTCGCGATAACTTGGTGCCCATCAACTGGCCGCTATTGCGGCAAGAGGCCAAACGCGCAGCGGAGCATGCATATGCTCCGTACTCCCGTTTGCATGTCGGCGCGGCAGGATTGACTAATGACGGAAGCGTGCTGGCCGCGTGTAACGTGGAGAACAGCTCTTACGGACTGACTCTGTGCGCCGAGTGTGGTCTTGTCTCGATGCTCAGAGCCTCGGGGGCGAGTGCCTTGGTTGCCGTCAGCATCGTCGCTGGGGACGGTGCACCGCTTGCGCCATGCGGACGCTGTCGTCAGGTGCTGATCGAGCAGGGCGGAGCGGAGATACTGGTCGACCTCGGCGCCGACCAGCAACCGGTGCAGCTCGGCACCTTGCTGCCGTGGACGTTCGGCGCCGAGGCGATCGAGGCGCGTCACAGCTAGTACTGCGGTCGTTGTCGGTATCGATAATCCGGTGCTGCGATGCAACGAAACCATCGCGGCACCGGCACGTCAGGTTCCTGGCGATGAGAACGGCGTTGCTGGTGCTCGCCGCTGCCGTGTCGAGGGCTGCTGCGCTGGCTGCGACCAGCGCAGCAGACGGTGATCGAGATCCAGCTTGCAAGCTCGGGGCGGCGACCTACTTGACAGCAGCAGACTTCTTTCTAGAGTGAGCATTGATATTGCACGGCCGGATCGATTCCGACCGGGGGGTCTGTCGTCATGCAGGATGTCGGTTCAGCTGGGACAAAACATGTAACGCCAACTTTCGGCAGGGTTGCAGCCTGGACTGCCGGAGTTGCGGTGGTGATTGCGGTCATCACCGGACCTGCGATCTGGGGTGGCCCGGGAATCAAGCCGAGGAGCCTCGGCGGGGTAATCCTCGCTTGGGGGCTGCTGCCGCAACTATGTGCCGTGCTCGTGTTGCTCGGCGCATCCCGGTCAGCGGCCGCGGCGCAAGCTACCTGGCGGGTACTGGCGGTAGGCATCTCGCTCTACGGGATCGCGTCGCTCTGGACTAACTTGGATCTGCGGTCGCACCACGTCCTACCGGTACCGTATTTCACCGACGGGATCTGGATGATCGCCTATGGCTGCCTGTTCGCGGCCATCGTGTTAAGCGGGCGACCGAAACGTGTCCCGCCACCATTGACCACGCTGATCGATAGCTTGCTGATCGCCTTCGGGGTGATGACGCTCGCGGCCGCTACGGTCCTGCGAGGGCTGATTACCGGTGTCGGCAGTGGCTTCTGGCGGGCGGCGACCGCGCTCGCCTACCCGCTCTGGGATCTGGCTCTGCTTGGCGCGCTGGCTGGTGGCATGGCGATCACCAGACCCCGACTCGAGCGCTGGCGGTGGGTGCTGCTAGCCGGCGTGCTGCTGCTCGTCACGGGCGACAGCGGCTACCTGCGCTACGCCGCCAGCGGCCAGTTCTCACTTGATGCCTGGTACTGGCCGGTATACCTTTTGTTCTGGTTGATCATCGCGTTTTCGCCGTGGGTGCCTTCGTCGCCCGGCGGTACGACGACCGTCCCGGCCCGGCTGTGGCGTCAGTTCGTACCCGGCGCAGTCGTGGTGATTGCCGGCGGGGTGATGCTCGCGGGCGACTACCAGCATCGGGCGGATAGCGTCTCCAGCGTATTTGCGGCGATTGCCCTAACGCTCGTTCTCGTACGAACTGCTTTCACGTTCAGGGAGGCACGAGCGCATGCGGCGGCCGATGCCCGCTTGGCGGCGATCGTCGCGTCCACTGAAGACTCGATCGTCAGTCTCTCGCTCGATGGCAAGATCACCAGTTGGAATGCGGCTGCCGAGCGGATCTACGGCTACTCGGCAGCCGAAGCCGTCGGGCAGCCGGGCGCGCTGCTGCTGTCCGGGCACCAGAGCCCTGAGTCCGGCAACGCGGTCTCTCGGCTGCTGGCGGGAGAGCACGTCGCCACATACGAGGTGGCAAGACGGCGTAAAGACGGGTCGTCGATCGAGGTCGCAACGACGATCTCGCTGATTTCCGACCCTGCAGGTAACGCGATCGGTGTCGCCGCGATCAGCCGTGACGTGACCGAGCAGAAGCGGCTCCAGCGCGAGCTGCAGCGGCTCGCCGACGCCGCCGAGCACGGCACCGATGCGGTCATCTCAGCCGGTCTCGACGGACGCGTGCGTAATTGGAACGCCCGAGCGGAGCGGCTGTTCGGGTTCACCGTGCAGGAGGCAGTCGGCACGCCGGTCGACAAGCTGATCCTCAGATCTGAGGAGCTTGCCTCGGTGACGGGCAGGGTCGTGGCCGGCGAGCCTCCGTTCCAGTTCGAAGCGCGACACCGCAGGAAGGACGGGTCATCGGTCGATGTGCTGGTGACGGTGGTGCCCTGGCATCAGGGTGGCCGCTTGATCGGGTTTACCGCCATCGCTCTGGACCTGAGTGAACGCAAGCGGATCGAGCTGACACGTGAGCACGCGTTGCAAGAGCTGGAGGAGGCCCAGCGACTGGCGAAGGTCGGGTCTTTCACCTGGAACGCGACGACGCAACGTGCGACCTGGTCAGCGCAATGCTTTGAGATCTTCGGGCGCGATCCGACGTTGGGCGCCCCGACCATCGACGAGCTGACGGCGGTGTATATGAGCCGGGAAGAGGCTGAACGATTTGCGGCTCGGCTTGAGCCTGGGCGGCGCCGGCCCGCCTATCTCGACAACGACTGGCAGATCACAACCGGTGCCGGCGAGCAGCGCGTCGTCCAGATCGTCAGCTATCCCGATCCCAGCCATCCCGGCTGCTTCGTGGGTACCTGCCAGGACATCACCGAGCGCAAGCGCTACGAGGCTCGGCTGCAGTTCTTGGCCGATCACGATCAGCTAACCGGTCTCTGGAACCGCCACAGGCTCGAAGCGGAGCTCGAACGGCACGTGCAGGCGAATCGACGCCTCGGGTCCAACGGGGCGCTGCTGATTCTCGATGTCGATGACTTCAAGGCCATCAACGACACGCTCGGACACGAGGCCGGCGACCAGCTAATCGTCTTGATCGCCGGCATCCTGAAGCAGCATCTGCAGACCTCGGACGTGCTTGCGAGACTCGGCGGCGACGAGTTTGCGGTGCTGCTGGAGAGCGCTGATCATGACGCCGCTCGCCAAGTCGCAGCCGAGCTCGGGGCGGCAGTAAGGACCGACGCCTCGCAACTCAGCGGCCATAGCCGACAGATCACGTGCTCGATCGGAGTTTCCCCGTTCGAGCCCACGAATGGCAGCGTCAAGCGAAGCATGATCGAAGCGGATCTTGCGATGTATGACGTCAAGGCGGCGGCGGCCGGCGGCGACGGCTACGCCTTCTATGCGACGACTGCGAGTCGTGCCGGCGGCACCCAGGCGCGGCTGAAATGGACGGCGCGGATCGAGCATGCGATCGACGAGGATGGCTTCGTCCTGGTGGCGCAGCCAATCCTTGATCTGCACTCTGACGAAGTGCATCAGCACGAGCTACTGGTGCGCATGCGCGGCGATGACGGGGAGTTGATCCCCCCGGTCGCGTTTCTAGGTGTCGCCGAACGCTTCGGCTTGATCGGCGAGCTCGATGCCTGGGTCGTCGAGCACGCGATCACTCTGCTCGCGGAGCATCCCCAGTTGCAGCTAGAGGTCAACATCTCTGGCAAGTCGCTCGGAGATCAGAAGCTGCTAAGTCACATCGATTGGTGTCTCCGCGAGCATCCGATCGACCCTACGCATCTGATCTTCGAGGTTACGGAGACAGCTGCGGTGTCGGACATCTTGCACGCGCAGTCCTTCGCCGAGCATCTGCGTGGTTACGGCTGTCGGTTCGCGCTTGACGACTTCGGGGCCGGCTTCGGGTCCTTCTACTACTTCAAGCACCTGCCGTTCGACTACGTGAAGATCGACGGCGAGTTCGTCAAGCATGCGGCCACGTCACGGGTCGACCAGCTGGTGGTTCAGGCGGTTGTCGGCATCGCCCGAGGCCTGGGTAAGGAGACGATCGCCGAGTTCGTGGCCGACGCGGCGACAGAGCAGATCGTTAAGGACCTCGCCGTCGACTACGCGCAGGGCTATCACATCGGCAAGCCGGTGCCGATCGAGGAGTTGTTCGCGGGCGGAGCGCAAACTGTGGCCTGATCGCGCTCAGCCGCGATAGCGCAAGCCGTCGAGCGCGATCGCCAGGATGCGCTCGAACTGGGCTTCGTCGGTGCCGTGGATCTTCGCGACCCCGCCCAGCAAATGGAAGAGGTCGGTGATCTGTACGTCCTCACGCAGCACGCGCGCCGCTTGCGCGCGTGCCAGCAGTGGCTGGGCGCCGGCCAGCAGCGAGCTCTTGCAGCAGGTGAACACCTGCGTGTCACGGCCGCCGGAATCGAACAACTCCGCCGCCAGGGCCTGCTTGGTATGCAGGTAGACGACCAGCCGCCGACAGAACTCCTCGAACGCCGGCCAGGGCTCGAGCTCCATCAGCGTTGTCGCCGACCTGCACAGCTGGTCGACCTCGTCCACGTAGACCGCCTCCAGGAGGGCCTGCCGGCTGGGGAAGTTGCGGTACAGCGTTCCGATTCCAACCTCGGCCCGCCGGGCGATCTCCTCGAGTGAGGTTGAGCTGCCGGACTTGCTGAACGCGGCGCGCGCGGCCGCGAGGATGCGGTCGTAGTTACGCCTTGCGTCGGCCCGCTTGGGCCGACGAGTCGCAAGCTCGACCAGCGTTGGCTGCGATGCGTCGCTGGCGGGGCCGCCGGCGGATGCCTGCACCGCCAGCCGCTCCGCAGTCGTGCTGTCGCTCGTGCTCGAGCGCTCGCTCACCGCGGTCGCGGGATGCCATTGGTTGACGATCACAGACATTTCACGTTCGATTTCGGAGAAGCGGAGGTACCCTCCGCTATAGTCTGCTTCCGGAGGAAGCCTCCGCATACTTCTGGAGGACGCCTCCAGTTTACCAACACCCCGGTCGCCGCGAACGCCGTCGCTGCCCGTCCCGCTTGACGCCGCGCGCTCTCCGCTTCCTAACCCCGTCGTCCGCTCCCTGTCCCTCACCGAACTCTTGAACGGCATATGACCACACTTTCCTCAATCTCCTCGCCGCAGGGCGCGAGCCGCCGCCGCTGGCTCGCGCTTGCGGTCGTCTGCATGGCGCAACTTATGAACGTGCTCGACTCGACCGTCGTCAACGTCGCCCTGCCGTCGATTCAGCACGACCTCCACTTCAGCCAGGGAAACCTGACTTGGGTTATCAACGCATTCCTGGTCACTTTCGGCAGCTTCCTGTTGCTCGCAGGCCGGCTCGGTGACCTCGCCGGTCGCAAGCGAGTGTTCCTGACCGGCGTCGTCATCTTCACCTCCGCATCTGCTGTGTGCGGGCTTTCCGACAGTGCCGGGATGTTGATCGCGGCACGGTTCGTGCAGGGCTTCGGCGCCGCGCTCCAGGCGTCGGTGATCCTCGCGATCATCGTCACCGAGTTTCCCGAAGCCACTGACCGTGCGAAAGCGATGAGCAGCTTCGTGTTCGTGTCCGTCGCGGGCGGCTCGCTCGGCTTGCTGATCGGTGGTGTCCTGACACAGACGCTCAGCTGGCACTGGATCTTCTTCATCAACATCCCGATCGGGATCGTCACGCTGCTGCTCGGTCGCGTCCTGATTCCGACAGATCGTGGTGTTGGCTTCAGCGCGGGCCTCGACTGGCTTGGTGCGTTGCTGTCAACCGTCGCGCTCGCGGGTGCGGTCTACGCGATCATCTCCGCGACCGGGCACGGCTGGGGCTCGACCCAGGTGATCGGCGCTGGTGCGCTAGCAGTCGCGCTGGCTGCCGCGTTCCTATACGTCGAGTCACGCGTGCGGCAGCCGATGATGCCGCTGCGGATCCTGCGGTTGCGCGGGCTGATCGGGTCGAGCGTGGTCCGCGGCTTCCTGGTCACCGGCATGTACTCGACGTTCTTCCTGGGAACGCTGTACCTGGAGAAGGTGCGCGGCTACGGCACGCTCGAGACAGGTCTGGCGTGGCTGCCCTGGACGCTGACCGTGGCGGCGCTCTCGCTCGGTCTCTCCGCCAAGCTGGTTGCCCGCTTCGGCACGATCCGGGTGCTGTGCGTGGGGATGCTCATCGCGATGGTGGGCCTGATGCTCCTGGCGACCGCGGGGCCTGACACCGCCTTCTTCCCGACGATCGGCCCGGCGTTCTTCCTCGGAGGGCTTGGCGTCGGCCTGGCGTTCATGCCGCTGCTGCAGATCGCCATGGCCGACGTGCCGGTCGCCGATGCCGGTCTCGGCTCGGGGATCGTGAACGTCTCCCAGCAGGTCTCGGGTGCGCTGGGGTTGGCACTGCTCGGGACGATCGCCGACAACCACACACGCTCGTTGCTGGTTGCGCACGACGCGCTGCTGCCGGCGCTGACGGCGGGCTACCGGCTCGCCTTCCTGACCGCGGTCGGTGCGATCGGGGCGGGTCTGCTGATCGCGCTGCTGGTACTGCGGCAACGTCCCGCGGCCAGCGAGGCCGAGCTGGCCGAGGATTTCACGCCGGGCTTCGAAGGCGACGTCGAGCTCGAGGAGCAGGCGGCGTGATCCCCGTCAGCCATAGCTACGAAGCGGTGATCGCCGGCTGGCTGCATGAGCAGCGCAGGCTGAGTAAGGCCGCGCAAAGCGGCACCCCGCGATCGGCCGTTAGCCGGCGTGGCGATGCTCCCAGCACAACGCGCCCGCACCAGCGGCCTGTCAGGAGAGGACGAGATGACTTCTCAATGCGGCATCAAGCTTTGCGGAGTCCCCCGGGCTCAACGTGCCGAGAAGAGCGTTGAGATCCTCTCGCAGGAATGCTGTAATGCGATGCACACGGACTACGGTGGGCACCCGTAGGCCGGCCGCTTGCCAATCATCCAGTGCGATGTCCGCGTCGGTAAGGGCGCTTGAAGATGAGAGAGGTACGACGCTCACCACGTTGAACGGTCCAACCGGCCGCGACAAAACGACGACCGGTCGGATCTTGCTGCCAGCCCCCTCGAGGAATCTGAAGCGCGCGGTGTAGAGGCCGCGCAGCACGACGTCGGTCACGCGAAGGTGACTTTCTCGCCGTCCTCCTCGGTGTAGGTGTCCTCCGCCTCGTCAGCGAGGTAGTCGTCTCCCACCGCGTGGGCTGCGGCATGACGAATGAGCCCACGCTCGGTGTAGGCCTCCTCGCGCACGATGCGCGCCAGTCCGACTTTCAGGATCTCGGCGTCGCTGAGGGTTGGATATATCGCCTTGGCCTTATCCAAGGCGGTGCGAATGTCGTCGGTGACGGCCACTCGAATCGCGTTCATGCCCATATTCTATGAACTCTGACCAGTTGCTGTCGTTGGATAGCAGAAACTGCTATCCAACGACATTTGGTGCTGGCGAGACGTAGCGGTCTCCATGGCACGGCGCGGGTCATCGGGGTTGAGCACAATGCCCACCAGGCGATCGAAGTGCTCACCGACTTGCGGCGGAGCGCTATCAGTTGATGACGCGAAAGGGCGCGCCGAGCCGCTGATAGATGGACTGGGCTCGTTCGTCGAGCGTCAGGAGCGTCTCGCCATGGGCTTTTGCCTCCAATGCGACCAAGCCGTCGTAGCTCGCTCCGCCGTGGACGCCGGCGTCGGCGAGCGTTTGGAGGAGACTGTTGCGCTGCTGATCGTCGAGCTGCAGCACTGCGTCGTGGAAGCGACCGGCGAGAACGCTCGCGGCGACTGCTGGTGCGACTGCAAGGCCCGCTGGCAAGCGTGTGAGCACTGAGTACGCCTCCGTCATGACGTGCGCGGGAAGGGCCGTCACGGTTTGCAGTGCGGCTGCCACCAGTTCATGCCGCTCGTGCCACGCCGCAAGTGCGGCAACGACCGCGCTTGTATCGGCGGTCAGCGCCGGCCTCGTTCCATCAGCTCGCGAACGTCCTGCGCGGTGAGACGTGCAGTGTCTTCTGCGGCGAAACGGACTCCGTTTGGCCCCTCCTCGACGTGTACCCGGGATGGGATGGCTACCTCCAGATGCCCGTCAACGGCAGCGACATCCAACTCAGTGCCGGACGCGAAGCCCAGCTCTTCCCGCAGCAGCTTGGGAACCACCAATCGTCCGGCCATATCAATGGTCGCTTTCATGGTAGAAGCATACCATTGCCTTGGTATCGGACGCCCAGGGCCCGCCTGGATGCGGCGCCAGGCTTCGCATCCACTGCGTGCAGCGCGTAAATGCTCCCCGTGCAGTGTTCAACGGTCAGCGCCGGCTCGGCACCGGCCCGCTCGACTGCCGCACGACCAGCATCGGCGGGCGCTTCTCGTGACGGACACCGGTACCGGACAGGAGCATGTCGGCGGCGGTCCAGCCGAGCTCGGCCATCGGCTGCCGGACCGTGCTGAGCGGCACCTGAATCTGCTCCGCCATTGGGATGTCGTCGAAGCCGACGATCGAGATCTCGCCGGGCACGTCGATCCCGTGCTCGAGCAGCAGCGAGAGCGCCCCGATCGCGATCAGGTCGTTGGCGCAGAAGATCGCGGATGGCAGCGGCCGCAGGTTATCCAGGAGCCAGGTGGCGCCATTGCGTCCCGCCGGGGCGGTGTAGCGAGCGACGTCGTGCACGATCAGCTCCGGCCGCGAGCCGAAGGTCCTGGCGGCGAGATCGATCGCGCGTTGCACGCCGACGAGGCGATCGCCTGACTGGCGCACGGCACTCGGGCCGTTGAGGAAGGCGATGCGCCGGTGGCCGAGGGAGAGCAGATGCGTGATCGCGAGCTCGGCGCCGGCGGTGTCGTCGACTGCGACCGATGAGACCTCCGGTGGGGTGGCCACGGAGTCGAACAGCACGACCCGCGTGCCCTGTTGCGCGAGTTCGAGCGGGACCGATAGGTCGTGTCCGGTGGGCGTGAGCATGATGCCGCGCACGCTCTGCGCCTGCAGCGCTCGCAGCAGCCTGGTCTCCGTGGCCGGGTCCGCGTGCGTCGAGGACATCAGCATCACGCAGCCGTCATGGCTGAGGCGCTCCTCCATACCGACGGCGGCCTCCATGAAGAACGGGTTGGCGATGTCGAGCACGGCGACGCCGATCAGCGGCGAGACGCCGGTGCGCAAGGCACTTGCGGTCGCGTTGCGGACGTAGTGCAGATCCTCGATCGCGCGCTCGACCCGTTCGCGGGCCTCGGGGGAAACCGCCTCGGGACGGTTCAGGACGTTCGACACGGTGCCGACGGAAACCCCGGCGAGTTCGGCGACATCACGCAGGCGCGGCCGTGACACCGCGTCTGCGGTCGCAACCGTGAGGACCGCGGTACCGCTCGTCGCCGGCGGTGAACCCGCAGCGCTCAGCACAGTCGACGGCGCTGCGCCATTTATCGCTGTCCCTTTTCCCATGCTTGCCGACATCGTTCAGTCCCCACTACACATTCTGCAGCAGGGTCCGGGCGCGTGGCGCCAGAGAAATTCCCGACACACCCTGAAACGATTCAGCGTATAATGTCGCGCGTCCTGTTTGAATCGATTCAAACAGGACGGGTAGGAGTGCGCGAATCGCTCGGTGCAAATCAGTCGGTCGGCATGGTCCGACCGGCTGCCGTGGATCGGCCGGACGAGGCAGGCCTGCCCGCCGAGAGTGTATTAGACGGAAGGAGAGTGGATGGAGGCAGGGACCCAAAGCTCGGATCTGGAGCGTTTGCTGGCGGACAACCCGCAAAGCTCCCGCGCACGCTGCTGCTTCCTGTTGCACGTGAGGACTGATCGGCTCGAGGAGTACCTCGACGCGCATCAGCATGTCTGGCCGGACATGCGGCAGGCATTGTCGGACTGTGGTTGGCGTCGCTACTCGCTGTTCGTGCAAGCGCAGACGGGCATGGTCGTCGGCTACTTCGAGGCCGACGACGTCGACGCCGCGCAGCGGGCGATGGCAGCAACCGAGGTGAACGCACGCTGGCAGCAGACCATGAGTGAGTTCTTCGTCCAGCCCGACGGCGGGACGAACGAAGTGTTGCCTCAATATTTCTACCTGGCCTGATCGTGAGGGCCGGGCATCAAGCCTTCCGCGCCATCTTGGTGCGAGAGGAAGGAGAGAATCTTGGCTAGCAGAATCAACTCCCGGCACTTAACCGGGTGGAAGGCGACGGCAGCCGTGGCGATGTCGAACTACATCGACTCCGGCTCGATCATCGCCATTGCAGCGACGCTGGTCTTCTGGCGGAAGGCCTACTTCCCCGCTAACACAGGGGACATGACGAGCTGGCTGACCTCGTTCAGCTCGAACGCCTTCGGCGCCGCGATCGGCGCCGCGATCGGCGGGCCGCTGGTCGACAAGTACGGCCGGAAGTTCATCTACACGTACGACCTACTCGTCTACGCGTTAGGTGGCTTGATCGTGGTCGCGGCCGTGAACGTCGAGATGCTGTTCGCGGGCTTCGTGATCATCGGCATCGCCGTCGGCGCCTCGGTGCCCGCCGGCTGGACCTACATCGCCGAGTTCGTGCCACCGGAGCGGCGCGCACGGAACGTCGGCGCGACTCAGCTCGCTTGGTCGTTCGGGCCGTTCATCGGCTTCGGCATCGCCATCGCCCTGGAGCCGCTGCACCTGGGCGGTGCCCGCATCCAGTTCGCCTGGCTGGTCGTCGTCGCACTGGTCACCTGGTACATCCGGCAGGGCCTCGACGAGTCCAAGCGCTGGGAGACCGCGAAGGGTGGTGCCCAGGCGAGGCCGCCGCGCATCTTTACCTCGATGCGCGCTCTGTTCACCCGCAAGGCGAACATCACCGCGCTGATCTTCCTGGGGCTCGTCTACATGTGCTGGAACCAGGCCGCCAGCCAGAACGGCATCTTCCTGCCGACGATCCTCGGGCACATGGGCTACGGCACCACGGACTCGGATCTGTTCTCGATGCTGTCGTGGGCGGTGGTGATCGTCGCCACGCTCGCCTTCCAGCTCTGGGCCGACAAGATCTCCTACCGCTGGTTCTTCGTGGGCGGAGCGTTACTCGAGCTGGTCGCCTGGTTCATCCTGGTGTACGGATCCTCCACGGCAGCGTCGACTGCTTTCCTCTACACCATCATCTGGGGCCTTGGCGCTGGTCCGTCGGCGCAGGCCTTCTACTCGGTGTGGTGCCCGGAGATGTTTGCCACGCCTTACCGAGCCGGGGCACAGGGCGTCATGTTCTTCTTCGTGCGCGCCATGTCCGGCGGTATGTCGTTCCTCTTCCCGGTGATCCTGGCGACTCACAACGGGTTGATGAAGGACGGCTGGATCCTGATCGCGTTCCTGATCGCCTCGCTGCTGATCGGGGCCATCTGGACGCCCAAGACCCAGGGCAAGTCGCTCGACCAGATCGAGATCGAGCGTTACGGCGAGGTCGTCGACGTGCAGGAGCTCGAGCGCGAGCAGCAGTCAGTAGTGGCCTGACCCTCAACTCAGAGCGACACCAACGGTGGGGCCGCGCGCGCTCGCGCGGCCCCGCTACCAACCAATCAACGAAAGCGCGAATCCCACAAAATGACTCACTTTCGAGACTTGAGCCCGCAGGCGCAGCGGCTGCTCTCCGAGCAGACCATCGAGCTGGCAAGCTGGGCTTTCGGCAACGCCGGCACGCGCTTCAAGGTCTACTCGACGCCCGGCACGCCGCGTGATCCGTTCGAGAAGATCGCCGATGCCGCGCAGGTGCACAAGTTCACCGGCATCACCCCCCGCGTCTCACTGCACATCCCCTGGGACGAGGTCGAGGACTTCGGCGCTCTGGCGCGCTACGCGATCGAGCAGGGCGTTTCGATCGGCAACATCAACTCGAACTGCTTTCAGCCCGACGACTTCAAGTTCGGCTCGCTGACCAACTCCGATCCGGCGCTGCGTCGCAAGGCGATCGATCACCACAAGCGCTGCATCGAGGTAATGAACCAGACCGGCTCGACGACGCTGAAGATCTGGCTCGGCGACGGCACGAACTATCCCGGTCAGGACTCCATCAGCGAGCGCCAGGACCGGCTGCACGAGTCGCTCGCCGAGATCTACGCCGAGCTCTCGGGCGAACAGAAGCTGCTGCTCGAGTACAAGCTCTTCGAACCCGCGTTCTACCACACCGACGTGCCCGACTGGGGCACGGCGCTGCTGCAGACCCAGGCTCTGGGCGAGCGGGCGGTGGTCTGCCTCGACACCGGCCACCACGCAGCGCACACGAACGTCGAGTTCATCGTCGTGCAGCTGCTACGGGCCGGGCGCCTGGGCGCGTTCGACTTCAACTCGCGCTTCTACGCCGATGACGACTTGATCGCCGGCGCCGCCGATCCGTTCCAGCTGTTCCGGATCATGCACGAGATCGTCGGACTCGACGCGCTCGACCCGAAGACCTCTCCGGTGAACTTCATGCTCGACGAGTGTCATCAGCTCGAGGCGAAGATCCCCGGCGAGATCCGGGCGACGCTGAACGTGCAGGAGGCGACGGCGAAGGCGCTGCTCGTCGATCGCGAGGCGCTGGCCAAGGCTCAGGTCGAGCACGACGTGCTGGCTGCGAACGGGATCCTGATGGACGCGTATAACAGCGACGTCCGTCCGCTCCTGGGCGAGCTGCGCGAGCAGCAGGGTCGCGAGGCCGATCCGTACGAGGCGTTCCTGCGGTCGGGCTATCTCGAGCAGACCGCAGCGGAGCGCGTCGGCGGCCAGCAGGCAGGATGGGGTGCCTGACAGCTCGCCGGACGCGGAGGTGAGGGCCGCCGGCCGCGGCCCTCACCCCAGTACGGAAGGACGCAAAGGAATGCCAACGATGTCGAAAACCGTAGTTGCCATCGACCTTGGAGCCTCCAGCGGACGCGTGCTGACCGGCACGCTGACCGCCGGCGCGCTGCCGGTCGTCGAATGCTCGCGCTTCGCGAACGGACCCGTGCGGCTGCCAGTAGGTGCCCACGGGAACCTGCAGTGGGACATCCTCAGCCTCTGGCAGGGGATCCACGCAGGGCTCGCGGAAGCGGCGCGTCGCGGCCCGGTCGAGGCGATCGGGATCGACTCTTGGGCGCTCGACTACGGACTGCTGGACGCGGACGGGCGGCTGCTCGCGAACCCCGCCGCCTACCGTTCGGGTCGGACCGCCCACGCGATCGAGGAGCTGGGTGAGGCGATTCCGCCAGCCGACCTCTACGCCCATAACGGCCTGCAGTTCCAGCCTTTCAACACGATCTACCAGCTGATCGCGGACACCGCGCTGGTGAGCAACCAGCTCGCCCGGAAGATGCTGCTGATCCCCGACCTGTTCGCCTACTGGCTGACTGGTCGGGCGGTGTGCGAGATCACCAACGCCTCGACCACCGGCCTGATCGATCCCGCCACGCGGCAGTGGGATCCGGAGATCCTGACGCTGGTGCACGATCGCTTCGGCGTCGACGTGCCCGAGCTGCTGCCCGAGCTGGTCGAGCCGGGGACCGTCATCGGCGCCGCTAACGTCCCCGGCATCGAACTGCGCACCAGCGCCGGCGAGCCGACGCCGGTGATCGCGGTGGGATCGCACGACACCGCCTCGGCGGTCGTCGCCGTGCCGTCGTCGACGAGCTCCTTCGGCTTCATCTCCTCCGGCACCTGGTCGCTGGTCGGCGTCGAGCTGGACGGGCCGGTACGCACCGAGGCCTCGCGCGCGGCGAACTTCACGAACGAGCTGGGCGTCGATGGCACCGTGCGGTACCTGAAGAACGTGATGGGCATGTGGGTGCAGCAGGAGTGCCTGCGCCAGTGGCGTGCCGAGGGCGTGCCCGAGCCCTCCTGGGACGAGCTGGCGGCGGAGACCGAGGCGGCGGCGCCGCTGCGGACGCTGCTCGACATCAACGACCAGCGTTTCCTGGCGCCGGCGCACATGGTCAGCTGCATCGACGCGGTGGCGCGCGCAGCCGGCGAGCCGGTCCCGCGCGATCGCGGCGAGTACCTGCGCGCGATCGTCGACTCCCTGGCGATCGCCTACCTGCGCGCGCTGCGCGAGGCCGGCACGCTGTCCGGCCAGCAGATCGACACGATCCACATCGTGGGCGGCGGGTCGCAGAACCGGTTGCTCTGCCAGCTCACCGCCGACGCGACCGGGCTGCCGGTGGTCGCAGGCCCCGCCGAGGGCACCGCGATCGGCAACATGCTGGTGCAGCTGCGCGCGATCGGGGCGCTCGACGGTGACCTGACGAGCCTCCGTGCGGTCGTGGCCAGGTCGCTGCCCACCACTCACTACGAACCCACACCTGGACAAGAGCCGCTCTGGGAGGCAGCCGAGGGCCGTGTCTTCGGACGCGCTGCCGGCGCCGTTACGGCTAACTTGTGACGGGCCACAAAGCAGCCAAGGAGATAGACATGACGCATCTCACGAGTACAGCCGAGATCCTCGCCTCGATGGGTGAGGCCGGCCAGCGGCTCGACCGCATCGGCGCCTGCGAGGCCAGCGCCGGCAACATCTCGGTCTCGATTCGTGAGACGCCGACCGACTTGGCCGACTTCTTCCCCGAAGAGTCGAAGATCGAGCTGCCGGTGACGGTGCCCGGACTCGCCGGCTTCACGTTCTTCGTGACCGGCACCGGCAGCCGGCTGCGCGACGTCGCCGCAGCGCCGACCGCGAACGTCTCGGCGATCATCCTCAACCCGGACGGTAAGACCGGCCGCTGGTTCACGGCAGCCGACCGCGGCTTCCCGACTCCGACCTCCGAGTTCAACTCGCACCTCGGCGTCCACGAGGATCAGGTCGTGCGGCGCGGGCTCGACTTCCATGCTCTGATCCATTGCCAGCCGCCGTATGTGGTGACGCTCTCGCACATCCCGGCGCTGCGGAACCAGCACGCCTTCAACCATGCGATCTTCCGCTGGGAGCCGGAGACGGTCGTGATGGTGCCGAAGGGCATCAAGGTGCTGGACTTCATGATCCCGGGTGGCGCCGAGCTGGGTGAGAACAACGTCAAGTCGCTGCGCGACTTCGAGGTCGTTCTGTGGTCCAAGCACGGTGTGATGGTGCGCTCCGACATCGCGCCGCTGAAGGCCGTGGATAAGGTCGAGTACATCGAGACCGGGGCGATGTACGAGTACCGTGACATCGCGATCGGCGGTCGTGGCGAAGGTCTTACCGAAAGCCAGTCCAAGGCCGTCGTCGCCGCGTTCGGCGTCGAAACGGACCTTTACTGACGGGGTAGCTGCCGCGGGTGGCGGCCCGGGTTGTGGTTGCGATACCGGGGCCGTCGCCTGCCGGTGGCTGGCGGCCCGATCTGCGGATCGGCCCTAATGTGGCTGCGATGGCAGCTATGCAAGATGTCTGTGTCTACCCGCAAACGCTTGCCCGGGCGTACGTCTTCGACCTAGACGCCACGCTCTACCTCGGCGACGAGCTGCTACCGGGCGCGAAGCGGCTGATCGACGAGCTACGCCGCCGGGAGATCCCGGTGCGCTTCCTCTCGAACTACCCCAATCGGAGCCGTGAGGAGCAGGCGGCGAAGCTGAGCCGGCTTGGACTCGGGACAACGGTCGCCGAGGCCATGAACCCGGTGGTCACCACCGTCCGCTGGCTGCTCGACAAGCACCCCGCCGCGGCGGTCTTCCCGATCGCCGAGGAGCCGCTGCAGCGGGCGCTGCGCGACGCGGGGATCAGGATCAGCGAGGACCCGGAGCAGATCGACATCGTGATCGCCTCCTACGACCGCGCGTTCGAGTACCGCAAGCTGCAGATCGCCTTCGACGCGATCTGGCTGCACAAGCGCGCGTTCCTGGTCGAGACCAACCCGGACGTCTACTGCCCGCTACCGAGCGGTGGCGAGCCCGACACCGGGGCCATCGTCGCTGCGATCGAGGCGTGCACCGGGACCAAGGTGCAGGTGAACCTCGGTAAGCCCAACCCGTTCATCCTCGAGGTCGCGTTGGACGGTCTCCACCTCGACCCGGCGGACTGCGTGATGGTTGGCGACCGTCTTCACACCGACATGCAGATGGCGCTCGACACCGGCATGCAGGGCGCGCTCGTGCTGACCGGCGAGACCACCGCCGAGGATGTCGCGCAGCTGGCACCGGAAGCGCGCCCGCGCTACGTCCTGGACCGCGTCGACCGGCTGCTTCCTGCCCCGTTCTGGGGCGAGCTCGGCTGGTAGCGGGGCACCTTCACCGCCTCATGCCGACCGTTCACTAAAACGATTCAAAATCGTCGTGCGGAGTGCTACGATCGCGCGGTCAGCGGTTCAATGCGATCGCGAGACGCTCGGTTGCATAACGTGATACTCCTGCATCACACGCCTGTAGCCAGCCAGCGCCCCGACGGTGGCAGTGGTCGCAAGGAGGGTGAGGCGAATGTTGTCCGGGGGAGAGTCGGACTCATTTGATTCCAGAGAGGCAGTGGCGGCACCGGCCCGCAGGGTGACCTGCGGTCTAAGGCTGGCTGGTCGCCACGGGGAAAGGAGTTGGTATGTCTACAACGTCTGTCCGTCGCTATGACATGTTCATCGACGGCGAGCTCGTTCCCGGTAGTGGGGCAAGCTCGGTTATCAATCCGGCCACCGGCGAGGTCGTCTCTGAAGTGCCGGTGGGGACGGTTGCCGATGTCGACCACGCGATCGCAGCCGCGACGCGCGCCCAGCGCGAGTGGGCGAAGCTGCCGGCGATTACGCGCGCCGGATACCTGCGCGAGATCTCCGCGAAGATCCGCGAAGACCGCATCCACCTTGCCCAGGTGCTCACTGAGGAGCAGGGCAAGATCATCGCCGAGGCGCAGGTCGAGGTCGACTTCAGCGCCGACTACATCGATTACATGGCCGAGTTCGCGCGCCGCTACGAGGGCGAGGTCCTGCAGAGTGATCGCCCCGGCGAGAACATCCTCGTCTACAAGCTGCCGATCGGCGTGGCCGCCGGGATCCTGCCGTGGAACTTCCCGTTCTTCCTGATCGCACGTAAGCTGGCGCCGGCGCTTGTAACCGGGAACACGATCGTGATCAAGCCCAGTAGCGACACCCCGAACATCGCCTGCGAGTTCGCCCGCCTGGTGACTGAGACCTCGCTGCCGAAAGGCGTGTTCAACCTGGTCTGCGGCTCCGGCTCGGTCGTCGGCAATGCGCTTGCCGCCGATCCGCGGATTGGCATCGTCAGCCTGACCGGCAGCGTCGATGGCGGCGTCGCGGTGATGCATGCTGCGGCCGACAACGTCACCAAGGTCTCGCTCGAGCTTGGTGGGAAGGCGCCGGCGATCGTGATGGGCGATGCCGACCTCGATCTTGCCGTGAAGGCGATTTACGACTCGCGCGTCATCAACGCCGGGCAGGTCTGTAACTGCGCCGAGCGTTGCTACGTGCACGAGTCGGTGGCCGACGAGTTCATCGAGCGGATGGTCGCGAAGATGCGCGCGACGGTGGTCGGCGATCCGTTCGACGAGAAGGTGCAGATGGGGCCGCTCGTCAGCGCCCGCCAGCGCGAGCAGGTCGATGCCGCGGTGAAACGCGCCGTTGCCGACGGCGCCAAGCTGGCCACCGGCGGTGAGGCCTACGCCGACCGGCCCGGCTTCTTCTACGAGCCGACCGTGCTGACCGGCTGCAACCAGAGCAGCGACATCATGCAGGAGGAGATCTTCGGACCGGTGCTGCCGATCACGACGTTCAAGACCCTGGATGAGGCGATCGACATGGCCAACGACTGCCAGTACGGCCTGACCTCGTCGATCTTCACGCATGACATCAGCGTGATGATGCGTGCCTGCAACGAGATCCGCTTCGGTGAGACCTACGTGAACCGCGAGAACTTCGAGGCGATGCAGGGATTCCACGCCGGTTTCCGCAAGTCCGGCATCGGCGGCGCCGACGGCAAGCACGGTCTCGAGGAGTACCTGCAGACGCACGTCGTCTACGTCGACTACGACCTCACGAAGCACTAGACAGCCAGATCGAATAGCCAGTCGTGTGGGGGGATAGCCACTCCGTGGCTATCCCCCCACTGCTTTCCGCGTTCGACTTCACCCACCGCTAACGGGCCGCCGTATAAGCTGCGCGTCAAGTTTGGCGTCAACGACCAAAGCGGCAGGTATGCAGCCCAGACGTGCCTGGCAGGACCATCTCCGGGCCCGGGAGCTGGCGGTTCTGGCGCCGCTGGCGGTGCTCACCCTACAGTTCCTGATCAACGCCCACATCGGCCTGATCTCGGACCTGCACAGCCTCTACTACGGCCGCCACCTAAACCTCCATCCGTGGCCGTACATCGACGCTCGGATCGAGTATCCGGTGCTGCTCGGTGTCTACATGACCGCGGCGGCAGCGCTGACCCACAGCCTTGCCGGCTACCTGCTGCTCTCGCGGCTCGGCCTCTGGGCCTGCGGGGTCGGCTGCGTGCTGGTGCTGTGGCCGCAGTCACGTCGGGCGGCGTGGTGCTTCGCGGCCAGCCCGCTGCTGCTCGTGTTCTCAGTGCTGAACTGGGACGTCTTCGCGATCTTCCTGATGCTGCTGGGATGGCGGGCATGGCGCCGCGATCACTACGCGCTCGCGGCGCTGTGGCTGACGCTGGGGACGTTCGCGAAGCTCTATCCGGCGTTCCTGCTGCTGTTCTGCTTCGTGGCGCTGCTGCGACGCTGGCGCGACGGGATTGCCAGTCGTCGCGACACCGTCCGCTACGCCGTCGCGGCTGTGGCGACAGCCGCGATCGTGAACGGCCCGTTCGCCGTAATCGCACCGCGCAACTGGCTCTACTTCTGGAAGTTCAACGCGTCGCGCAACAGCCATCAGGATCTGCTCGCGTGGCTCGGGCTGCTGCGACATGCGTCGCTGCAGAGCACGAACACAGTCCTCACGGCGGTGGTGCTCGCCGCGACCGCGGTCGGCGTGCTGGCGGTCTGGCGTCGCCACAAGCTCGAGCACGTCGTCGCGCTCGTCTTCTTCCTCTTCATGCTGATGCAGAAGGTCTACTCGCCGCAGTACGCGCTGTGGCTGCTCGCCTATGCGGTGATAGCGGACTGGGAGGTGTGGACCGTCGCGCTGCTGTCGCTGATGGGAATCGTCGGCTACACGAACGCGGTGATCGCGATCCAGCTGATCGCCCAGCACCACCGTGTCTTCGCGGGCTGGTACCAGCTGCACATCTTCCCCCTCGACCACGCTCTGCGAATGTTGACGACGCTCGGCGTGGGCCTCGGCATGGTGGTTCGCCGGCTACGCCCGCGCCTTGCGCTCGCACAGCAGCTCGGCGGCGACCTTGGCGCCCGCCTTCGCCGCGTCGATCGGTCCGGCGCCACGGCTGCGGGCGACGACGTAGCCGATCGTGAACGCGTCGCCGGCACCCGTTGACTGCACGCCGGTCACCACCTGCGGCGGGGCAATCCGCGTGATCGCCCCACCGGTGTGCACCTCCGCGCCGCGCGACCCGCGCGTGATCACCAGCTCGGGCACCACGGTCAATGCCGCCACGATCGGATCGGGATCCTGCTCGGCGATGAGCACGCTGAACTCGTCGTCGGCGATCTTCAGCGCGTCGATCTGCAGCAGCAATCCGGGGTCGTAGTCCGCATCGAGCTGGAGCGGGCCGCGTTGCGGGGCGCGGACGAGCCCCTGGCCGTCGTAGACGATGCGGTGGCCCTGGGCCGCCAGCCGGGCGACGGTCCGAGCCGGGAAGTCGCTGCGCGCCAGCGGCGCCAGGTGCACCCACTCGGTCTCGATCTGCAACCGGTCGATGTCGTCTACCGACCACTGATGGCCGATCTGCGCCATCACCATCGCGCGTGCGTCGCCGAAGTCACCTGCGTAGTCGAGCTCGAAGCGGCTCGTCGTCGCGCTCTCGACGAATTGGAACGAGACGGCCGGATCAGCGTCCACGAGCCCGGCGAAGAAGGCGAGATCAGCGGCCGCGCAGGCGCTGATCACCGCCGCGCCCGCACCGAGACGGGCCAGCACCGGCGGCGCGAACGCGGGACAACCGCCGCGAGTGGGCCGGCCGTGGTTCACCCGGTCGAGCGCCACGTTTCCGATGAGTGTGATCTCGGCACCCGGCAAGGGCGGTCATTTTACACTCGCGCCTGCGTCCCGACGCCACGCAGCCGCGTCGCCAGCAACGGCCGGCGGCATCCGGCGCACGGCCCCCTGCGCCGGGTCACACGACCCGGCGCACGACGTACGAACCGCGTGCCAGCGGCACTCAGGCGGTGACGGCCTGCTCGATCGCCTGTGTGAACGCGTCCAGGTCGTCGGGGCTGCGCGAGGTGATCAGGGTGTATCCCCGATCCTGGTCGACAACTACCTCCCGGTCCTGCCATGCGGCACCGGCGTTCTTCAGGTCGGATTGCAGCGTCGGATACGACGTCAGCTCGGCGCCGCGGGCCAATCCAGCCTCAACCAGCAGCCACGGGGCGTGGCAGATCGCGGCGACCGGCTTGCCCGCCCCGGAGATCTTCTGGACGATGTGCTGCGCGTCGGCGTTGCGGCGCAGTGCATCCGCGTTGAGCGTGCCGCCTGGGACCACGACCACGTCGAAGTTGGCGGGGTCGACGTCCGCGAGCACGGCATCCGCGGGAATCGACTTCCCCGGCTTCGTGTCCATGACCAGTGTCTGAATGTCGCTCTTCTCCGGGGCAGCCACGGTTACCTCTGCGCCGTGCGAGCGCAAGAACTCGATCGGCACCAGCAGCTCACTGCTCTCTACCCCGTAGTTCGTGGCGATCACCAGGGCCTTGCGGCCAATCAGCGTCTCCGCCATCGCATTTCCTTTCGGTCGGCATGTACATCGCCATTGGTGTGCTTGCTGCCAATTACTGGCAAGCGCGCCCCTCCCGTCTTAGCACCCGCGCAACTTCCGGCCAGCCATGGCCGTCGCATGCGAGATCGCGGTCGATCCAGGCCATGACGAGGGCGGCGAGCTGATCGAGCTCGGCTGCGGTTAGCGGCCGCCCCGCGGGGATGCCGTGCCACTTCGCCACGCAGCCGCGGCAGCAGGTGGCGGTCGCGTGCTGCGCGGTGAACACCGGGTGTCCGCGATAGGGGGTCTGGCGGCCGTCGTTACGCGGTTGGGCAGCGCCGATCCGTCCAGCCAACAGCTCGTGCGCGTGCTGCGCAATCGTCGCGCGACCACGTGCTCGCGCGTAGGCGCGGTCTGCGGTGCGCAATCGAAAGCGCGCCCTAAACGACGAGCGCTCAAGCCGCCTCAGCGCATGTGCGGGGTCCTCGCCCACAGCTGCAAGTGTAGGTGGGCACCTGTCGACCGGGTGGGTCCAGACGCCAGCTAGCCCTACCCTTGGTCGCCCGGACACCCCATTGGCGGCTGAGGTCCCGGCGGCGATGCTCTCTCATGATGCGAAGTCAACAGAAGGGAGCGTCGTGAACGCTACGTCTCGTGGAAGCTGCTGGAGCGCGACGGAGTTGCCGTCCGAGGAACTGCCGCGCAAGGTGCCGATTATCTCCGCTGATATTGGTGAGGGTCAAGTTACGGCGCGTATGCCCGCTCAGCGCGACTCCGACGGGGTCTGAGCATGCGTGCGCTACTTCATACGCTTGTTGACCCGGTGACCTACCGGCGCGGCGCGTACCTCCTGGTCGGGGCGCCACTCGGGTTGGTCTGGTTCGTCGCGCTGATCACCCTCTGGAGCCTGTGCCTCGCGCTGGCGATCACCCCGCTGGCGATCCCCATGTTGCTGGCGTTGGCGCTTGCGACCCAGGCTTTCGCACGCGTGGAGGCGGCGATCGCCGGCGCGCTGCTTGGCACAGCCACTAAAGGGCCGACTTTCGCGAGACCGCGCGGTGGCATCCGCGCCTGGCTGCGTCAGCTGTTCGGCTCCTGGTTCTGGCGGGCGCAGGCCCACCTGTGGGCGCGCTGGATCCTTGGCTTCCCCGTTGCCGTCACGCTTGTGGCGCTGCTGGCCGCGGCCCTGGGGATGAGCTTCGGCCCGCTCTGGGTCCCATTTGTGCCCGGCGGCATGATATCGCTGGGTTTCTGGCACGTGCACACGGTTCTACAGTCGCTGGCCCTGGTCCCCCTCGGGCTGATCCTGCTGGCGCTTGTAGTTGCGCTCGCCCACCCGCTCGGGGGTGCGTTTAGGCCGCTTGCTGCGGCCCTCTCGAGCGACTGATAGGGCTGACCGCAACGCTCCCGCTAGGTGAAGATGCCCGCCGTTGCGAGCTGCACTCGCCTGCGTGCGGCCTGCTCGTCGTCATGGAACCGGTCGACAGCCCATGACAGCGCTGTGATCAGCTCGAACACCTCGCTGGCGGTGATGGCCTCGACTGCGTCGCCTGAGGACTTCGCATCGTGGAGAAGCACGCCTGTCTGCGTGAGCAAGGGGTCGCTCGCGGAGTTCACGGATGATGCCGGGTCGTTATGGGCGGTGGCGAGACAGTAGGGCAGGTCGTGCCAGATGCGCATTTGCCAGGTCAGCCTGACCAGCCATTCCGCGAGAGCCTGCCGCGGATGGAGTGAGCGAGCGAGTTCGTCTGCTTCGGTCAGTGCCAGCGCGATGCTGGTCTGCATGACCGCGGCAAGTAGATCGTCTCGGGTTGGGAAGTTCCGATAGAGCGTGGCATTTCCCACGCCGGCACGGAGAGCGATGCTGTCGAGCGGGGCGAGTACGCCCTCGACCTCAAAGGTTTCGCGTGCCGCGAGCAGGATCGCGTCGCGGTTCCGCTGGGCGTCGGCACGCAGCGGACGTGGCGCCTTCACGGCAGCATCTCGAGCAGCAGCCACGGCACCCCTCCTTGACTAAACGGGGAATATCCCCATATACTGATTTGGGGAAAGTCCCCACTTAATCAAGGAGCATAGATGAACCAGTCACTCGACGGCCGGACGGTGCTAGTGACGGGCGCGAACGGCGGACTCGGAGAGCAGTTCGTGGCCCAAGCGCTCGAACGTGGTGCGAGCAAGGTCTACGCCGCGGCGCGCACGCCGAAGACGTGGGAAGACCACCGAGTCCAGTCACTGCCGCTCGACATCACCGATCCCGGTGCTATCGCCGGCGCCGCCCAGGCTGCGCCCGACACCGACCTGTTGATCAACAATGCAGGGATCGCGCCCGGTGACGATTCCATCTCCGGGCCGGAGGCTGAGCTGCGCCGGATCTTCGAGACGAACTTCTTCGGCACGCTCCGCGTCGCGAACGCCTTCACTCCGGTGCTCGCCGCCAACGGCGGCGGCACGCTGCTGAACGTCTTGTCCGCAGCGGCCTGGATCAGCATTCCGACCGGCTACGCGGCCTCGAAGGCGGCGATGTGGTCAGCGACCAACGCGCTGCGGGTGCGACTGCAGGGGCAGGGCACGCAGGTGATCGGTCTGCTCGTCGGCATGATCGATACGCCGATGTCAGCGCGGTGGGACGTGCCGAAGGTCAGCGCCGCGAGCGTTGTCGCTCAGGCCTACGACGGCGTTGCAGACGGCTCAATCGAAGTATTGGCCGATGAGACGACACGCGAGATGAAATCCCGGCTGAGCACGAAGGCCGAGGAATTCTATCCATGGCTCGACGAGCAGCTCAGATCGTTCGTAGCTTGATCCGGCCAGTGCCGGTAGTGCGAACGCCGGGCAGCCGCCACGCGTAGACAGGCCGTGGTTAGCCCGGGCAAGTGCCACGTTCCCGATGGATCTCGGGCTAGTGGACAGTGCTGCGATGGGCCACGGTCAACGCGAGGATGACGAACCGGCTCCTGTCGACGGTGACGATGATGCGGTAATCGCCCACTCGATAACGCCATTGCTCACGGTGGCTAGCTGTCAGACCCTTGCCACGCAGGCGTGGGTCAGGGAGCTTTGCCACGTCGAGCAGGTAGGCCACGACTCGCTTCTGAACGGTTCGATCGAGCTTGCTGAGTTCTCGATCGAACCGTGGCGTGGTCTCGACCTGCCACCGTGCGCCTGGGTCCATCGGATCACTCGCGCGAAGCTGCGTTCAGCGCTCGTCCTTCGGCGATCTCGGCGTCGGTAAGTCCCAGCTCGTCTGCCAGATCACCCAGCGGGCGGCTTTTACGTCCGGCGACCTCGAAGTCCTTCATCGCCTCATCGGCCGCGTAGGCATCCTCCAGATCCTCCAAGTGCTCACGGATGGCCATGCGCACATAGAAGCTCTTGGTGCGCCCGGTGCGCCGTGCCAGGGTCTCAAGGCGAGCTTCTTCGTCAGGCGTGAGCCGAACAGTGACCGTCATCGCAACACCATCCTGTAAGACATGTACTCACTCAGGATATCGGTCGCCGGTCAGAAAGCAAGCATCTGATCTGGAGGCGCAGGAGCGGCGGCGCGTGAAGTACGGAAGCTTCCACGCCCGGTGCGCAGCCGGGTTCTCGACGCCACTACGGACCTGGCCGACGATCCGAGGCCGCAGGGGGCGAGGAAACTCGTCGGCGCGCGGGCCCGCTTGGCGGGTCGGGGTCGGGGACTACTGCGTGATCTACGACGTCTTCGACGATGAGCTGGTGGTGATGGTGATGAGCAGGAGCGACAGCGCGTAGCCGGCGAGCGCGACGATCTGGAATCCGCCTGCGTACGCGTGCACGGCGGCAGCGAGCTCGTGGCGCTGCAGGATGGACGCGGCGATTCGCTTCCCTGCGTCGGTTGTGGGTCCGGCTGCCGCCGTCGTAAGCACGTGTGTGGTGGCGCTGCGGATCGTCTGCGCTTGCCCGGCGAGCGTGGCTGCCACGGTCCTGGTGGCATAGGCGGCCAGGAGGGCGGTGCCGAAGGAGGCGCCGATCTGCTGGAACGAGTTCAGGGCCGCTGACGCGAGACCGCTCTGAGCGGGTTCGATGCCGTAAGTGCCCGCGGAAAACGCGGGCGGGAGTGTGCAGCCCATGCCGGTGCCGATGAAGATGAGCCCCGGTAAGACGCGGGGATAGTATCCGCCCGCGGAAGGCAGCAGGGCGAGCGCTTGGAACCCGACAGCCATGAGCAGGGTGCCCAGGGGATAGACGGTCCGGACTCCGAGACGGGGGACTAGCCAGCGGGCCGTGATCGCAGAGGCAATCAGGAGTGCAGCGACGAGCGGCAGTACGGCGACGCCCGTGCGTATCGGGCTGTAGCCGAGGTTGTCTTGCAGGTAGTAGGTGAGGTAGAGGAGGGCGCCCAACTGTGCCCAGCCGGCGAAGAACATGATGAGGTCGGAAGCTCCCCGGATCCGATCAACGAGGATGCCCAAGGGGAGGAGTGGCTCCCTGGCGTGCCGCTCCCGCAGGACGAACCCGGCGAGAAGCACAGCCCCAGTGGCAAGCAGTCCGATGGTGAATGGGGCGGACCAGCCGTTCTGCTCGGCTGCGGTCAGCCCCCACGTGATTGCGAAGAGGCCCGCGCAGGACAGCACCAGGCCGGTCGGGTCGGCAAGTACCCGTCCGGGCACCGGCCCCGCGGTACCGGCGAGGCCGTGCCAACCCATGCCGATCGCCACGGCCGCGACGGGCACGTTCACCCACAGGCACCACCGCCAGCCCAGCATCTGGACGAACAGGCCGCCGATCATGAGGCCCGCCGCTGCGGCCGCCCCACCGGTGGCGCCCAGCACCGCGAACGCCCAGCCACGACCCTTCGGGTCCGGAAAGGTTGTGCTCACCAATGCCAGGTTGGTCGGGGCCAGGAGTGCGGCCGCCATCCCCTGGACGGCCCGGCCGACCAGTAAAACCGGCGCAGCGGTGGCTGCCCCGGCAACCAAGCTCGCGATCCCGAAGATCGCCGACCCGGCGAGAAACGCCGTGCGCAGGCCGATCCGCTGGCAGACCTTGCCGCCGACGAGGACGAGGGCGCCCCACAGCAAGGCGTACGCAGCGACCACCCACACTCGTCCTGCATCCGAGAGGCGCAACGCCCTCTGCATATCCGGTAGGGCCACCAGCACAATCGTGCGGTCGAGCTGGAACAACATCTGCGCCCAGACGGTGCAGGCCAGGACCACACCTCGGCGCGACCTCCTCTGGGCCTCCGGCTTGGCGACACCCGGGACCGCCATATGACCTCCAAACGATTAGGAACGTTATCGTTTGATGATCCTGGCACGGCCTGGGCCCCTTGTCAATAACGCTCGTTATCGTTTAGCATGAGTGAATGCCTAGACTCACTGAGAAGTACCGGCAGCGCCAGCGGCTCGTCATCACCGTGGCGGCGCGTCTCTGCTTCGCCCGTCGAGGCTTCTACGCCACCACCATGGACGAGATCATCGCCCAGGCCGGTATGTCCCCGAACACCGTCTACCGGTACTTCGCCAGCAAGGACGCCATCGTGCAGGCCGTGTGCGTGCAGAAAACCGAGGAGATCGCCGCGCGCATCGACGCGATGGCAACCCAGGCATCCGCCGGGCCGGCGCCGACACCCGGGGCGGTCTTCACCATCGGGGTGCGTTCGCTCACCCATCCCACGGCGGCAGCGCCAGGAGATCCGGCAGTGGACGACGAAGCCCAGGTCGCCTACCTCATGCTCAATATCTGGGCCCAAATGTTCATCGACCCCAAGCTCCGCGCCACCTTGGAACCGGCGTTTCGGAACGTCTACAAGGCCATTGCCCAGATCGCCCGGCTGTGGGAGCGCGACGGCCGGCTCGCTGCCGACCTCGATGTGGACACCGCGGCCCGGACCGTCTGGCGCAGCGCGCTCGGCTACATCACCGACAAGGTCGTCTCCGGAGCAGCCGACCTCGACGCCACCGCCCACGACCTCGACACCCTAATCCTGAGCGACTGAGCGTGGCCGACCGCTTCCGGCGCATCTCCCCATGGCTTCGGAGGGAGGAAGGCGCCGATCTCATCAATAATGGTCTCGAAGCGAATAGATGTGCAGGCCGCTGTCGTCGACCGAGTAGACAAGCCGATTCGCTGAGTCGATGCGACGGAACCACGCTCCACTCAGATCGAATCTCAGGGGCTCGGGCTTGCCTAGGCCGGCGAACGGACTGCGCTCGATGTCCCGGACGAGGGCGTTGATGCGCTTGAGTGTCTTTCGATCCTGTCGCTGCCAGTAGAGGTAGTCATCCCAGGCGTCGTCCGAGAACGTCTTACGCATCGATCAGGTCGTGCTCGCTGGCACGACCGTCGCGCGTCTGCTGCATCCCCCGCAGAACCTTGTCATGCAGAGCCGGGTTCGAGTAGATGCGCACCGTCTCCATCAACGACTCGTAGTCGCGGGCGTTCATAACGACGATGTTGTCGTCCTCGTCGCGGTTGGTGACCATGAGCGTGTCCGCGTCATCCCGAAGACGCCGGATGTTGTTCTTGAGATCATTTCTGAACACGCTGTACGTGATCGTTCTCATCGCAGCCTCATTGTACAAGAAATTGTACAGCATCTCGTCTGTGGTGAAAGCCACTGCATCACCCTCAAGGCCTTGCCCAGACGCGGGCAGCGTTCACCGACGCCGGCCTACCCTCCGTCCTCGACACGATCCCTCTGGGCAACTGGTGCCGTTGGGACTCCGCCGACTCGTCTACGTGCCTGGCGTCGACTAACGAGCCGTTGAGGGCAGAGCGTCGGGTCAGTGGGCTAGCTGCGCTGCCAGTGCCTTGCGGGTGTATTCGCTGACCGTCATGTTCTGCTCCTTCGCCTTCTGCTTCACGAGCGTCCAGACGGCGTCAGGGATGCGGATCGTGTGCGCTCTCATGCCCGGCTGGCGCACGAAGAAGGGATCATCCTCGCGAACGAGTGCCGAGTGGGGAAATCCCCTGTCGGCCTCGCGGTCCCATCCCTCGATGAGCTGGTCGGTCAGGGGCGTGCCGTCTTTAGCGACGTAGGTGGTCATGCTTGCCTCCATTCGGTCAGGAACCCTTGAGTTAGATAGTTGGCGTGGAACACCAGCGGGTCACCGCTCGCGGTCTCCACGTAGACGATCTCAATCGGCCTCGCCTGCTGGTCGAATCCGACGGCAGCCCAGCGGGGAGGCTCCCGATCAGTGTCACGCTGCCGAACCCTTGCCGACCCGCTGCGGGTTTCGAACGCCGACGTGATCTGTTCGACATTCAGCCCGTGCCTGAGCGCATGCGGATGCACGAGGATCGTCATACAGTCGATATTACAAACCGTTATGCGTATCGGATCATGCAGCGGCGACACCGGCGCCGATTCGTCGTCGGTTTGTCGACCGCGAGCACCTGCAGCGACTGTTCGCGCGCATCCCAGCCGAGGACAGCAGGGCGTTCCGTCGGGATATCGACGAGGTCGTTGACCGGGCCTAACAGCCTCGTGTCTGAGACAGAAGGCCTGCTCGACATATCCGTCATCCTCGAACTGGGCCACCCGCTGCTTGAACACCAACGGAGAGATGGCCGGCCTCGCTTCATCTGGAGGACATCGTAGGCGACCACGTCCATCCCGAACGCCCTGCCCATGCGGATCACGTGCAGGCCGACGCTGCCGCAGCCGATCACCCCGAGGGTCTTCGCCCCAGGTCGGAGCCCAGCCGCTCGAGCTGCCGCGGCCCGGCCTTGAAGACCACCAGCTCTGGTCGCGCTTGCACGGACATGATGTCGCTGATGCAAGCACAGCCCACGGTTCACGGCGCAAGGATGCCGGTCAGAAGTTGGTTGACGGTACGGATCAGGCGTTCGCGATTCGCTGCACCTGTGATGAGGGCGTGGTGGCACATGCCGTGTACGCCGTAGAAGAGGAGCGTGGCCAGTGCCTCGGGGTCGTCGACGGTGAATGCGCCGGCCTTCACACCCTGGGCAAGGAAGCTCGCGAGCATGCCAACGATCTCACCTGCCCATCCGCCATCGTCGGGATCGTTGGCCGGCTGTCCTAGGACTGCCTCGTAATGCGGTGCGACGACGAGATAGCCATCGATCGCCGCCTGCACCAGCCTACGGGTGGCGGCTGGCCAGTCGGCGGGCCGCTCGTCCGCCATCGCCGTCCTGACCGTTGCCGTCAAACGTGCCGCGAACTCTTGGCGCAGGGCGGCAATGAGCTCGTCCTTCGAGTGGAAGTAGAGATAGAAGGTGCCCTTAGCCACGCCGGCGGCCGCGGTGACCTCATCGATCGTCGTGTCCGCCATGCCCCGCGCCGACAGCACACGCTGTCCGGCATCAAGCAGCGCGGTACGGCGAACCGGATCTTTGCGACGACTCACGGCTACGGGCCTCCTCATAGCGTATAATGACTGACGGTCAGTCATTACCTAAACAGAATTGATACTACCGCGTGAGAAAAGGACTTTCGATGCCAAGCAGCCCGGTACCGTCCAGCCAGGGGTTCGCCGGCGTCCGTTCGTCCGAATCCGCCGAGCTCACGGAGCGGAGTCAAGTCGAACGGGAGGTTCGGCGATCCCAGGTTGCCTTCATCGTCATCTTGCTTGCCGTGCTGGTGGTATCGATGGACAACTCGATCCTCTACGTGGCACTTAAGACGCTGGCGGCGGCGCGGCCCAAGGGGCTCGGGGCAAGTCAGAGCGAGCTGCAGTGGGCGGTCGACGCGTACGTCCTCGCCTACGCGGGGCTGCTGCTGACCAGCGGCGTAGCCGGCAACCGTTTCGGGCACCGCCGGCTCGTGCTCATTGGCCTGGCTGGATTCGGCGCATTCTCGGTTGCCTCAGCGCTTGCCCCAGGGCCGGGATGGCTGATCGCGTTCCGGGCGGCGATGGGCGCCTTCGCGGCACTCATGATGCCCGCCACGTTGGCGATCGTGACCAACATTTTCCCCGGGCGGGCCCGGGTTCGGGCGATCGGCATCTGGTCCGCCGTCGTGGGTGCTGCGCTCGCCATCGGCCCGGTGATCGCGGGGGCACTGCTCAGCCGATTCTGGTGGGGATCGGTCTTCCTCGTCAACGTTCCTGTGGTCGCCCTCGCCATCGTGGCGATTCCCCGGCTCGTGCCGGAGTTCCGCGAGAGCAAGCGACGTGAGTTCGATCCTACGGGCGCGCTACTGGCCACCACCGGCCTGATCGGCGTCGTGTTCGGCGCGATCCGCGCTGGCGACCGGGATAGCTGGCTGACGGCGGAAACCCTGCTGCCGATTGCCGCCGGGCTCATCCTCCTGACAGGTTTCGCGCGCCGGGAGCTGAGCGCCAGGCATCCCGCGTTGGATGTGAGGTACTTCGCCGACCGCGGCTTTACTGTCGCGGTAATCGCACTGGCGCTGCTGTTCTTTGCGCTGTTCGGGGGGACGTTCGTCATGACCTTCTACCTGCAGACCATCCGCGGGTACAGCGCCCTCCATACCGGACTGTGCATCCTCCCGCTTGCAGCGGCGCTGATCGTCTTCGCGCCTCGCGTGCCCGGAGTCGCGGCAAGATTCGGCACCCGTGTCGTTGCGGGCCTGGGGATGATGATGGACACCGCCGCATTGTTCGCCCTCGCGGCGCTCGGCCGGACTACGTCGATCTGGTGGTTCGAGGCCGAGCTGTTCGCCTTCGGGACCGGCATGGCGTTGGTGCTCCCACCGATGACGGCTCGCATCGTCGCCACGCTGCCGCAGGATGAGGCCGGCACCAGCTCCGCCGTCAACAACACCTTCCGCCAGGTCGGTGGGTCACTCGGCATCGCGGTCCTTGGCTCGATCCTCACGAGCAGCTATAAGGCGAACGTCGCCCCGACTCTGACGACGCTGCCACCCGCCCTACGGGCGCAAGCGGGATCTTCGATCACGGCGACCCAGGAGATCCTCAGCCGGTTCCCGGGCGGTGCTCATGGCCTGCTCGGCGCCGCCTTCACGTCATTCATGGGCGCCATGCACACCACCTGGACGATCGGTGCCGTCACGACGCTTGTCGGTGCAGCGATCGTCTTCGTGCTTTTCCCACGCACCCCCAGAGCCGGAGGGGCCTGCTAGGCGACCCACCTCGGCTGCAGGCAAGCCGTTCGCAGCACGGGTGGCCGACAAGCGGTCGGCCACCTGCACTTATATCTGGCTACTCGGTAAGCCCAGCTACTCGGCCTCAGGCACGGCGGCACCGATGGGGACGGTGGCACCGACGGCCTCGGTCAGCCAGTGCTCTTGCTCGTCGGGCGTCGCCGCCTCGGCTTCCTTCCGCACCTCACGACGGGCGAGCAAGAAGTAGAGGCCGCCGCCGAAGATCGCGCCCATGAAAACGCTGAAGTCGGCGTCGTTCGTGACCTTCGACAGTGGCGAGATCCACGCCGGGTAGGCGTTCAGCCAGGAGGCCGCGGCGATCATACCGACGATCTGGGCGACGATCCCGGCGACGTGGACGCCGCCTTTACGGAAGTACAGGCCGCGAGCGGTCTGCATCAGCGACGGCGAGTCGTAGCGACCGCGCCGCAGGAAGTAGTCGATCAGGTAGATCGCCACCCACGGGGCGAGCCAGACGAGCATGAACAGCACGAAGTCGCTGACGAACGAGTAGAAGCTCGAATAGAACATTGTGACCGCGGTTAGCGTGGCGGCGACGATGGTGTCGAGCAGCACGCACTGCCAGCGTTTGATCCTGGGGATGATCGCCTGCAGCGTCAGCCCGGACGAATACAGATCGATCGAGTTGATCGCGAACAGCTGGAAGATGATCAGGATCAGGTACGGCCAGATGAACCAGCTGGCGAAGGCGTGTGGCAGGCCCGAGATCGGGTCGCTGGCCGACGGCACTGCGGTCGCGACCGCGGCGCCGAGCAGCAGCAGCAGCGTCGTCGGGACGAAGCCGCCGAGGGCGACTGACCAGACGATCTTCTTGGGGCTCGACTTCGCCGGCAGGTAGCGCGAGAAGTCGTTCGCGTTCATCGGCCAGCCGTAGCCGCCGGCGGAGAGGATGAAGGCCAGGCCGGCCATCATCGAGGCCCAGCTCGCGTCGTGACCGGCGCCAAGGTGCGCCTTCGGCAGCGCCATCACCGCGAGGATCACGAACAGCACCACGAACGGCGGCACCAGGTACCGCAGCACCTTCATCATGACGCCGTGCCCGAGCAGCGGCAGCAGCATCTGCACCAGCGCCGCGGCGATGATCAGCCCCCACTTGAGGCCGTCGCTGCTACCGACGCCTGCCTTCCCGAACAGCGCCAGGGCGGTGGAGACGACGAGGAAGATGCCCAGCACCTCGTAGCCGACCTGTGTCATCCAGTTGAACACCGCGATCAGCTTGGCGCCGTTCGGCCCGAAGGGCGCTCGGTTGATCGTGAACGCGGCCGTCCCGGCGCGCGGACCCTGAAGCGAGCCGAGGCCGTTGACGATGTAGGAGAGGTTGCCGATCAGAATGACGACTGCGGCTTGCCAGAAGCGCAAGTCGAAGCCGACGATCAGCAGTGCCCCGTAGACGACAAACTCGACGTTGAACAGGGCACCAGCCCACATCCACGCCAGATCAAGCGGCTTCCCGTGCCGCTGTGCGTGGGGAATGTAGTCGATCCCGCGAGTCTCGAAGACCGGCTCGTCCGCAACGGCCGTCTCAGGCTCGTTCGAGCCGTACCCGGCCACAGCAGTCGCACTCACTCGTAACCTCCGTCGGTTGCAGAAACAGATAACGAGCCGCTTGCGCGACTCACCGGGACTCCATCCATGATCGCTTGAGCTCCCTCTTGCGACTATGGCCATAAGTCCCAATATCGGTCCGCTCGCAGCGGAGGCACCGCCGGTGGCCCGAGCCCAGGAAACCATCTATTGCCAACGCGGGCAATTCGACAGGTTCGACGACAGGTCGGCAAGTGGGTATGGAAGCGAGCAAACCAAGCCGGTCGTCCGGGCCGCCGATGCCACAGCTGGCGGCGCACCCGGCCAATTCGGCCACGCCAGTAGCTTATGACACCCTAAGGCGGAACGCCGGCCGCCCGGGCGCTTACCGTCACCCGTTCGGTCGGCACGGAGCGCGCCGCGCGATACGCTCCCTGCCGACCGGACGGGTCAGAGCGTGCCGATGATCGCGGTCACTAGCCGCATCGTCGCCTGCCGGAATAGCTCATCCGTCTCACCGCTCGCGTTCACGATCGTCAGGTAACGAGCGAGAACCGAGCTAGCTGCGGCCACCGCGAGCTGCAGGGTCTGGTCGTCGCGGCGGCGTCCGACCTGGCGTGCAAGAGCGGCCGACGCTACCTCGACCGTGTCCGTGATGCGCCCGCTCAGCAACGCCGCCAGCTCCGGGTTGCGTCGGCGCACCGCCTGGTCCAACGCCATCGGCACGCTGCCGAGCTGCTCGCTCTCCTCACGCAACCAGAGGTCGACGGTCTCGAGGAAGTCGAGCTCGGGATGCTCGCTAAGAATCGTGGTCAGGCGCTCGATGATGTCGTCGGCGACCGAGGTGGCGATGCTCAGCTTCGTTGGGAAGTACGCCGAGATCGTGCGCGGCGCAACCTCCGCCGCGGCGGCGATGTCAGCAAGCGTCGTCTCGTCGTAGCCACGCTCGGCGAACAGGCTCAATCCGGCGCGCTGGATCGCGCTGCGGCGCCGGACCTTGGCCCTTGCGCGTTGGCCCACGGTGATTGGTGCTGTCTGCGTCTCCGACACCCCCACAAATGGTACGGCCGGACACGGTCACAGAGATAATTGCAATTGCTTGCAATTCTGCTATCGAATGCAGTAAAGTGCGGGCGGCGGCGGATGGTCTCGGGACGAGTCAAGTCCGCCGGTCACAGCCAGCTGATCCGGCCGGGAGTGCTATGTCCATCCGTCTCTATCGCCTCGCGCGCTGGTGCTTCTTGCATCACCGGATCGTCGCCGGCGTCTGGCTGACGGTCGTAGTTGCCGCGGTGCTCGGCGCAGTCCTCAGCGGCGGCAAGACCCAGAACGTGTTCACCATTCCGGGGACCGAGTCGCAGCAGGTCACCTCGATCCTGGAGCGCAAGCTGCCGGCCATGTCCGGTGGCTACACGCAGGTCGTGTTCTCCGCTGGAAGCGCGAAGATCACCAGCGCCTCGAGTCGGGCGGCGGTCGAGCGGGCGCTGCAGCGGCTCGCGCGGATGCCGCAGGTCGTGGCGGTGACCAGCCCGTACCAGACCAAGCTGATCTCGGCCGATCAGCGAGCGGCGATCGCGATGGTCTACTACGACGCGCAAGCGATGCAGGTCAAGTCGAGCACGGTTGATCTGCTGTGGCCAGCCGTGGCAAGCGCGCGCGCAGCTGGCGTCGACGTGAACTTCAGCGGCAGTGTGTACCCACAGACCCTGCTCTCGGACGCGCCCGAGGCGATTGGTGTCGTGGTGGCGCTGGTGATCCTGATCGTGAACTTCGGCTCGCTGCTCGCTGCCGGCATCCCGCTGTTGAGCGCGCTGCTCGGTGTGCTGACGTCGATGATGGGAATCATGATCGTCGCGGCGCTGACGACGGTCTCGTTCGCGGCCACGACCGTGGCGCTGATGCTGGGAATCTCCTGTGGCATCGACTACGCGCTGTTCGTCCTCACGCGTTATCGCCAGTACCTGTTGGCAGGCGAGCTACCCGCCGAGGCTGCCGGCCGCGCTGCCGGGACGGCCGGCAGCGCGGTGGTGTTTGCAGCGCTCAGTGTGATCATCGCGCTGTCAGGCCTGAGCGTCGTCGGCATCCCGTTCCTGACGCTGATGGGCCTGTCGGCGGCCGGCAGCGTGCTGATCGCCCTGCTGATGGCGCTGACGTTGCTACCCGCAGTGTTCGGGCTGATCGGTAAGCGGGCGATCCGGTTCTCGCGCTTACGACTGCTGCGTCACGTCGAGGTTGCGACGCATGCGGCCGTTGACGATCCGCAGGCGCTACGCGGCACGCGCTGGGTGAGCTGGGTGACCCGTCACCACGGCGCCGTGCTGGCGCTCGGCGTGGCGGGATTGCTGGCGCTGGCCTCGCCCGTGCTCGGCCTCAGCCTCGGCTTGCCGAGTTCCGGCTCGCAGCCGCAGTCCAGCACCGCGCGCCGGGCCTACGACACCATCAGCACGCACTTCGGGGTCGGCTACAACGGCATGCTGGTGGTGCTCGCCGAGCACGTCGCGCAGCCGGCTGAGGCCGAGCGTCTGCTCGCCTCATTTACAAGGGTCAGCGACGTTAAAAGCGTGCAGATCGGCGCGCTGAAGCACGGCCTCGCGCTGTTCAGCGTTGTGCCGGACACCGGCCCGAACAGCGCGCAGACGATGACCCTGGTGCACTACATTCGCGCGCACCGGACCGCACTGGCCACCGGCGCCGCTACGGATCTACTGGTCGGCGGCATGACCGCCGCCAACATCGACATGTCCGCGAAGCTGGCGGCGGCGCTGCCCGTGTTCCTGGCGGTCGTCGTCGGCCTGGCGTTCCTGCTGCTGACCTTTGCCTTCCGCACGTTCTTCGTGCCGCTGAAATCGATCCTCGGCTTCCTGTTCTCGATCGGTGCCGCGCTCGGTGCTCAGGTCGCCATCTTCCAGTGGGGCTGGCTTGCCTCGCTGCTGGGCATCACGCCGAGTCAGACCCTGAGCTTCCTGCCGATCCTGTTGCTCGCGATCATCTTCGGTCTCTCCAGCGACTACGAGGTGTTCGTGGTCTCGCGCATCAAGGAGCAGTTCACGCGGGAGGGCGACGCCCGGGCGGCGGTGGTGGGCGGTGCGGGTGCGTCGGCGCGCGTGGTCACCGCCGCGGCCCTGATCATGGCGGCGGTGTTCGCCTCGTTCATCCTCTCGCCGGATCCGATGATCAAGTCGATCGGCTTCAGCTTCTCGTTCGGCGTGCTGGTCGACGCCTTCGTGGTGCGGCTGACGCTCGTGCCGGCTGTGATGTCGCTGCTCGGCGACCGGATCTGGTGGGCGCCGCGCTGGTTCGCGCGCGTCCCCGATCCGGACATCGAAGGTCAGCAGCTTGGGGAACGGCTGATCGCACGGCGCTCGCACCGCGAAGCCCGGCCGAGGCTGCACGAGCCGCCCGTTTTGCGTTGACTGGCAAGCCGGTTGCAGCGTGGCTAGTCTCGCCGGTGTGATGACGACGCAACGACGGCCAATGAGGATTTCGGGGGTACCGGACACCGTTTTGGTCGCCCCCGACAGCTTCAAGGGCAGCTTCTCCGCGCGACAGGTGGCCGCCGCAATCCAAGAGGGGCTGGCTGCCAGCGGGCAGCCAGCCGTGACGATGCCGGTCGCGGACGGCGGCGAAGGCACGCTTGACGCCCTGGTCGCGAGCCTCGCGCTTGCGCCGATGCGCAGCCCGGCCCACGATCCGCTGGGCCGCCCGGTCGAGGCGGCCTGGGCGCTCAGTTCCGACGGCATCGCGGTGATCGAGGTCGCCGCCGCCAGCGGCTACACGCTGATCGCGCCTGAGGAGCGCGATCCGATCGCCGCTTCGAGCTACGGCACCGGCGAGCTGATCATGGCAGCGGTGGCCGCGGGCGCGCAGGAGATCGTGATCACCGCCGGCGGCAGCGCGACGAGCGACGGCGGTATCGGGGCGATCGCGGCGATCGCCGAGCACGGCGGGCTGCAGGGGGCGAAGCTGGTGGTCCTCTCCGACGTACGGACCCCGTTCGAGCAGGCCGCCGAGGTCTTCGGGCCGCAGAAGGGCGCGACCCCGGAGCAGGTCGTGGCGCTGACCCGGCGGCTGCAGCACCAGGCCGAGAGCTTCCCGCGCGACCCGCGTGGGGTGCCGATGAGCGGTGCCGCGGGCGGTCTCTCGGGAGGCCTCTGGGCGGCGTGCGGTGCCGAGCTGCGGGCGGGCGCGCCGTACGTGCTGGAAGCGCTCGGCTTCGACGCGCAGATGCGAGAGTCACTGGCGGTCGTAACCGGCGAAGGCAGCCTCGACCGCCAAAGCCTGGCCGGGAAGATCGTCGGCGAGGTTGCGACGCGTTGCCGGCAGGCGGGGGTCCCGTGTCACGCGGTTGTCGGACGCAACGACCTTGACCGCTTCGACGCGCGGATCCTCGATCTGCAGCTGATCGTCGAGGCCGGGACCGAGGACGAGCTGCGCGCTGCGGGCGCGCAGCTCGCAGCCGCGCTGGCGGACCAGCGAGTGCACGCGCGCTAGCGGCCGCGCGATCCGGCCCCGGGCGCGAGCTGCAGCGGGACCCCCGCCCGGCTCGTCGTCAGTGGGCGAACGCCTGGCGTCGCTCCGGGTTGACCGGCGGCAACGGCGCCTGCAGCGCCTCCAGCTCCTCGGTCTCCTCGGCCATGTGCTCGAGCAGGTCGTCGGCCAGCTCCATGTTCATGCCGGCGCGGACCACGATCCGCAGCACACTGAGGTCCTGGCGGTTCTCGGGGAAGGTGTAGGAGGGGATCAGCCAGCCCCGTTGGCGCATCCGGGCGGAGACGTCGAAGACCGTGTAGTTCTCTACCTCGGGCTTGAGCGTGAACGCGAACACCGGCAGCTCGTCGCCGCGTGTCAGGAGCTGGTAGGGGCCGAGCTGCTCGATCCCCTTGGCAAGGTGCCTTGCCACCTGCTGGGCGCCGTGCAGGACTCGGTGGTAGCCGGCGCGTCCGAGTGCGGTCAGCATGTAGTACTGCGCGATCACCTCGCTGCCGGGGCGCGAGAAGTTCAGCGCGAACGTCGGCATCTGCCCGCCGAGGTAGTTCACGTTGAAGATCAGGTCCTCGGGCAGTGCCGCGCGGTCGCGCCAGATCGCCCAGCCGACGCCGGGGTAGACAAGGCCGTACTTATGGCCGGAGGCGTTGATCGACTGCACTCGCGGCAGCCGGAAGTCCCACTCGAGCTGCGGCTGCAGGAACGGCGCCACGAAGCCGCCGGATGCGGCGTCGACGTGCAGCGGGACATCGAGCCCGGTGCGCGCCTGCAGCTCGTCGAGTGCGGCGGCGATCTCGGCCACCGGCTCGTAGCTGCCGTCGAACGTCGAGCCGAGGATCGCAACTACGCCGATCGTGTTCTCGTCGCACTGCTTCACGGCCTGCTCGGCGTCGAGGTGGAAGCGATCGCCGTCCATCGGCACCAGTCGCGGCTCGACGTCCCAGTAGCGCATGAACTTCTCCCAGCAGACCTGGACGTTGGCGCCGGCCACGAGGTTGGGCCTGTCGGTCGGCTTGCCGGCGGCACGCATCCGATCGCGCCAGCGCCACTTCAGCGCCATCCCGCAGAGCATCGCCGCTTCGCTCGATCCGGTCGTCGAGCAGCCGGTCGCCACTTCCTCCTCCTTGGCGTGCCAGAGGTCGGCGATCATGTCGACGCAGCGCGACTCGATCGCGGCGGTCATCGGGTACTCGTCCTTATCGATCATGTTCTTGTCGACGGTGGCTGCCATTAGCCTGGCGGCGGCCGACGGCATCCAGGTGGTGACGAACGTCGCGAGGTTCAGCCGCGCCTGGCCGTCGAGCAGGAGCTCGCTGCTGATCAGCTCGTAGGCGGCCTCGGTGCCGATGCCTTCCTCCGGCAAGTGGTGGACCGGCAGATCGAACCCGCTGCCTTCAAGCGCGGCGCTCGTGTGGGGACGGTGGTTGGTTGCTCTGCGCCGAGAAAGTGCCATGGCTTGCTCCAGCTTCTGAACGTATCGGGTTGTGGCGGCCCGGCCGGGTGGCGGAGCGCCCGTCGACGGGCCCGCCTGCGGGCGGGCCGTCCGCGCCCATCATAGGGTCGGCGTCCGCTCGCGACGAAGCTGGGAAGGAAACCGCGCGTGAGGCGCGGTTTCCCTCCCAGCTTCGCCCTGCTGCCGGTCACGCGCCCTCCGTCCCCGGCGGGCGGGGATCGAAGTCCGGTGGCTCGCAGCCGGCCGCGAACATGAAGGCAACGAAGCCGTCGCGGTCGCGCTCGGGCTGGAAGGGGTCCGAGCCGTCACGGAGCAGCTCACCGATCCGGTCGAGCTCGAACAGCAAGGCGAGCTTGCCGGCGGGGTCGTCCAATTCACCGCTGTCGTAGTCCGCGACCCATGCGGCCAGCGCCTGCAGCGCCTCGACCACGACCGCGCTCTCCCACCAGCCGCTGCGCAGCGGCAGCAGATAACGCTGCCGGAGCGCGCAGGCGTCCACCCAGAGCTGCTCGAACCACAGCCAGCGCGAAGCCGGGTCAAGCCCGTGCCAGTCGATGCTCCAGCCGCCCTTGCCGTCGGTCCACTCATCGCTCATCGTCTTTACGCTCCTTCCTAGTTGCTTCTGGTTGCAGAGCTCCGCTGCGTCTTGCCAGCCGCTAGGCGTCGCAGGTGGCGGTCCCGGAACCACAGCCGTAGCCGCAGTCGGACCGGCGGCAGTCGGCCGTAGAGCAGCACGGCGCTGTCGGGCTCGAGGCGGCGGAGCGCGTCGCTTGCCGCTAGTGGCGCGCGTCGAGTGGAGAGCGAGCGTGAGCTGCCATCGGTGCTGTGTGTGCGCGTCAGCTCGCGTTGCTCGGCATCGCCGATCAGGTCGGCGAAGTAGCGCAACGTTGCGAGGTCGGCGACCCCGGGCAGCAGCATTCGGGCGCGGTGGCTGTTCACCACCGTCTCCGCCTGGTTGCCGTAGCGGCTGCGGGCCTGGGTCAGGTCGTGGAAGATCGAGATCAGCTGGATGCCGTGGCTCGGCGCGGTTGACGCGACCTCCGCGAGGTTCGGCAACGGCGCGACGTTACCGGCCTCGTCGAGGCACAGCAGCAGCGGCCTAGCGAGGCTGCCGCCGTTCGCCGTGGCGGTCGCGTAGGCGTGGTCGACAACCTCGGAGAGCAGCGCTACCAGCAGTGGTCTGAGCAGCTTCGAGGCCTTGGCGTCACCGACCAGGTAGAGCGTCGCGGCGCCGGAGAGCAGTCGCTCGGCCGTGATCTCGCAGCCGCTGGCCGAGCGCAGCACGCGCGTGAACCGGTAGGCGCGCAGCAGCGCCTGGACCGTCGCCTCGATCGACGAGCGGGTGCGGTCGGCCTGCTGTTCGAACGCGTCCACGGCCGCGTGCGCCTGGCGCGCGTCGCGGAAGCTGCGCTCGTCGCGCGCGTGGTTGGTGAGCTCGGCGAGGGAGCGCTGCAGCTCGCGACGCCCCTCGCCGTAGGCCCAGGCCACGACTTGCTCCATCCCGAGGCCGGCGGCCGCGCCGACGTAGAGCAGCGGTGCCAGCCGTTGCTCGGCGGCCACGGCCCAGAAGTCGCCGCCCTCGACGCCACGCTGATCGAGCTCGCCGGCGGCGGCGAGCCGCCAGGCGACCTCGAGCGCTCCGTCCCAGGTGCCGGCCGCGCGCAGCGGCGACCACGTCCCGCCGCGGACGCCGGAGAGCCCGAACGGGTCGAAGACCATCACCGCGCCGAGCTCGCGGCGCCGGCGTAACGTCGCCTGCAAAAGGTCGCCCTTAATCGAGGAGGCGACCGCCGGGCCCTGCCATTCAAGCAGCGCCGGAATCGCCAGACCGGCCGACTTACCCGACTGCGGTGGGCCGAAGACGACCAGCGCGTGACGGCGTTCGGCGTAGAGGAGGCGGCCGTGGTCAGCTCCCAGCGCGATGCGACCGCCGCCGGCACCTGCGCCGCTGCGACCGCCGCTGCGACCGCCGCTGCGACCGCCGCCATCGCCCCCGTCCTTAACGTCACCGCGGCCGACTCGCAGCCAGCGATGCGGTCGCAGGCTGCGTAGCTCGCGCGAGCTTGCCCAGTGCGCGCCGGCATCGCTCCTGGTGCGGTGGCCACCGGCCACGTCGCGGCTGAGACCGGCGGCCAGCAGCGGCAGGTAGCGGCTGAGGCTGGCGAGGATCGTCCCGGCGGCGGCGATTAGCGATCCGAGCACGAGATAGAGGTCGGTGGTTCCGGGCAGCAGGGCCCGCGCCGCCGGCGGCCAGGTGGTGGCCGGCTCGCGCAGGTGCTCGGGCAGCGAGATCGCGACGTGAAGCAGCGCGGCGGCATCGAGTCGGGGCCAGCCACCACCGAAGATCAGGCCCGCGAGCCCGCCCCAGAGCCAGACCAGCGCCAGCAGTGCGACGCCGAGGCCGAGCGCGATCAGGAGCGTCGTCTCGCTGTCTCTCTGGGACCTGCTCATGCGCGTTCCTTCCCGGGTGCGAGCGCCATACCGGCGTCGGTGTCGGTCAGCCGGCGCTCGATGCGCGAGCGCAGGTGCCTGACGATGAACGAGCGCGTGCCGACACGCCAGAGTGCGCAACCGGGAGCGAGTCGCGTCAAGATGTGCGCCTCGGCGTGCGAGAGCCCCAGTAGCTCACGGGTCAGCTCGATCTGGCTCTCGTCCTGGTGGTAGACGACGCGGGTCGAGGCGTCGGCGATCAACCCCTCGGCGATGCGGGCAGCGCGCGAGCCGGCGTCGCCGACCGCCTGCAGGTCACCGAGCTTGTGCAGGACGATCAGATTCATCACCCCGAACTGTCGGGCGAGCTTGAAGTTCGACTGGAACCATTCGCCGAGGCCAGTGTGTTGAATGATCTTCCAGGATTCGTCGGCGACGTTGATCAGGCGGTGCCGGTCGGAGTGTTCGGCCATGGCGGTGAGCTGCGCCCCCATCCACGCCGTCGCGCAGGCCATCAGGATGCCGACCGCGGGCGAGTCGCGGACCGCGTGCAGGTCGATCACCAGCAGCTTCGAGTCGAGCTCGAGTCCGGGCGTCGTCGGCCCGTCGAAGATCCCCTTGAGCGGGCCCTCGCAGAGATCCTGCAACGCCAGCGCGGTGCGCCTCGCGTCGAGCGCGAGCTGCTCGACGCTGGTCAGCAGCCGAGCTGCCATCTCGCCCGTCGGGGTGAACAGCAGCGCTGCGATCAGCGGCAGCGTCGGCTCCTGATGGCGGTCGTTGACAGCGCGCAGCGCCTCCCGCAGCGCCGCCGCCTCGACCGGCTCGAGCGCATGGTCGACGGCGGTCGTCGCCACGGCCCGCAGCAGGTCGATCTGAGCGTGCTCCTCGACCCGCGTCGCGAGCGGATTCAGCCGGATGCCGGCGCCCGGCGCGAGCTTGATCGGTCGCACACCGACTGCCTCGCAGAGCGGACCGTACTCGCGCTTCACGTCAAGCACGAACGCGCGGCGCCCGAACAGCAGCATGCGCCACAGCAACGTCTTGACCAGCGCGCTCTTCCCCTGGCCGAGCTGCCCCAGCACGATCATGTTCGGGTCGTCGAGCACGCCCTCGTCGTAGAGGACCCACGGGTCGAAGCAGAACGCGCCGCCGCCACTGTCGCGCCCGATCAGGGCGCCACGCCCGCCCAGCCCGCCGCTCGCGACGAACGGATAGAGCGCCTGCGCGTGGCGGGTGGTCACGCGATGGCTGGGACGCTCGGCGCTGCCCAGCCTCATCGCAGCCCCCGCGCCAGCGGCAGCGTGAACGTGAACGCCTCGGCCTGCTGGCCGTACATCCGGTGCAGGCGCAGGTGCGCGCGGGCGGCCTGCTGGTGCAGCTCGCTACACGCGAAGCTGAGCTCCCGCTGATCGCGTCCGCTGACGGTCACGAAGCCGGCCAGACGCATCTCGCAGTGGCCCACGGCAAGCTCCGCCTCACGCCGTCGTGCTGCCTCCTGCGCCTGCCGGTGGCGCGCCGTCTCGCCCTGCCCGAACCGACGGCGCAGCTCGCTGTCGGCGTGGTCGCGCGTGATCGCCGCCTCGACCTCGCGCGTCGAACGTTCCGGCGCGATCGGCTGCATCGTCACCGCGACCGTGCGGACGACACGGGAGTCGCCGAGCAGCGGGTCCAGGAACATCGGCAGCACCTCCATGTGTGGCCAGGCGGCGATCCAGAACGTCGCGTGCAGTGCCCCGTCGCAGCGGTAGTGGTCCCAGTGCTCGGCGACGCCGACCGGTCCGGCCTCGTGGGGCGCGATACCGGCAGGCGGCGCGAAGCCGTCGGTCCCTGCGGCCGGCCCGCTGGCCGGCCTAAGCTCGGTGCCCGCGTAAGGATCGAAGGCGACCCGCAGCGCCCGGGCGAGAGGTCCGGGCGTGAGCGCCCCGAGGACCGTGACCTCGGCGCCGCTCAGCGCGCGGGCGATCCGCTCGATCTGGTCGAGCAGGGTCGCCTCGGCAGTTGTCGCGCGGCGGGGACCGCGGCTCCCCTCGACCTGGATCGCGAGCAGGATCTCATGGCCGTGCGCGACGCTGGTCCCGGCCGAGATCAGCTCGAGGTAGGACTCCACGATCGGCGCTCCACGCGGCGGAATCTGCGGGTCGCGGGCCTCGTGCAGCCAGCGGGTGAGCTCGTCGGCGTGGGCCGGCGCGGTCCGCTCGAGCCACTGCAAGCGCCGGATCGGCGTCTGGGAGGTGCCGGCCAGCAAACCGCCCCACAGCTCCAGCCGTCGTTCCTGCGCATCCGGGTCCAGCAACGCGAAAGCACTTGCCTTGCAAGCGATCACGGCGGTCAGCCGGCGCCGGCGCGGCTCGCGTAGCACGCCGATTCGGCCGCGCCGGTAATCGAGCTCACCGAGCTCGACCCCGCGCAGCGTCGGCGGCAGCTCCAGCTCCGGCCAGCGCGGCTGCTGGCGGTCGCCGGCGATCGCGCCGGCTCGCGGCGCCGGCGACCGCCAGCAGCCACCGCTTCCGAGCCAGCGAGCGACGAAGACGGTGAACACTCCCACCCACTCGTCGGCGCCGCGGGCGCCCAGCGGCACCAGCGTCAGTGCCGCGCCGCCGCCGAAGACGATCAGCGCCAAGGCCACGCCGAAGCTGCCCGGCGCGGCGTGAAGCAGCCCCAGCGCCAGCAACGCGAGGGCGACGACCATGACAGCCTGCCCGACGCGGAGCGGTCCGAGCAGGCTGTGGCGCTCGAGTGGCCCGAAGCGGTATGTGCGGGGCGAGTCGGTCATCGCTCGGATTCAGGCGGATCGCCTGCCGGTTCCGGCATGTCGTCGGGATCGGGCCCGAGCGCAGCGTCGGGGGCGCTTGCGGGGTCGGGG
>Ga0255363_100035_pt1 | contig 59277 bp, 44 predicted proteins | sample GFST100metaG_FD_186007 | JGI IMG/M metagenome (GOLD analysis project Ga0255363, IMG submission 186007) | Peat soil microbial communities from Stordalen Mire, Sweden - G.F.S.T100 | ecosystem: Environmental > Terrestrial > Soil > Wetlands > Peat | place: Sweden: Norrbotten County, Stordalen Mire... | reverse complement strand
CAGCGCCGCGTACCAGTACGCATTCCAGCTGGCGTGCCCCGGTTCCTGGTCGCGCTCCATCAGCAGCCCGAACAGGATCATCGCCATGTTGGCCGCGAAGAAGCCAACCAGCGCTGCCAGCGACCGTATGCCGACGAACATCGCGATGAGCACGAGCATGATCGAGGCGCTGAGCGCGTACTCGATCCAGCGAGCGTAGTTGACGCGACGTTCGAGCATGCGCTCATACCAGACGTGTACGCCCGGAGCCGCGACGGCCAGGTGGTCTGCCGCGGCGAGCAGCACGAAGACCGCTACCGTCGCGCCAACCGGTAGGCGAAAGATCACAGACGCGGGGGAAGCATCCTGCGCGCGGATCGGGTCACCTGAAAGGTAAGCGACGGTCACCGGCAGCGACAGGCTGTTGGAGAGCAACAGAATGACCGCACCCTGCGCCGCCATCACCGCGCCCAGCACCACATTGCCCATCCGCAGGCGCCGACACCATGAGGACGTCACAACAACCACTCGCCGCACCTCCGATAGCCGATCAGGAGAGACACGTTATGGTCAAACAATAATAACCGTTCTAACGGGGCTTGTGGTTCACTTTGAGGGTCCCCGAGGTCATGGAGACTCCAGCTATAAGGGGTCTTTAGATGTCAGAGAAGAGACAGAAGTTTGATCGGAAGTCCAAGGACAGCGCCGTCCGGATCGTTGAGGAGACGGGCAAGACGAGCGCGCGCCGAGCTGACCCGGTTGCGGCAGGAAGTCGTTGTGCTGCGGATGGAGCGTGACGTGCTTAAGCGATCCGTGGTCCTCTGGGCGGTTCACCCACACAGATTGCCGGACGCTCTCCCTCTGCCTTCTGGAGCGTCTACTCCAGCCAGCTGTCACTCGGAGATAAGCATCCGCTGGGTTCAGGCAGGACGGCTTGTAGTGTGGTTGAGGCCCCGCACATAATTGTATGCCGTTTTGTCAGACATCCGCGATCGTAACTGGCTGTGAGCATGAGCCGGTGACGCCCTATCACCATCGGCGCTCAGACGTTTGTTGCCGAGGTCTCAGCGTCAACGCGCGCTCTGACCCATTCGATGAAATAGAGCTCAGCGAGGCGCCGCCGGCGCCGAGCCCGCCTCAGGACTTGATCACGCGCTACTTCGCGGCTGCGAACTCCTCGTCTGTGAGGGCGCCTCGCTCATGCAGATCCGAGAGTTCGCTGAGGCTGTCAGGTACCGCCGCGCTGTCCGGCGAACCGGTGGGCACAGGCTGTGTCTCCCGTCGCGCCGTATCGATCGCCTCAAGCAGCGGTGCAAGCGTTCCAGACAGTTCGCTGAAGGTCATGCTCGCCGTGCGGAACGAAACGGTGTTGCCGTCGGTGGTGGTCGCTGCAAAGATGGCTCCAGCCTTCTTCTCCCCCATGCGCGAGAGAACGCCGGTGCGCCGCCGACCGGCGGCAGCCTGGTTCTCGACCTCGCTGCCGCGCTGGATCTCCAAGCCGGTTACCTCTGGCCAGGGGATCTGCATCAGGACCTTGGGGTACGCCGACCCCAGATACACGAACTCGACGCCATCCGGCTTGATCTGAAGTGTTGCTCCGCTTCACGACCTGCTCGTCGTCGCCGGAGGACCGCCAAGGTAAGAGCAGCGCCGAATCATCAGCTCCGGGCGTTGCATGAATGCAAGTGGCTTGTGCGGCGCGATCGCCTTGAAGATCGCCGCATCGTCCTACCAGTTAAGTCGCTTGGCGCCCATAGTTCCTCCTGGCCTCGGGACCCCAGACGCTATCGCGTCGAGATGGGGGGGGGGTGCAACGCGGCTGACTGCCGCTGAGAGGTTGAAGCGCCGCCGAGAGCCGGCAACGCGGATGCGTGCTGTATTCAGGGCGCCCGGCGCGATCAGATGACAGGGAACGCCACTCCCGCTTGGCGCGACCCGCGGGGCAAACGAGAAGGCGCGATCGCCGAACCCTTCCGGTGGCCCCCGCACGATCCGGATGTCAGCTTCCACCAGGATCAACGAGAGGCTCTGGGCCAGCTGGCAGATATCGCCGCCGGGGGCCCAGTCCCCCGGACCGTGGCGACCGTGATGCGCCCCAGAAGTGACCCTCGTGCGGTTTCCACTCCGGCGTCCTGAAGGTAGGTCCAGTGAGCGCCGAGGATCTCCGTGTTGACCCTAGGCCCTCGGCCATCCTCGAGCGCGAAGTCGTGGTCGCCGGCGATCGCGACCGCCACCCGAGGCCCCGGCGAACTTCGTCGTGCTTGGCCTGGATGTTACAGCCATGCGACGCAATGTCGCCGGACGATCTGGACGCCTTTCGACCGAAATCCAGAACCACGGCCACCCCTGATAGCGAGCATTAGCAACACCGCTGGCTCCTGGCCACGACTACTGCAATTAGCCGGTCCGTGTTGACATCCGCGGCCGGCAGTAGGGTTTTCGTCCAGTCCAGGCGTGCGCTTTCACTCACCGCAGCGGAAGCCTGTACTTATTCAAGCCGAGAGAGGAGAGACATGGACCAGATCGATTTGTTACTTGCCGCACTTGCCGATGGTCATCCGTCAGACATTGCCGCCGGGATCCAGGTACGCCAGCGCCTGGCCCCGCCCTACGGACAGTTGACTATGCCACCGGTTTACGGGAACGGCGATCTCGAGATTCACCCGCGCCTCCTTGACGGCCAGCAGGTTGACGTAACCGAGCTCGACTCCGTCGGCTCCTCAGCGAATCGCCTTGAGGAGGTGCTGCTGGACGCACATCGGGCGGACCACTACGGCTTGCCAGTTTCCGACACGACGATCACTAGTGGCAGCCAAACGTTCAAGATCACCACGCTTGAGGCGCCACATCGCATCTATGACGCATGGATCAGGTTGTCAGTGTTGCCTGGTGAAACACAATCGTTTGAGGACTCCGAGCAGGGACGCGAACTCTCGCTCACGGGCCTGCAGGCGCTCGATCCGATTCTGGAGGCATCTAGCCACGACTTAGCACTCGGAACATGGGATTCGCATCGCAAGGGCCCGTCGGGCCAGGTGCGGGTCGCTCGCAGCTTCACGTCGACCGTGCTTGGGATCAACCCTAAGCCGGTTTATACCCGAGCCTCTCGCCGTGACCCACTGAACATCGGCGACGAGAAGGAAATCAAGGAACACGAGGGCAAAGCGCCGAAAGGATCAAGACTCTCGGAGCAAGGCCTAAGCTCAATCCCGCCCCAACGCCGTCGCCCTGGTGTCTCGATCGAGGAGGCACTGTTCACTGGGTATCTGTCGTTCGCATCGTTGCGGCGGCTACGGTTTGCACGCTACGACAACACCAAAGCACGGGCACTGCTCGCAGCGCTTATTCTGTACGCACTTGCGCTCCGCGTCAACACTGGCTGGAGCCTCCGATCCGAGTGCGAGCTGATTCCGACGTCCGAGCTTGAGGTCACTCTGCTGTGGCCAGGAAAGCACGTCTCCGAGCCGATTGCACTGAGCGTCGATTCCGCCTATCAGGCCCTAACCACTCTGCACGAGCAGCTCGGACTCGTTGACCGTAGCGCGCATCTCGAAGGCGGACCACGACTGACGGCGCTGGTCGAAAAGGCAATCGCATCGAGTCGCGCTAATGACTGAGAACCCCGACCGCTGGCTTAAGATCACCGCCCGCTTCCCCCTGGGCGTCTACTACGCGCAGTCAACCTACTCATTTGACAAAGCCGAATGGCCGCCCCATCCAGTGCGACTGCTTGCAGCACTCGTCGGGGCCGCCGCACAGCTCGGTAGCGACCGGCGCGTCGCCGGACAGGCCGTGCTCCAGAGGCTTTGCGACAGCGACGAGCCGCCGTTGATCATCGCGCCTCGACTCGATCAGGATCACGCCGATGGGGTCGACCGCGTTGCCGCATTTCGCAGCGCCTCGCGTTGGGCACCACGTAACCATCAGCTCTCAGAACTGAAGAAAGGTAAAGGCATCCATCCGCGCGACCTCGGGCGTGAGCGGGCCGAGATCAGCAAGGTGGGAGTGAGCATCGGCGAGACACCGATCACGTTTTGTTGGCGTCTGGCTTTGAGCGATGATGAAATCGAAGCATTGTCCAGGGCAGCCGCGGAGGTCACGGTTCTTGGCACCAGTCGTTCACCTGTGGTGATGACCATCAGCGCTGATGAAAGGACCGTCCCGCTAGAGCACACCTGGTCACCGACTGCCATAGCTGCAGCTAACGATGCATACGCGGCCGAAGTGCGCGTGCCGACCCCGGAACTACCCGCCGTCCTGGAGCGCTGGCATGCGCAGCGCTGTGGCCTCGCGGAGCGCGACGGGAAGCCTGCACGGGCCACGCTGGTTCCGCCGCCTTCGCTTGGCACGATCAAGGCATACAGGCACGGCAGCCTGAAGGCGGCAGAGCCGGCAGGCTTCGACCCGCGGTGGTGGGGCGACATGCTGATCGTCGCGATTCCCGCCGATAACGAGTCGCGCCCCAAGGCCACGATGACGTTCGCGGTGGCACGCTCGCTGCGGGCAGCGTTGCTGGCGAGCTTCGCAGACCCAGGTGGTGCTGGTGAAGCACCGGAGGTTTTGCGAGGCCGTGGAGATTCGCCACATGCCGCCGTGATCGGCCTACCAAACGTTGATAACCCCTACGCCACGGGCATCCTTGCAGGAATCGCCATCGTGCTGCCGCATCCTCGCAGGTTGGTCAGCGTCGCTGCTGAACGCGTACTAATCGAGGGCGCATTGCGCGAATTCGTGGCCGGACCTGAAGACGAACGTCGGGAACTCGGCATAATCGGAGTCGGTAACGTCACCCTCGCTCATCCTTCTGGGCGCCCGAAACTGCCCTTCGCTCTGCAGGAGTGGCGATGGCGTCGAAGCTCAACCACTTGGGCGAGCGTCACTCCAGTTGTGCATTCTCGCTACCGGCCCAACAGCCGTCCGGAGAGCTTACTGGAGCAGATCACCGCTGACTGCGCCGATGTCGGCTTGCCCGCACCGTCCAGTGTCGAGGTACTGCGGCGGAGCCCATTCACGGGAGCGCCCGCTGCCGTTATGACCCGCGGCCTCCCAGAGCGCTGGCTCGGACCGCTAAACGGTCCGTGCGACCACGTGAGATTCAGTTTCGAGCAACCGGTTAGCGGCCCGGTCCTTCTGGGTCGTGCTCGTCACTTCGGGGTCGGTCTGTGTTTGCCCGAAGATGTGGCTGCGTAATGACAACCTTCTGCACTTTCTTTCGCGAGCTGCACGGAGGCGTCTGCCCCTACCCATGGCAAGAGGAATTAGCACGGCGACTTGCTGACGGCGCCGTTCCGGCAGCAGTAGTGGTTCCTACCGGAGGCGGCAAGACAGCGACGATCGATGCGCTTGTCTGGGCGCTAGCTGCACAAGCCGATCTCCCGGCCGCCGACCGCACGCTCGGGGTACGGACCGTATGGGCAATCGATCGTCGGATTCTCGTCGACGAAGTTTATGCGCACGCACAGTTGATTGCGACGCGACTCACGGAGGCACTAGCTCACTCGGACGATCCGATTCACGAAACAGCTACGCGGTTGAGCCTCTTCACGGCGGGTGGTGTGCCCTTGACCGCGTCTAGATGGCGCGGCCAGGTGCGAGTAGCGCCGAGGGCGCAGCACCCGTTTCAGCCAGAGATCATAACGAGCACGGTAGCTCAGATCGGCTCACGTCTATTGTTTCGCGGCTACGGGGTAGGCGAGCACTCGCACGCGCTGGAGGCCGGCCTTGCCGCCGTAGACACCACACTTTGCCTCGACGAAGCCCACTTGGCCGAACCATTCCGCCAGACCGTACAGGCGATTCGGGGAGCACGTTTGGGGCATGAACCACGCGGCATGTTTGGCCCCCTCAGCGTTATCACCTTGACCGCAACACCCATGCACGACGTAGATCCGCGTGATATCCAAACGATCAGCGCCGCGGATGAGCAGCGACTCGGCTCTAGGTTCAGTGCGCCGAAGCATGCGGTTCTGGTCGAACCAGACGGCGACAACTACAAACAGCGCGTTGATGCATTCCTTGATGCGCTCCACGCTCAGATCGAGGCCGGTGTCCGACGGCTTGCGTGCGTGGTTAACTCAGTCTGGCTCGCAGCCCAGGTAGCCGACCAGGCGAAGCACACGTTCGGCTCCCGGGTAGATGTAATTACGCTGGTCGGGCCGCAGCGGCCCTGGGATCGGCGAGGCTTGCTCAAGGATTATCACGCAGCAATCTTCGAGAAGGAGGCTCCCGACCGGCCGCTACTGGTGGTCGCCACTCAGACAATCGAAGTCGGTTTGGATGCTGACTTCGAGGGGATGGTTACCGCGAGCGCATCCGCATCGGCGTTGGTGCAACGCTTTGGTCGCGTGAACCGCGCCGGCGACCTCCCCGATGCACAAGTCGTCATTGTGCGCGACCGTACCTCGCCACTGTATGAGCGTGCTGAACCAGTGGCTTGGGACTGGCTCGCCAGCCTCAAGACTGACGACGGCCGCATTGATATTTCGCCGCGGGCAATCGCCCGCGCAGGCGGGCCACCACCGGACCAGTCATCGAGATGTGCTCCTGCGCTTACTGACGAGACGATTGAGCTCTGGCAACAGACCTCGCCCCCACCCGCACCGTCAGCAGACCCGGCAATAGAGCCGTTTCTTCACGGCACAGACGAGAAACCGTCCGATGATGTTTCCATCGCATGGCGTGATGACCTTCGGTTCGACGAGCAAGATGCCGAAGCCAGCACATGGCGGCAGTCTTTGCTGCAGCTCGCGCCACCGCATCGCGATGAGCTGGTTGCTGTCAGTCTACGACGGTTTCACGCCCTTCTAGCAACCCGCTTCCCAGCCGCGGGGGAGCGACCTCCTACAGAACGCGCTGTCGCAGATGAACCGGACGTCGAGGGCGCAGCAGATGCCGCAGCCGCGACTGGTACAGGCAGTAGACCGCAGTTCGCGGTTATTCGGGGCCGGGATGTCTTCGAGGTCGGCACTGCACACCCCAACCTGCATGTCCGCGACGTCCGTCCCGGCGACGTCGTTGTCTTCGACTGCAGTGTCGGCGGATACGCAAACGATATGCTCTCGGGCAACTCAAGCGCGACTGTCGAAGACGTCGGCAACGACGCTGCACTGCAGGAGCTCGCAGAACGTGGTAGTGCACGCGTACGACTGAACGCGCTACGTCTACCCAAGTCATGGGACACGGTTGCAGCCAACGCGCGGGCACTTGCAGACGGCGATACTGATCCCGAGGGCCCGGAGGGTCGTGCCCTGCTTCAGGCGCTGGGTGTGACCACTTCCGTCCCGGTCCTCGACATCCGTAGGGTCTGGGGTAAGACCAGCACGGAGCCTGCGGAGATATGGGACGACATGCCCGACGAAGATGCCGCGTCAGGAGGGAGCCTCGATCCGAACTACACCAATTCGCGTGACGAAACGTTCGTGCTGATCCTCGGGTCCCTGGCAAGCCTCGACCAAGACACGCTGCGTCTAAGGAAGAGACCGGCAGCGACGCTTAGGAGCCACGCTTCGGCTGTCGCTGATCGCGTCGCGAGTTACGCCGTCGGACTGCGGAATGCCAAGTTCACAGCGACGCTCCGCCTTGCCGCACGCGCTCACGATCACGGGAAGGCTGATCCGCGAATGCAGGCGTATCTGCAACGCGGCGTCGCTCATGTAGGAGAGGAGCTGGTTGCGAAAAGCGCCGACGGCAGCGCGGACCGAATCGCTGACCGCCGGGCTGCGCGGGCAGCGGGCCTCCCGCGCCAGTTGCGCCACGAGATCTCGTCGGTGGCGATCCTTGCCCAACATGCTGAGAAAATGGACGAGGCCGAGCTTGCGGCGGTGGATCTTGAGCTCGCTCTCTATCTGGTGGGCGTGCACCATGGCCGAGGCCGGCCGTGGCCACCGATGCCGAGCCTTGGAGTCCCGCCACGTCCGTTTTTTGTTGATCTCGTTGGCATCAGCGGAACTGGCGCCGGGGATGGCCTCGACGGCTGGCAGGAGGGCGCCTGGCTACGTCGTTTCTTCAGCGTAAACCGGCGCTATGGAGCCTGGGGAACTGCCTACCTTGAGGCAGTTCTGATACTGGCTGATCGCTGCGTTTCGGCAGAAGGTGCCTGAAATGAGCTTTGAGCTTCGCTGGATGCGGGCCGAGGCGCCGTACATGCCGATCGTCACGTGCGGCTTGCTCTCGGTACTCGAACAGGCTGGACTTCCGGCAAGAGCACGATGGGATGACGCGCTCATCATCACGGTGGACGCAGATGCCAAGGCAGCAGCGCAAGCAATTGCCGACGCGCCGACACCCGACATCGACGCCCTATCCTGGCCGACACGGAGGCCACAGGCACTCGGCCCTTCGCTCAGGGAGGCGGACAACCCCCTTTTTGCCTATCGGACTCTGGTCGCTGACGCCGGCCCGACGACGCGGCGCCTGCTGCGTGCCGTCGCCACTGATCAGGCCCTTGATAGCTTCGGCTGCCCGCTGCGAACCCGCTTGTTGCGCGGTGCCAAATCCGATCTGTCGCCGTTCCGAGACTGGGGAAAGCTCAGTCCCGAGGCTCTACAGGAAGAACTTGAGGTGGGACCTACGTTCAAGTCCGGTCAGTCAGGGCGGTGCCTCGGGCTGGTCCCCGAGGTCCATACGTTCGGCGGCACGGTCGGAAGAGAGCCATCGGAGATCGGCGCGTCGAGCGAGCTGCTAGCAGTGCTGCTACGACATGGCATCATCGCGCTCCCGCCAATAGGCATCAGCATGCGCAATTCATATGTTGTAGGCGGTCCGCTGCTCACTAGCAATCGGTCGCAGTTGTCGTGGCCGCAATGGTCGCTCGACTGCGGTGCCATCGAGTTGCGCGCGTTGTACAGCATGCGAGAAATTCACAGCGATCGGCCGGACGCCGCTTTCCTCCGCCAACGCGGAATCACGGCTGTCTACCGCAGTACTGCACAGAAGCTAAGCACTACTGGCGAAGTGTTCCGCTGGGGAGAACGCGTCGCATGAGTGAGCAACTTGTACCCGCACGCATCCTCAACGAACATGTCTACTGCCCGCGTCTTGCCTGGCTGGAATGGGAGGCACAGGCATTCCGAGATAATCTCGACACCGCAGAAGGCAGCGATGCACATCGCCACGTCGACGAGATCCACGGCGACGACTCCTCTGATGTGATGACTGCCCTCACGCTGAGCTCCGAGCGTCTCGGCGTGGTGGCGAAGCTCGACCGTGTGGAACTTCGAAACGAGACAGCCATTCCCGTTGAGACCAAGCACGGTAGGCCGCGATCCGAAACGGCCCCTCTCTGGCCGGCGGATCTCGCGCAGGTGACCGCACAGGCGCTGCTGCTGCGCGAGGCCGGCTACGACGTACCCCATGGTGAAGTCTACTTCGTTGAGAGCCAATCACGTAGGCAGGTCGATCTCCCCGATGACGCTGAGGCTTGGATCACACGGATTGTCAGGGAGACCAGAACTGACGCCGGTCTCGCTACGCCACCTCCCCCGCTCGCTGACAGTGCGAAATGTCCACGCTGTGCCCTTGTATCGGTCTGCTTGCCAGACGAGGTTAAGGCCTTGTCAACGGGCGTGGCACCGAAGCGTCGCCTGATTGCGCGCGACGAGCCTGCGCGTCCGCTGTATGTATTAGGCCCAACATCGACGGTGCACAAACGCCGCGGCAGACTCATTCTTGAAGTCGATGGCGAGGAAAAAGCATCCTGTCGATTGCTGGATGTGACCCACGTCGCCGTGTTCGGTAATGCTACGATCACCGCCTCAGCCATGCGCGAGTGTATGTCGTCGGACATTCCGATTCTCTGGTTTAGTTCTGGCGGCTGGTTCGTCGGCTACTCCATTGCACACGGTGGCAACTGGGTGGCTCGGCGGCTCGCACAGATGCGAACCGCCGATAACGAAAACCAGTCGATGCTCGCGGCACGGCGGTTCATCGAAGGCAAAGTGCGCAACCAGCGGACGCTGCTGCGCCGGCTTGGCGACAAGACGGCGAACCACGCCGTGGCCGCTCTAGCCGAGCTGGCGACGCAATGCGCATCAGCGAATTCTCCAGCATCTCTGCTAGGGATCGAGGGTACCAGCGCTCGCATTTACTTCGGAGCCTTCGCGACGATGCTGAAGCCATCACACGTCGGTCAGTTCGACTGGGCAGGGCGCAACAGGAGACCACCAACCGACCCCGTCAACGCGCTGCTTTCATTCTGCTACGCGTTGCTCACCAAAGATACGACGGTGGCTGCCATATCGGCTGGCCTTGACCCGCAAGTCGGTCTGATGCATCAGCCGCGTTTCGGTCGTCCATCGCTCGCTCTCGATCTTTGCGAAGAGATGCGCCCGTTGGTCGCGGACTCCACAGTTTTGACACTGATCAACAACGGTGAGATTCGCGATGATCACTTCATCCGCAGGGCGGGGTCATGTGCACTCACCGCGACCGGTCGTAAGCACGTCATCAAAGCATACGAGCGGCGTATGGCTATCTCTATCCGTCATCCTGTCTTTGGATATGAGGTCAGTTACCGCCGCGCACTTGAGCTGCAGGCACGGCAGCTCGCTGCGGTTATCGAGGGTCAGCTCGAGGATTACAAACCGCTGGTCACGAGGTGACGCGTGGCTGACCGCATCCGCTATCTAGTAATGTACGACATTCGGGATACTCGTAGACTGCGTCGAGTACACGATGTCGCTACTGACTACGGAGAGCGTCTCCAGTACTCAGCCTATCTTTGTGACCTTACTCGCCAGGAGGTCGTTGCGTTTCGCCGTAAGCTCCTTACAGAGATCAATGCAGCCGAAGACAGCATCAGCATATTTGACCTCGGTGTTCCTGGCCGCAAGCGGACTGTCCGTCGCGAGCACCTTGGACGCAAAACCGATGTCGATGAGCCGCCTACCGACTCCACCGTCTGGTGAGCTGACGCGAGGCCTCCCGCTACGTCTTTTATCCCGCTACCTCTCGCGAAGCTTTTCTCCTGCATAGCCCGCTCTTTGACAACCGAATCACTCATTCCACAGTTCGCACGGTTCCTGCGATTGGACACCGCTCGCAGGAGCCAGGAAATTGCCCGGAAATCCCGCCATTTTCTCGAGAGCTGTGTCAGCCCCGCCAAGCGGGGCTCCTCGTAGAAGCGTGACCGCACACCGGAATTTTGAGTCTGGTGGCGCTGTGTCAGCCCCGCCAAGCGGGGCTCCTCGTAGAAGCCGCGCTTGAACTTCTTATGCGCCTTCCGCGACTGGTGTCAGCCCCGCCAAGCGGGGCTCCTCGTAGAAGCACGAGCTACTTCCGAGAAGTCTGCGGGCTTGCGCTGGTGTCAGCCCCGCCAAGCGGGGCTCCTCGTAGAAGCGTGGAAATGTTCCCCACGCCGCGAGCGTCGATGGGGTGTCAGCCCCGCCAAGCGGGGCTCCTCGTAGAAGCCTCACAGATTTTCTCGAAGATGACGCACCCAGGTCGTGTCAGCCCCGCCAAGCGGGGCTCCTCGTAGAAGCAAAGCGAAGGACCATCCGCAGCAGACGCTCTTCCATGGTGTCAGCCCCGCCAAGCGGGGCTCCTCGTAGAAGCCACCGCTCGGGTGATTCGCTTGCCTTCCACCTGTCGTGTCAGCCCCGCCAAGCGGGGCTCCTCGTAGAAGCAGCTTCGCCGCAATCGTGCCCGTGTCCTGTGGCACTTGTGTCAGCCCCGCCAAGCGGGGCTCCTCGTAGAAGCGCGTCCAGTAGCCCCGGGAAGGGTGGCTCGTGCACCTGTGTCAGCCCCGCCAAGCGGGGCTCCTCGTAGAAGCAGTGGCACGGTGACTGGCATTGACGCGGCGTGGAGTGGTGTCAGCCCCGCCAAGCGGGGCTCCTCGTAGAAGCCTCACCGCTGAGCGTCCATTGCACCGTCGTGACCCCGTGTCAGCCCCGCCAAGCGGGGCTCCTCGTAGAAGCACATTCTGGCAAAAACTCGACCGTAGAAGGACTCGCAGTGTCAGCCCCGCCAAGCGGGGCTCCTCGTAGAAGCAGCAAGCACGCGCATGACGTTCTGACTGTGTTCCTGGTGTCAGCCCCGCCAAGCGGGGCTCCTCGTAGAAGCGGTTTGACGACCACGGCTGCTACCACAAACCCGACGGGTGTCAGCCCCGCCAAGCGGGGCTCCTCGTAGAAGCCACGGACGAGCTGCAGGGTGACCCGAACAAGTTCAGTGTCAGCCCCGCCAAGCGGGGCTCCTCGTAGAAGCAGCTCGTCCGTGGAAACAACTTCCGTGCCCTGATGTGGTGTCAGCCCCGCCAAGCGGGGCTCCTCGTAGAAGCACAGTCACCGTCGGGTTTGTGGTAGCAGCCGTGGTGTGTCAGCCCCGCCAAGCGGGGCTCCTCGTAGAAGCACCTTCGCAAGCTGCTCGTTGACGCCGGCAAGTGCGCGTGTCAGCCCCGCCAAGCGGGGCTCCTCGTAGAAGCCGGATAGATGTGCACGAACGCGTGGCCGATACCGTTGTGTCAGCCCCGCCAAGCGGGGCTCCTCGTAGAAGCCCGTTACCCGTCAACGCCCAGTCAAGCGCTTTCAGGTGTCAGCCCCGCCAAGCGGGGCTCCTCGTAGAAGCACCTTCGCAAGCTGCTCGTTGACGCCGGCAAGTGCGCGTGTCAGCCCCGCCAAGCGGGGCTCCTCGTAGAAGCCGGATAGATGTGCACGAACGCGTGGCCGATACCGTTGTGTCAGCCCCGCCAAGCGGGGCTCCTCGTAGAAGCCTGGCTCGCGCGAAAGGCGTGCTCGACGCGCAGCAGTGTCAGCCCCGCCAAGCGGGGCTCCTCGTAGAAGCTGCTTCAGCCACGCGACCCGCATGTCCGCATCCGTCGTGTCAGCCCCGCCAAGCGGGGCTCCTCGTAGAAGCAGGCCGCACCACACGATCCACTGCTGACCGTCCGCTGGTGTCAGCCCCGCCAAGCGGGGCTCCTCGTAGAAGCATCGCGCCCATATCTAGGTCCTGCCAGCGCAGCGCTCGTGTCAGCCCCGCCAAGCGGGGCTCCTCGTAGAAGCCTTCGAGCTGGGCCTCGTACCGCATCACTCGCCGGCCGTGTCAGCCCCGCCAAGCGGGGCTCCTCGTAGAAGCCGTCGAACGGCGCCCCGAGCTGTACGGCCTTGTCTTGTGTCAGCCCCGCCAAGCGGGGCTCCTCGTAGAAGCACCTTCCGCAGCCGGCCGAGCCCCTGGGAGCGAACGAAGTGTCAGCCCCGCCAAGCGGGGCTCCTCGTAGAAGCTCCACAGTGTCGTTGTGCGCACGCACGGCCAGCCAGGTGTCAGCCCCGCCAAGCGGGGCTCCTCGTAGAAGCTCCACAGTGTCGTTGTGCGCACGCACGGCCAGCCAGGTGTCAGCCCCGCCAAGCGGGGCTCCTCGTAGAAGCGAGTAGCTGAGGTTCGAGCCGCTGAGGTTCGAGCCGTGTCAGCCCCGCCAAGCGGGGCTCCTCGTAGAAGCTACTTCAGGGGGCGTTATTTCATCGTTACTAACGGGTGTCAGCCCCGCCAAGCGGGGCTCCTCGTAGAAGCTCTCTAGCCACCACGTCAGGCCGATCTCGTCAGCCAGTGTCAGCCCCGCCAAGCGGGGCTCCTCGTAGAAGCACGTCGTGCAGCGTCAGGTCGCCGAGCCGCACGCGGTGTCAGCCCCGCCAAGCGGGGCTCCTCGTAGAAGCGTCAGCATCCGTCAGGAACTGGTTGACGGTCAGAAACTGTGTCAGCCCCGCCAAGCGGGGCTCCTCGTAGAAGCGGCACAAGAAGTTGTCAACAACGACGGACTTAGCAGGTGTCAGCCCGCCAAGCGGGGCTCCTCGTAGAAGCCGTTAACGCCGTCGCGTTATCCAGCGTTCCGTACTGGTGTCAGCCCCGCCAAGCGGGGCTCCTCGTAGAAGCTCCTTACAGCAATGCTGAGTCGTCTGAGGCGCCGTAGTGTCAGCCCCGCCAAGCGGGGCTCCTCGTAGAAGCCTCAATGCGAGGATGGGTAGCGGCCGCGACTACACGTGTCAGCCCCGCCAAGCGGGGCTCCTCGTAGAAGCTGGCCTCCCAGGGCTATAGGACTGACGGCCCCCGCGGTGTCAGCCCCGCCAAGCGGGGCTCCTCGTAGAAGCGAGAGATCCTCGAGGAACGGCACCTCTTTCACGCCGTGTCAGCCCCGCCAAGCGGGGCTCCTCGTAGAAGCCCGTGGACCAACGACTGCCAGATTCAAACCTCGACGGTGTCAGCCCCGCCAAGCGGGGCTCCTCGTAGAAGCGAGTTCTCCGACCAGCTTGACGTGATCGAGCCGGAGTGTCAGCCCCGCCAAGCGGGGCTCCTCGTAGAAGCACGCGGCAGCCGGATGACGGACCGCAGCAGATGAGCGTGTCAGCCCCGCCAAGCGGGGCTCCCCTTAGAGTCTGGGCTCAGAACCAGAGCTTGGCGACTCTTTCTGCTCTCCGACCCCAGCCGAAACCGCTAACGCCAAGGTTTCTCTTCCCCCGTCCGCCACAATGTCCCTCATGCACGGTGAATACAAGATGCCTGGCGGCAAGCTGGTGGTAGTGGACCTCGACGTGGCCGACGAGCGCCTGAAGGGCGTGCGGGTGGCCGGCGACTTCTTCCTGGAACCGGACGAGGCGCTCGATCGCATCACGGCGGCACTGGAGGGGGCACCGAAGGGCGCCTCCGCGGCGGAGCTGTCCGAGCGGATCAAGGCGGCGATCGAGCCGACGGACATCCTGTTCGGCGTCGACGCCGACTCGATCGGGATCGCCGTGCGCCGCGCGCTCGGCGCGGCGCTCTCCTGGGACGACATCGACTTCGAGGTGATCCACGGGCCGAGTGTCGACCCGATGCTGAACGTCGCGATGGACGAGACGTTGCTGGAGGACGTGGCGGCAGGCTTACGCAAGCCGTTCATGCGGCTCTGGGAGTGGAACGGGCCGCAGATCGTGATCGGCTCCTTCCAGTCCTACGAGAACGAGATCAACCAGGAGGGCGTGGATAAGTACGGCATCACCGTCTCCCGCCGCATCACTGGCGGCGGCGCGATGTTCATGGAGCCCGGGAACTGCGTCACCTACTCGTTGACGGCGCCGACCGCACTGGTCGACGGCCTCAGCTTCCAGCAGTCGCACGCCTTCCTCGACCAGTGGACGATGGAGGCGCTGGCGAAGTGCGGCGTTCAGGCACAGTACGTGCCGCTCAACGACATCGCCTCGGAGGCCGGGAAGATCGGCGGCGCCGCGCAGAAGCGGTTCACGAATGGCTGGCTCGTCCACCACGTGACGATGGCCTATGACATCGACGCGGAGAAGATGAGCGAGTGCCTGCGGATCGGCGGCGAGAAAGTTCGCGATAAGGGCATCCGCTCGGCGGTGAAGCGCGTTGACCCGATGCGCTCGCAGACCGGCATGGAGCGCGAGGCGATCCTCGACACCTTCTTCGAGCACTTCCGCGAGAAGTACGACGCGCAGCCCGGCCAGATCACGCTCACCGACCTGGCGAAGGCGCAGGAGCGCTGCGACACCAAGTTCTCCACCTCCGAGTGGACGCACCGCCTGCCCTGACAGCGATCGCTTGGCCAGCGGGCCAAGCGATCCGCTCATCCGGGCCATTGACGGCGCCCGTCCCTCAAACCTAAGATCCCCGGCGGCCGTACATCACGGCCGCCGCGGGACACCCCATGTATCAAGCAACCATCGCCAACCAGCGCTTCCGCTTCCCGGACCTTCGGGCCCTGATGGGGGCGGCCGGCGAGCGCAAGGCCGGTGACATCGGCGCTGGCATCGCCGCTCGGGACGAGCTGCAGCGCGCCGCCGCGAAGCTGGCGCTGGCCGAGGTGCGGCTCTCGGACTTCATCGATCAGCCCTTGATCGAAGATGAGGTCACTGCCACGATCCTTGCCCATCACGATCGCGAGGCATTCGCGGAGATCGCCGCAATGACGGTCGGCGAGCTCCGCGAGCTGGTGCTGAGCCCGGCCTTCCCACCGCTCTGGCGCGCCGGCCTCTCAAACGCGATCACGCCGGAGATCGCCGCGGCCGTCGCCAAGCTGATGTCGGATAAGGATCTCGTGCTCGCCGCCCAGCCGCTGCGGGTCGTCACCCGCTTTCGCACCACGATCGGTCAGCCGGGGGTGTTCGCCGCCCGAATTCAGCCGAACCATCCGACCGACGCCGTCGACGGCATCCTCCTGTCGGTGCTTGACGGGCTGCTGCTCGGCTGCGGCGACGCGCTGATCGGCGTCAACCCGGTCGACGACTCGGTCGGCTCGATCGTCTCCATCCTGACCCAGCTCCGGGCGATGATCGAGACCACCGGCGCGCCCACCCAGAGCTGCGTGCTCGGCCACGTCTCGAGCCAGATCGCGGCCGCCGAGCGCGGCGCCCCGCTCGACCTGATCTTCCAGTCGATCGCCGGCACCGAGGCCGCGAACGCCAGCTTCGGCGTGACGGCGGAGCTGCTCGCACAGGGGCGCGAAGCGGCGCTCGCCTCGCGCAATCAGTGGGACACGAGTCCCGGCCCGCATCAGGTCACCTACTTCGAGACCGGTCAGGGCAGCGCCCTCTCGGCCGGCGCCCATCACGGCGTCGACCAGCTCACCCTGGAGTCGCGCGCCCAGGCGTTCGGTAAGTGCTTCGACCCGTTCCTGATCAACTCGGTTGTCGGCTTCATCGGCCCTGAGTACCTCGCTGACGCGCCGCAGATCATCCGCGCCGGGCTCGAGGACCACTTCGTCGGCAAGTTGCAGGGCGTCCCGATCGGCTGCGACGTCTGCTTCACGAACCACGTCGACGCGGACCAGAACAGCAACGACGACCTCTTGATGCTGCTCGCGGTCGCCGGCGCCAACTACGTCATGGCCGTCGCCGCCGGCGACGACGTGATGCTCGGCTACCAGTCGACCTCGGGCCAGGACGTGCAGGCGATCCGTCGTCTCCTGAACCTGCACCCGGCGCCGGAGTTCGAACGCTGGCTGACCGAGACCGGGATCTGGCACGACGGGGAGCTGCGCGAACTCGACGCGCCGACGCTGGCGCGGATGCTCGGCTCGACTGGCGCGCTCACCGCCGGTAGGTCGTGATGGCCGGCGGCCCGGAGCTCGAGCCGGCGGCGGAGCGGCGCGCGGCGCTCGCCACCGCCGTTTCCGCGATCCGCGGCGAGGCGCAGGCCCGCACCACTCGCAGGCAAACGCTGGACGAGGAGCTTTCCCGCTTCCTCGGCCGGCCGCTGCAGGAGATGACGCCCGCCCGAGTCTTCACCGGGGACATCGGCGGCGCCTACCCCACCTCCACCCTGCTCGGACTGGTCGCCGACCAGGCGGTCGCCCGCCACGCCGTGAAGCTGCCGCTGGATCTCACCCAGCCTGCCCTCGCGGCGCTGATCGATCGTTACAAGATCTACGCGGTCGGCTCCGCCGCCCCCGACCTTGCGACGCACCTTGCCGACCCAACCAGCGGTCGCCGGCTGAGCGACGAAGCCAGAGAGGCGGTCCGTACGGCGAGCTCGCCGCGGCTTCGCTCGCCTAGCGTGCAGCTGGTCATCGGCGACGGCCTCTCCGCCGCTGCCATCCACACCCAGGTTCCCGCGTTGCTGCCGCGTTTGATCGCGGGCGCGCGCGAGCGCGGCTGGCAGCTCGGGCGACCGTTCGCGGTGCGCTTCTGCCGCGTCGGGGTGCTCGGCGACGTCGGCGCCTTGACCGGCGCCGACGTGGTCGTGCTGCTGATCGGCGAGCGGCCCGGCCTCGGGACCTCGGAGAGCCTCTCGACTTACCTCGAGTGGCGGCCCGACCCCGCCCACACCGATGCCGACCGCAACGTGATCTCGAACATCCACGCGCGCGGCCTGCAGACCGGGCCGGCCGCCGCCCGGATCCTCGCGCTAACCGAGGCGATCTTCGCCGCCGCGGCCAGCGGCGTCGCGGTTCACGCCGCCGAGTCGGCGCTGCCGGCACGCCTGAGTTAATTAGTGTCGTTACGCATTATTGGTCCACCGGGCCAGCCGCTTTCGGCCCTATGTAGCGAATCTGACAAGCTGCTGGACTTTCCCGCGCTCCGCCACTAGGCTCGACTTACACCTAGGCACGGGCGCGCATGATGTCTGCCCGGCTACACAGCCAATTTGTTACGGCTACCTTAAATGCTCAGCGACACTGGGACGGGACACGCATGGCTACAGACGTACTCACCGACGACGAAAGGCGACTGGCCGAGCTCGGCTACAAGCAGGAACTGAAGCGAGGTTGGAGCGCGTTCTCTAACTTCGCGATCTCGTTCTCGATCATCTCGGTCCTGGCGGGATGCTTCACCTCCTACAGCCAGGCCTTCCTCAGCGGCGGCCCGGTCGCGATCTCGATCGGCTGGCCACTGATCTCGCTGCTGGTGCTGTGCGTCGCCTTCTCGATGTCCGAGCTGGCCTCCGCGATGCCGACCGCAGGCGGCATCTACTACTGGGCCTCGAAGCTCGGCGGCCCGGCCTGGGGCTGGTTCACCGGCTGGTTCAACCTGATCGGCCTCGTAGCCGTGCTCGCCTCCGTCGACTACGGGGCCGCGACCTTCCTGCAGATGCTGCTGAGCATGTTCGGCGTCGGCTTCGTCGAGCACACCGCCGCCACCGGCGCCTCCGCAGTAGCGACCGCGAGCGTCATCCATTACAACGCCCACATGGTCTTCTACCTGTTCCTCGCAGTGATCGCGCTGCACGTGCTCATTAACGTCTTCTCGAGCCACCTTGTCTCGCTGTTCAACGGCATCTCCGTCTGGTGGCACATACTCGGCGTTGCCGTGATTGTCGCGATCCTGATCTTCGTGCCGGCCCACCACGCCAGCATCGGGTACGTGTTCGGGCACCGCTCGTTCGGCGCCTTCGGCCAGCACATGTACTGGTACTACACGCTGCCGCTGGGCTTTTTGCTGACCATGTACACGATCACCGGCTACGACGCCTCCGCCCATGTTTCGGAGGAGACGAACGACGCCAATATGTCGGCGCCGAAGGGCGTCTGGCGCTCGGTCTTCTACTCCGCGGTGATCGGCTGGATCCTGCTGCTGGCGATCACCTTCGCGGTGAAGAGCGACAGCTCGATCACCGCCGCCGGCGGCGGCTCGCTGGCGATCATCCAGGCGGCGCTGAGCGCCAGCGCCGCGAAGGCCGTCATCGGGATCTCGGCGATCGGCCAGCTGTTCTGCGGCATGGCCTGCATGACCAGCGCCTCGCGGATGACGTTCGCGTTCTCGCGCGACGGCGCCGTGCCCGGCCATCAGCTCTGGCGGCGGCTCTCCAAGCACAAGACGCCGACCCGGGCGGTCGGCTTCGTGACCGCCGCCGCGGTGCTGATCACGATCCCGGCGTTCTTCCCGAACAGCACCGGCTATCCGGTGGCCTTCTTCGCAGTCGTCTCGATCGCCGTGATCGGCCTCTACATCGCCTACACGATCCCGGTGTTCCTGCGCTGGCGTCAGGGCGATAAGTTCCAGACCGGCCCCTGGACGCTCGGCCGCAAATACCGCTGGCTGAACCCGATCGCCTTTATCTGGGTCGCGATCTGCGTGGTCATCTTCTGCCTGCCGACCTCACCTGGCGGCGTCCCGTTCTCCCACAGCTTCACGTGGTCGGACGTGAACTACGCACCAATCGTCACGGTCGGGGTGATCGCCGCCGTCGCCGCCTGGTACGGACTCGTCGCGCGCCGCACCTTCCGCGGTCCGGTCTCGACCCTCGTCGCCGAAGCGGAGTCCGCCGGGGAGCTGCCCGGCGCGATCGCACCCCACACCCACCTCGGCGGCGTCCCCGCCGCCGAGGAGGCAGGAGCTTGAGGGGCAGCTCAGTAACCGGCGCCTGCTTACCCCCGTTCATGGCTGGCCGTCGCCAGACGGCCGGCCATGAACGCCTCGTGTTGATCCGGTTTACTCCGGAGGCTCGGTCAGTACACGTAGCCGGTTTGCGACATCACGGCAGACATCCACCGGCGCCTCGCCGATCAGCGAGCGCAGCCGGGAGTGGCTGATCGCGCGGGTTTGCCACGGCTCCGCGTAGCCGATCCGTGGCGCCCCGTCTGCATCGGGCAGGGTTACCGGCACCGAGCCAGCACGCTGAGTGCTCGTGATCGGCACCACGATCGACAAGTGGCGGGGCAGCCGGTTGATCTCATTGCGACTGAGAACCAGCGCGGGCCGTGTCTGACGAATCTCGCTACCGGCTACCGGATCGAGTGCCGTCCACCAGACCTGCCCCTGACGCGGACTGACGTCAGTCATCGTCGAGGCCATCGCCAGCAACGCCGCCCCATTCGGCTGTGTCCGCATCGACCGTGGGATCCGACAACCCCTCCACCATCTGCGCGAGCAAGAGCTCGTCGTAGGCACGACCCACCAAGCGATCGAGTGTCTGCACGCCCGACTCGCGGTGGTAGTCGGAGATCTCCCGCAACCGGTCGCGGGTCTCCCTGCGCACACGCATTGTCACCGTACTTGACATACCGAAAAGTATGCCTTCGCGTATACAGCTGGGTGTCGGCTCTCTTCAGTCAGCGCTGACGCCCCGCCCACGTCTGATCGCCACCAGCCGCTCGCGCAGAGCGGCCTCGGCGTCGTCGGGCTCGTAGAAGTGCGCGCCAGCGGCCGCGACCGACGGCGGGCGCCACTCCTGCCCGGAGAGATGGGTCGGGTGGTCGTGGGGGTAGTCGTAGTTACCGTCGTTGCGGCCACCGGAGCGCAAGTACGGCGGCGGCGGCGCGGCGCCGTGCTCCTGGACGTAGGCACGAGCCGCACGGATCGCACGCTTGGCGCCGTCGGACTTCCGCGCCAGCGACAGGTAGATCGCGGCCTGAGCGAGCGGGAACTCGCACTCCGGCGCCCCCACCCGATCCACCGCCGCAGCGGCGGCGGTGGCAACCTGGATCGCTTGCGGATCGGCGTTGCCGATGTCCTCGGAGGCGAGGATCACCATCCGCCGGGCGATGAAGCGCGGGTCCTCGCCGCCCTCCAGCATCACCGCCAGGTAGTAGAGCGAGGCATCCGGGTCGGAGCCGCGCGTCGACTTGATCCAGGCGGAGATCGTGTCGTAGTGGTTATCGGCAAGCCGGTCGTAGGCGACGGTGCGGGCCTGGAGGGCATCGGCCATGACGTCGACCGTGACCCGTCCGCCGGCCATCGTCTCACAGGCAAGCTCGAGCCCCGAGAGCGCCGCGCGCGCGTCCCCGGAGACCCACTGCGCCGCGTAGTCGAGCGCCTCGGAATCGATCAGCGACGGATCGCCGCACTCGCCCCGATCAACGGCCCGCTGCAGCAGCGTCCGCACATCCTCGATCGACAGCGCTTGCAGTTCGTAGACGCGGGTGCGCGAGATCAGCGCCTGGTTGACCTCGAAGTAGGGGTTCTCGGTGGTGGCGCCGATCAGCACCAGGAGACCTTCCTCGACCGCCGGCAGCAGCGCGTCCTGCTGCGCCTTATTGAAGCGGTGGATCTCGTCGAGGAAGAAGACCGTGCCCTTCCCCGGCCCGCCGGCGAGACCACGGCGGCGTGCCCGCGCACGCTCGACCACGGCGCGCACCTCGGCCCGGCCGGCGTCGACGGCGCTCTCCTCCTCGAACGCGTAGCCGGACGCGACAGCGATGATCCGGGCCAGCGTCGTTTTCCCGGTCCCGGGCGGCCCGTGCAGGATCATGGAGTGCGGATGCCCCGACTCGATCGCGCGCCGCAACGCCGAGCCGGGCGCCAGCAGCTCCTGCTGGCCGACGAACTCGTCAAGCGAGCTCGGCCGCATGCGAGCCGCGAGCGGTGCCTTTAAGCCAGTCGCTGCGCTGCCCGCTGGCGCTGCGCCCGCTGGCGCAGCACCGCTCCCAGCGGCGCCCACCTGCCCCGGGTCGATGTCGCCGCTGCCGCCCCGGGTCCCTCCGGTAGCGGGAGCGGTCCGGCTGGCGATCGGCGTGGGCGGTTCGGCGCCTGCCGGCGGCTGCTCGCCCGGCAGCTCGAACAAGCTCGGATTTGACGGCTTAGCCATGAATAGAGTATGCAGGTCTGATGGTCGACCTCAAATCGCTCTCGCACGACGCGGCCGGCAGCATGCGTCACCCGCTGACGCGCGCACTGCTGGCGCTGACGTTCACGACCGGCCTGATCGACGGTGTCAGCTACCTCGGTCTCGGTCACGTCTTCACCGCCAACATGACCGGGAACATCGTCCTACTCGGCTTCGGCATCGCCGGTGGCACCGGCCTGCCGGTGGTGGCGCCGATCATCTCCCTGCTGGCCTTCCTAGTCGGCTCAAGGCTCGGCGGCGCCCTCGCGGGCCGCTACGCGCAGAACCACGCCCACCACATCCGCGTCGCGCTCGGCATCGAGCTGGTGATGCTGCTGCTGACCGCGATCGTCGCCGCCGCGCACCCGCCGCGCATCGGCAGCGTCGCCGCCTACCTCGTGATCGCGATGCTGGCGTTCGCGATGGGCGTGCGCAACGCGACGATCCGGAAGCTGGCGGTGCCCGATCTGACCACGACGGTGCTGACGATGACGCTGACCGGCCTTGCCGCCGACACGCGCCTGAGCGCCTCCAGCGTTCCGTCCGTACGCCGCCGCGTCGCCGCCGTGCTGGCGATGCTGGTCGGCGCCCTCGTCGGCGCGCTCACGCTCAAGCAAGGCATGGCTCTGCCGCTCGCCCTCGCGACCGCGATCGCCCTCGCGACCTGGCTGCTCTACATCCCCGCCGCCCAGGCCTACGCATCAGAGTCGGTCAGCTGATAGCGCCGCGAGGCACGACCCACCGGCTCTCGAACTCCAGATCGGTCCGCTCAGCCAGAACCTCGTAGTCGCGGTCGTAGTGGAACACAGCGGTGTGATACAGCTCAGCGGTTGCGGCGACCAGCAGATCAACCGGCTTCGCGGAGCGATGGGAGATGTCCGGTTGCGCCGCCAACTGGGCTTGTGCCTCGAGCGCACGACGGATTGCCGACGGCCGTAGTTCCAGCAGCGGCAACGCCGCCAGCCGATCCGCGAGAAGCTGGTATTCGCCGCCGTCACGAGCCGAGTACAGCATTTCGAGCCGCAGCGGCTCCGTAACGGCGATCGCGCCGTCGATGATCTGGCGGCTCAGCTCATCCGCCACTGGCTCCGGAAGACGCCCGTCACGCAAACGCGCGAACACCGAAGTGTCAAGCAGCGACGGCGCGCCGTCGGCGCTCACGCTCGCGTCCAGCCGTGCTCATGGATGTCCAGCAGGACTGCTGGGTCCATCAGATCGCCGTTGCGAAGATCAGCCACCAGTTGCTCCCGCAACGCCCGCCGGCGGCGCTCATCCTGCTCATCGTCATCCACTTCGCGCAGCATCGCGTGCGCACCGGCGAGCGCGAGCTCTCCCACCGAGACGTCCACGCCACGGTCGCGGAGACGCCGGCGCGCCTCCTCCAGCGGCGGAGTCAAAGTCACTGAGACACGGCGATATCTAGTCGGCATGCGATCGAGGGTAGCACCGAGGTGCTGCACCGCCGGAGAACCGACCCAGAAATGGTTGTCAAGACGACGGAACACGGAGTGCGTTCCGATACGTCGCCAGATGACATGCGGCTCGCCAGGACGCACTTCATCGCCGTACTGAAAGTCGCACGACCGTCTGGTGCCCAGGTCATCTCCCAAATACTCAGGTGCCCTTGTGCCCGTTTGACCCGCAGACTCGCTCGGAGGCCCCGACCGGCCGCTAAGTCAGCAACGAATTCCGCGACCGCCCGACGGAAAGTCCGTTGCTGGCTCGAAGTGAGGCTGGCCCAGTCGCGCCAGAACGACGCGAGAGCCTCACGCGTTGGCATCGAGCGGCTTGGTCCGCTCGTCTAGCGCCGCAAGGAAGTCGTCGTCGCTTGCGTAGACGCTGGTGCGACCCGCTGCAAGATCCTCGTCGGCTTCGCGCTCGCGTGCCTGCCACTCGTCGGTCCAGAACCATGACTGGTCAGGATCGATGCGGCCAGCCGTGATCTCACCGAGGAGAACCGCGACGCCATCAACGGCCTCGTCCGGAAGCCGGTCGACCAGTTCATGCAACTTGGTCTTCGTCATGACGTCAGTTTGGCACGGCACCACGCCGAGTCTCCCGCTTTGCACAGTTCTTAACGAACGGCGCGCCGCCGCAGTGCGAGGATTCAAGTGCGGTTAGCCACTAGTTGCGGCTGACCGCGGCTCGGCACGAGTACAGCCTTCGTGCTCGCCGAGCCCGGATTGAGGAGGAGACATGTCGGTTACCGGAGCGACCAGCGCGACCACGACCAAGCCCACGATTCCAGCCACGATGTTGGCCGAGCGGTTCTACGTCGCGACGCGGGAGGTCAAGCTCGAGGAGATCCCGGTGCCCGAGCCGGGGCCGGGAGAGGTGCTGGTAAAGGTCGCGTACTGCGGCATCTGCCACAGCGACCTGTCTCTTATCAACGGCTCCTTCCCGTCGCAGATCCCGGTGGTTACCCAGGGCCACGAGGTATCGGGGACGATCGTGAAGCTGGGTCCGGGCGTCTTCCAGTTGAAGGTCGGCGATCAGGTGATCCCCGCGTCAGGGCGGCCGTGCATGCGGTGCCGCAACTGCCTGCGCGGCAACCCCGATAACTGCCTCGAGCTGCAGCTGATGTCGTTCGCCTACGACGGCGGCTGGGCGCAGTACCTGGTCACCGGCGCGGTCGGCTGCACGCGGATTCCCGAAAACGTGCCGCTCGACCAGGCGGCGCTGCTCGCCGACGCGGTCTCGACGCCGTTCGCGGCGGTCGTCCGGACGGCTAAGGTCCACATCGGTAACGCCGTCGGCATCTGGGGCGTCGGCGGCGTCGGCACGCACCTCGTGCAGCTCTCGAAGCTGGCCGGCGGCCTGCCGATAATCGCGGTTGACGTGAACGACGCCGCGCTCGAGCGGGCGCAGCGCCTCGGCGCCGACTACGCCTATCGCAGCGACGACGCGGACCTGCACGCGAAGATCATCGCTGCCACCGGCGGACGGATGCTCGACGTTGCCTTCGACGCCGTCGGTCTGACGCAGACCACCAGCCAGGCGGTCGCGAACCTCGACACGTGTGGTCAGGTCGTGACCGTCGGAATGAGCCCACAGCAGATCGACGCCGGTTCGTTCACGGAGTTCGCGCTGCTGCGCAAGCAGGTTAAGGGGCACCTCGGCTATAAGGTCCAGGACATCGCGATGCTCGCCGAGCTGCTCAGCTACGGCCGCCTCGACCTCTCCGAGTCGATCTCTGCCGTGATCCCGCTGAGTGAGATCCAGCAAGGCATCGAGATGCTGGAAAAGAAGATCGGCAACCCGATCCGGATCCTCGTGCAGCCGTAAGCGGGGCGGGGGACCGCCGTGAGCTGTCCGGGGCCCCTTCCACTACTGATTTGTCAATACAGCGGGTCGAGCAGTGTAAGACCAGGGATGCCGTCGAAGTGAGCGCGATTATCGGTCAACAGCGGCACCTTGAGGCTCCGTGCTGTCGAGGCTATCCAGGCATCGTGCGCTTGCGCCTTAGCCCCCAACGGATGCCCGGCCGCTCTTGCGTCCGCGCTGAGACGCGCCCACTCGTGTGTAAGCGCATTGGTCGGCGGCACGACGACTGCCGTGCCGATATCCGCCTCGAGCCTGCGCCGGCTCGCCTCGCTGTAGTTCTGGACGTAGGCACCTCTCCATAGCTCGGCAACCGTCGCAAACGAGAGGATCATGCGCTTGCCGTCAAGCAACGACATGTACCGAGTCGCTTGGCGCCTGCCGCGGTTGATCCAGATGAACACGTCAGTGTCGAGCACGACGTAGGCAGATGCACGGGTGGTGCTCAAGCCACGCCGCGGATCGCTTCGATCAGTTGCGCAGCCTCTGCGTCATCGCGCCACGGGTCGGCCTCGACATCCTCGGGCATACGGAATGCAGCGACCTCCTGATCCGCCGCCAGCTGTTCCAGATCGCGCTCCTGCCAGAACGCGTTCGGATCAAACTGGAGCGACTCGTAGAGAACGTCGACCCGCGAGGCCCAGATCTTCGAAGGTTCACTCGCACCGGGCTCGAACTGGCCTTCCCCGACGACGCGCACGAACTGCATGGCTGCAGCATGCACACGCCAACGATCTCGCTCATCGAAGAACACGGTCACACTTGCTTGCGGAGGCCGGTCGATGCGGCACTCCAGTTGGCGGAAGTCGACCATTTCCAACACGCCCTCCGCGGTCGCTTGGGCTGTGGTCGGCTTCGAAATAAGACGCTCGACGAGATCAAGCTTGGCGGAATCGACCGTCGTAGCGCGCACATAATCCCCGGTGCTTGCTTCGAGTCGGATCGACGTTAACCCACGTTTGAGCGCGGTCCGAAGAGGCAGAACAGCCTTTAGCACGCCGCGATCGAATCCGCTGGGAAGCTGATCGACGCCCTCATCCAGGGTTTCGAGGCCGTCGACGACGGCGTTCACCGCTCGCTCAGACAGGCTCGGACCCAACTCGATATCAAGCTGCTCTTGGTCCGGTGACGGCTCGACCGCCGGCTCGAAATCGAGCACGAAGCTCCCGATCCGCGGACCTGCCACAACCTGCAGATCGATCGCCTGCTCGACAGCTCGTTGCGCACGACCTGAGGTACCGCTCGGTCCGAGGCCGGCAAGCACAACGGCCGTGTCCCGCAGCACATCATGCAGCCTTCCAGCTATGCGCACCAGCTCGGAGAGCGGCAGCCGATGATCGGCTACTAACGGCCCGTCAAGTCGAAGCTGGAGCTTGAAATTACGATCATCTGGCATCGTGGCCACCGAACACACGTTCGCAATAGAGGCGGACGGAACCCAACTCCTCTTCAGTGTTCACCCGATACCCCGAGTCTCCTCCAATTATGTTGGCTGCTGCGCAGTGACAACAAACCCAACGCAAGGGGGCGGGACCCGCAGGTCCCGCCCCCTTTAAATCGGTTGGTGGTTTGTTCGGCGCCGCTGTTGCCAGCGGCAGCTTGTGGCGGTCACGCCGCCGGCCGCAACTCCGCTAGCTCCGGAGTACGCGCCAGCTTGTTCAGGGCACGCTGCTCGAGCTCGGTGGTCTGCGACGGCGTGATGCCGAGCTGCGCGCCGGTCTGGCGCACGGTACGCGGCTCGTCGCCGGTGAGGCCGAAGCGCAGCCGGATCACGTTCGCCTCCATCTCCGGCAGACGGTTCAGAACCTCGGCGACCTGCGTGTCGCGCCAGTTATCGGCGACCTGCTCCTGCGGTCCCGGCTCGTCGCTGCGCAAGAGGTCACCCAACGCCATCTCACCGTCGTCGGTGACCGGCTGGTCGAGGCTGGTGATGCCGCTGGAAAGCTCGCGGACCTCCGCGACCTGCTCGACCGGCAGCTCGGCGACCGTGGCGACCTCCTCGTCGGAAGGCTCACGACCGAGCTTCAGAGCCAGCTCGCCCTCGACCTTACGCACCTTCACCTGGCGCTGCGCGACGTGCACCGGCACACGGATCGTGCGGCCGGAGTTCTGCAGCCCGCGCTGGATCGCCTGGCGGATCCAGAGGGTGCCATAGGTGGAGAACTTGAAGCCCTTGCGCCAGTCGAACTTCTCGACCGCGCGGATCAGGCCAAGCATGCCTTCCTGTACGAGATCCTCAAGCGGCAGGCCGTGACCCTGGTAACGACGCGCCTGCGAAACGACTAGACGCAGGTTCGAGTTGATCATCCGCGTCTTCGCAGCCAGGTCGCCACGCTCGATCCGCTTCGCCAGCTCGATCTCCTCGGCCGCGGTCAGCAGATCGTGCGTCCGCGCTTCGCGGAAGAAGATCTCCAGCGACTCCATCGAGCCATCGGGCATTTGCGGCACAGCGGCACGGCGCAGAGATCCAGCCGCGCTGCGGGGATGCTGACCCGCCGTTGCGCGCTTCTTGGGGATACGTGCCTTGCGTGTTGATACGTGCTGTTCCATGTCCTGCTTGGTGGTGTGCTCGCCGTGGAGGCGATTCTTGGGGGCCAAAGTGCTCGTGTGGACTCCTAGTTGTCTAGACGCTCGTCTAGATTCTTGACGCTTATTTCGACTGTAGTCAAATTATACGTTCACGGCAGGTTTTGTCAAGTGCGCCAGAACCTGGCCTGCGACCTCGCCGAGTGAGTCGCCCGTCGTCCTGTGGGAGGACCGATCACGCGATGCGCCATATCGTTCATCGGTCTTCAGAACACGCATCCTGACGGGAAGGATGCGCTCTGGCAAGTTCTTCTTACCCAATTACTCGAAAACCGACACGCAGGGCATAGATTGGCTTTCGGCAGCGTTAACCCTGGGTCTGCACGGAGCCTTTCATGGCGTGCCGCGTGCCGCGTGCCGCGTGCCGCGTGCCGCGTGCCGCGTGCCGCGTGCCGCGTGCCGCGTGCCGCGTGCCGCGTGCCGCGTGCCGCGTGCCGGATCACGGGCACCGGCCAGAAGGCCCGGCGCCGGCGAGATAGACCGCCGCCGGGCCTGCAGAGTCGCCGCGGGGTACTCGGACCCGGGACGCCCGGGCCGGCCGCCTCAAGCCTCGTTCAGCACCGCCAGCGCCTGCTCGTGCAGCAGCCCGTTCGATCCGAGGCCGCTGCCGGCGGCCGGCCCGGGCGTCCCGTCCAGCGCGGTGAACCGTCCCCCGGCCTCGGTGACGATCAACGACGCCGCGGCAATGTCCCAGAGCTTGACCTCCGGGTCGGTCGCGAGCTCCGCGATGCCCTCGGCCACCAGCATGTATTGCCAGATGTCGCCGATCCCGCGCGTGCGGTGGCAAGCGCGTCCGAGCCGGATCAGCGGCTCGACGCCACCGACCGCGTCCCACTCCTGGACGCCGCTCCAGATCAGCTGTGCGTCCTTCAGCTCGGAGATCGCCGAGACGTGCAGCCGGCGCGGCTCCGGGTACCAGACCGAGGTCCCGAACGCACCGTCGCCGCGGGTGGCCCACCAGCGCTTGCCGAGCGGTGGCATCGACACCAGCCCCAGCTCGACCTCGCCGTCGACGGTCAGCGCGATCAGCGTTCCCCAGGTGTCGAGTCCGCGCACGTAGCTTTCGGTGCCGTCGATCGGGTCGATGGTCCAGGCGCGCCCGTGATGGTCATGCCAGGCGTCGATGCCACCGAACTCCTCGCCGACGATCGCATCATCGGGGCGCTCCCGCGCCAGCAGTTCGCGCAGCCCCAGCTCGATGCCCTTATCCGATTCGCTGACCGGCGATGAGTCGGCCTTGGTCTCGACCTGCAGGTCACTCGCGCGGTAACGCGCGAACGCCAGCTCAGCGGCCCGGTCGGCCAGTGCCTGGGCCAGCGCCAGATCCTGAGTGTGGGTGAAGTTGCTCACGCGCGGGATGCTACCGGTTGGTACAGAGGCTGGCCGGCCGCGATCGGTAGGCGCGAACCAACTTCCAGCCCAGTCCAAGTCTGCCCTGGACCCGTAAAAAGACGCAATCCGTCCGCGAGGATGCCGGAGTTCGACTTTCTACGGCATATGGACGTAGAAAGGCGAAATGCGCCGACAAAGAAAACGGAATGCGGAGTTTTACGGATTCGACAACTCCGATACCGGGGGTCTCCGCCGCCCTCGGCCGGTGATCGCCGTCGCCAACGTCCCCGGCCGCATCCTCCCTCGGCGGGTAGGCTCAGGCCATGGCGAGCAGCACGCCGGCATTGCAGAGCGAGACCGTTGAGGTGTTGCAGCGCCTGATCCGCTGCAACACGGTCAACCCGCCCGGCAACGAGCGCGAGGCGATCGCGTACCTGACCGCCTACCTGGCCGCCGCCGGCTTCGAGACGCAGGTGCTGGCCTGCGACCCGGCACGTCCGAACCTGATCGCGACCTTGCGCGGCGCCGGCACAGGGACGGACGCAGGCGCCGGCACGGGCATGCGCGCAGGCACAGGGACAGGCACAGGGACAGGGACAGGGACAGGCGCGCGGACAGGCGCCAGCGCAGGCGCAGGCTCCGGCACAGGCGCCGGCGAGGGCCCGACGCTCGCCTACCTCGGCCACGTCGATACGGTGCTGGCCGACACCGGCGAGTGGGAGCACGACCCGTTCTCCGGCGATCTCGCGGACGGCTACGTCTGGGGTCGCGGGGCGATCGACATGAAGTCCCAAGTTGCGGCCGAGGCGGTCGCGGCGGCGTCGCTGGCCCGCAACGGCTGGCGGCCCCGGCGCGGCGCCCTGAAGCTGATCTTCGTCGCCGACGAGGAGACCGGTGGCCGCGTCGGCAGCCGCTGGCTGACGCGCGAGCATCCCGACGCGGTCCGCTGCGACATGCTGCTGAACGAGGGCGCCGGCGGCCACTTCGAGCTCGGCGACCGGCGCTACTACGGCGTCAGCTGCGGCGAGAAGGGGATCTACCGCTTCAAGCTCACCGCCTCAGGCGTCGCCGGCCACGCGGCCTGGCCGACGCTGGGTCTCAACGCGCTGCTGCAGCTCGCGCCCGCAATCACGGCCCTCGCCCCCGGATCCAGCGGCTACGACGTCGCGCCGGTCGTGCGGGCGCTGCTTGCGGCGATCGGCCTCGGTGAGGAGGGTGCCGCGGGCGATCCGACTGCAGCCGGTCCGGACGCGGCGACCCCGGACCCGGCCGGCGCGCTGAGCCGCCTGCAGGAGCTGAACCCGGACCTGCGCACCCTGATCGCGCCGATGCTCGGCGTCACCTTCGCGCCGACCGTGGTCGCGGCTTCAACGCAGATCAACGTCACCCCCGCCCACGCCACGGTCAAGCTCGATTGCCGGGTGCCGCCCGGGTTCGCAACCGACACCGCGCTTACTCGCCTGCGCGAGCTACTGGGCGCGACGGCTGCCGGGCTCGAGATCGAGTCGGCCGAGGGGACACCCGGGTACGTCTCGCCGCACCACTCGCCGCTGATGGACGCGATCGCCGGCTGGCTCGACCGCGCCGACCCCGGCGCCCGCGCGGTGCCGTGGCTGATGCCGGCGTACACGGACTCGAACTACTTCCGCGCCGCCTTCCCCGACGTAGTTGCCTACGGCTTCTTCCCGCAGCGGCATCAGAGCGCGATCGACGTCACACGGCTGATGCACAACGCAAAAGAGCGCGTCGACGTCCGCGACCTCGGCTTCGCGGCCGGCTTCTACGCCGATCTGATCTCGACCCTGCTGGGCTGAGGCGCGCCGGTGCGGAGGCCGGCCGGCTGAGCGCCGACCCGCACGGCCGCCGGTTCGCGCTCCGCGCCCAGCTCGCGCGTGGCGTGCGGCAGCAGCGCCGCCAGCGTCGCGAGCGCGCCGATCAAGCCGCCTACGCCCAGTACCGTGCGTGCCCCCAACTCGCCGGCCAGCGGGCCGGCGAGCGCGTAGCCGAGCGGCAACAGCCCGACCGAGCCCAGCCAGTCGTAGGAGCTCACCCGCGAGAGCGACTGCGGCGGGATGTAGGTCGCAAGCGCGGTGTCCCAGATGATCGAGAAGATCGCGCCGGCGACGCCCTCGAGCAGCACCCAGGCGATCATCAGCCCCTTCGGCGCCGCCAGCGCCATCAGAATCGCGGTCGCGGGCCAGCCGGTGCCGAGCAACAGCGCCGTGAACAGCGGCCGGCGCGGATGCCAGACCGTCGCCAGCAGCGAGCCGAGCACGGCGCCGGCGCCGCTGACGGCCTCGAACACGCCGAAGATGCCGACGCTGCCGTAGATCTCGTGCGTGACCAGCGGCGCCAGCGACATCCAGGGCGCGTAGAAGCACAGCATCACCAGCGTGTAAGCCAGGATCGTCGCCCACACCCAGGTACGCTTGCGGACCTCCCGCAGGCCGGTGCGCAACTCGCTCAGGGTGCCGGCCCGCTGGCCGGCACCGACCTTTCCCCGCACGGCCCGCACCCGCGGGTGCATCCGCGCCAGCAGCAAGGCGCTGAGTGCGAAGGTCGCGGCGTCGATCGCGAACGCTGCGCCGGCGCCGAGGCCGAGCACGAGCACGGTGCCAACCGCGGGTCCGACGAGCATCGATACGTTGAAGCTGCCGCCGATCAGCGACTGAGCTTGTTGGATCTCATCCTCGGCGACGGTCTGCGGTAAGAGACCTGTGTAGGCAGGCTGGAAGAACGCCCAAGCCGCACCCCACGCCGCTTCGATCCCCGCGATCAGTCAAATCGGTGGCTCTCCGGCGATGATCAGCGTCGCGAGCGTCGCGTGCAGGAGGCCGCGGATCACGTCGGTGACGACCATCACTCGCTGCCGGGGCAGCCGGTCGGCCCAGACGCCGCCGATCAGCAAGAGGAGCACGAACGGCGCGCTTGTCGCCGCCAGGATCAGACCGAGGTCGGACGCCGAGCCCGTGCGACGGGTGATGTAGATCGCCATCGCCACCGTGACGGCTGTCGAGCCGAGGTTGGAGGCGAGCTGGCCGCCAAGCAGCAAGCGAAAGTCACGGCGCCTGAGAACAGTGTGATTTAGCGCAAGTGACATACAGTTTGCTGCCCGGCAGTCTAGCGAAGCACCAGGCGGACGGCGAGCGCAGCCGGGCGGCGCGGCGGTATTCCACTGTGCACGCGCATCCGTGAGCGCCGGTTTTCCACTCGGCGTGCGCATCGCCGCGGCGCTGGGAATAGACTCACGCGCTATGTCCACCGCCGCGCGCGAGCGTCTCGATCCTTCGGTCTTCCAGCTGCCCATCCGGCGTATGCGCGAAGGCCATTACGCAGATGCCTATTTCATGTACACCAAGCAGATCCTCGAAGCCGAGGATCGCCACCCGACCGTGACGCTGCAGGTCTTCCAGAAGGAGCGATCGCTGCTCGGTGGCATCGACGAGGCGATCGCGGTCCTGAAGTTCGGCAGCGGCCACGCCGGACCCGGCGGCGAGTGGGTCGACGGCTGGGAGCAGCTCGAGGTCAACGCGCTTTACGAGGGCGACGAGATCGCGCCGTACGAGACGGTGCTGACGATCACGGGCGACTACAGCGAGTTCGCGCACCTGGAGACGATGTTCCTGGGGTCGCTGGCGCGGCGCTCGCTGATCATGCGTAACGTCCGCACGGTCGTCGAGGCGGCGAACGGCAAGCCGATCTTCTACTTCCCCGCCCGCCACGACCACTGGCTGGTGCAGACCGGCGACGGCTGGTCGGCGCACATCGCCGGTGCGATCGGCGTCTCGACCGACGCGCAGGCCTCCTGGTGGGGCGGGCGCGGCATCGGCACCGTTCCGCACTCGCTGATCGCCTGTTACGGCGGCGACACGGTTGCCGCCTCGAAGGCGTTCGCGGACCGCTTCTACGGCGAGATGAACATCACCGTGCTGGTCGACTGGGCGAACGACTCGAGCCGCACCGCGGTCGAGGTCGCCAGGGCACTGGGGCCGAGGCTGTGGGGCGTACGGCTCGACACCTCGGGGCAGATGGTCGACCGCTCGCTGTGGGACCAGATGGGGACGTTCAACCCCACCGGCGTCAACCCGCAGCTCGTCTGGAACGTGCGCAAGGCGCTTGATAAGGCCGGCTTCCCCGATGTGAAGATCGTCGCCTCGGGCGGCTTCAACGCCGCGCGGATCGCCGCCTTCGAGGCGGCGGGCGTGCCCGTCGACTCCTACGGCGTCGGCTCCTCGCTGATCCGTGGCCGCAACGACTACACCGCCGACATCGTGCTCTACGAGGGCCAGCCGTGCGCGAAGGCCGGTCGCGCCTACCGCCCGAACCCGCGCCTCGAGCGGGTGCTGTGAACGCACGAGCGGGACAGGGCACTCACGCCCGCGGAGCCGCCGGACGGTGTGACACCGGTGTTACACTCTGCTCATGCCAACCAAACGTCGCCGATACGCGGTTACCGAGACGCCTGCGGTGCAAGCCGCGCTTGATGAGCTGCGCCGCGAGGTCGGGGACGACCGCGTCCAGCTCGGCGAGCTGATCGTGCTCGGTGCCGGCGTCAAGCTCGCGGCGATCCAGTCGCAGCACGACGACAACGCAGCTAAGCGCCGGCGTCTGGCCGATCGGGTGCGGGCGCGGGCGACGGGCGCGGACTTTGCCGCCGCCACCGAGGTCCGCGCGAGTGGTTGGGCGCGGCCTTGACAGTCGAGCTGCTACTGGACAACTCCGCGTGGGCGCGGCTTGATCAAGCGGCCCTAGCCCAGGACCGCACCGAGGAGATCGCCGCCTGGCTGGAGCAGGGGCGGGTCGCCACCTGCCTGCCGTTCTTACTCGAGGCCGGGTATTCAGCGCGCAACGCCCGGGACGACGAAGCGCTGCTCACCGAGCTGATGGCTTTGCCGAACGTCTCGATCGACGAGCGGGTCGAGGCCCGGGCGATCCAAGCTCAGCGTCAGCTTGCGCGCGCCGGCCATCATCATCTGCCGCCGGTCGATCTGATCATCGCCGCACTTGCCGACAGCCACCACCTCGGGGTCTTGCACTACGACAACGCCTACGAGATCCTGCTACAGGAGACGGACTTGCAGTTCGGCAGCGTCTGGCTCGCCCCGCGCGGATCGATCCTTCCATGATCACGGGCGACGGGCACGCCTTCCTCAGATCACCAGGTCGATTGCCGTGACCACCGTGAGGATGTAGATCAACGTGTTGAAGAGGCGACGGTCGATCCGCTTGGCCAGCACGCGGCCGCAGATCACGGTCGCCACGATCACCGGCAGCATCGCCGCCGTGGTCAGCAGCGTGTGCGGGGTGATCATGCCCAGGCTGAGCGAGAACGGCAGCTTGATCAAGTTCATGATCAGGTAGAACCACGCGGTCGTGCCGAGGAACTGCACTACCGGGAAGCCTTCCGCGAGGAAGTAGAAGGCGGTGACCGGCCCGCCGGCGTTGGCGACCATCGTCGTGAAGCCGGCCAGGGAGCCGTAGACGAAGGAGATCAGGTGCCGCGCCCGCCCGCGCCCGGGCGTCGCCACGGCGGTGGCGGCCTGCGCCTGGCTCACCGCCGACTTGGCACCCGCCTGTTCCGCCCCGGCTGTAGCCGGTGCGGCCGCCGCCGCGGCCTGTGGTCCCGCTGCCGCCGCTCGGCGGCGACGGTTGCGCCGCGCGATCACCGCGAAGTTCAGGGCGATGAAGACCAGCAAGACCACGCCGATCGTGCGCCGCGTGACGGAGTTGTTCGCGATCTGCAGGAAGCCCGCGCCGAGGATGACGCCGACGATGACGTTCGGCAGCAGCCGCAGCAGCGTGTGCCAGTTCGCGTCCTTCCGGTAGGCCCAGATCGCGCTCCAGTCGGCGACGATCAGGAACGTCAGGGTCGTACCGGTCGCAGTCTTCGCCGGCTCGACCGCCGCCAGCATCGCGATGCCGAGGATCCCCGCCCCGGGCAGCAGCGACTTGTCGAAGCCGATCAAGATCGCCGCGACGACCTCCATCACGTGCACGAGCACCGCGTCAATCCCGTTTCGGTTGTTTCCGCAGTCGCTCGTTCACGTTTGCTCTCGGCTTCTCGCAGCTCCGAGGCTACCGGCCACCGCTGATACGCGCCGGCCCGCGCGCGCGGGCCGGCGCGCGCGGCCGTCTGCCGCTACGCGCCCGCGTGCCGTTAAAGTCCCTAGCCGCGACGCGGACCGCCACTTGGCGCATGCGCGCACCCACGATTCGAGACTCCGGCCAGCGAGGAGACCGAGATGAGCGACAACTCCCAGAAGATCAGCATCGGCTTTCACGGCGGCCAGGTGCTCAGCGCCAGCGCCACCGCCGAGGAGCTGACGAAGCTGCGCACCGCCCTGGCCAGCAGCGAAGGCGACCCGCATGGCTGGTACGAGTTCGAGGCGGAGGACGGCACCGCCGTGCTGAGCCTCGCCCGCATCGACTACCTGCTGCTCGACCACGAAGACCACCGGGTGGGCTTCTGAGCGCACGCCCGTCAATCGACGCGCCGACCTCCGAGCCGGCGCCGGGAGCGGCGACAGCCGACCCGCGGGCACGCGCCGCGGCAAGCACGCCGCTGACCTGGCTGCGCGACGCCGACGCCCGGGCCGCGTGTCGTTTGTCCGCTGCCGCTCAGCGCAACCCGAAGCTGGCGCGAGCGCTGGCGCGCTACTCGCTGATCGGCGAGAACGCCGCCGTCTGGCTGGCGATCGGCACCGCCGGGCTCGCCATCTCCCGCTCGCCTGGGCGGCGCGAGGCGTGGGCCGACGGGCTGGACGCGACGCTCTGCGCGTTCGCGTTGAACGTCGCAATCAAGCATGTGGTCCGGCGTCCGCGGCCGCCCGCGGCGGGCGCGGCGCCACTGACGCCACTGCTCACGCAGATGTCATTCCCGAGCACGCACGCGACGACCTCGTTCGCGGCCGCGGGGGTTTTCGCGCGGGCGCTGCCGCCGGCGACCCCCCTCTTCTACGCGCTGGCCGGCACGCTCGCGGTCTCGCGCCCGGCGCTGGGCGTTCACTACCCCAGCGACGTGCTCGCCGGCGCGGCGCTGGGTTCCGCGATCGCAAAGCTGTGGCCGCGATGAGCCAGCTGCTTTCCGCTGGGGCCGCACTTGTTGCCGCCCGCACTTCCCCCACTGAGCTCGGCCGCCCACGGGCGGCCGGCACTTTCCCCTCGGAGACCCGATGAGCATGAAGGTTGGAATCGTCGGCATGCCGAATGCCGGCAAGTCGTCCCTGTTCAGCGCGCTGACCGGCGTCGCCGCCGAGGCCGCGAACTATCCGTTCACGACGATCGAGCCGAACGTCGCGGTCGTGCCGGTGAAGGACGAGCGGATGGAGCAGGTGGCGGCAACCGTGAAGGCCTCGAACATCGTCTGGGACACGATCTCGTTCCACGACATCGCCGGCCTCGTCGCCGGTGCGCATGAAGGCGAGGGCCTCGGCAACCAGTTCCTCGCGAACGTGCGCGAGACCGACGCGCTCGTCCATGTCGTGCGCACCCACGACGACCCGAACGTCGTCCACCCGGATGGCCGCGTCGACCCGCTCGCCGACATCGAGACGATCGAGACCGAGCTGATCTTCGCCGACCTCGAGCAGACCGAGCGCCGGGTCGACCGGGTCACCAAGCAGACCCACAGCGGCGATAAGCATGCGATCGCCGAGCTTGCCTGGCTGCAGGAGCTGATCGCGGCGCTCCAGGCGGGCAAGCCCGCCCGAACGGTGCCGCCGCCCAAGGATGCTCCCGACGCCCAGATCCTGCTCGGCTCGCTGACCGCGAAGCCGGTCCTGTTCGTCGCCAACGTCAGCGAGGGCGAGACCGAGGTGCCGGAGGCCGTTGCCGCCCACGCCGCCGCTGCCGGCGCGAAGGCGGTGGCTGTGTCAGCCCGCCTCGAAGCCGAGCTGGGTGAGCTCGACGAGGAGGACGCGGTCGCGATGCGAGCCGACCTCGGGCTGTCCGAGTCGACCTTGCAGAAGGTCGTGCGCGGTGCCTTCGAGCTGCTCGACCTGATCGCGTTCTTCACCGCCGGCGAGGACAAGCCGGCCCAGACCTGGCATTTGCACAACGGCGAGACCGCCTGGCACGCCGCCGGTCAGATCCACTCGGACATCCAGCGTGGCTTCGTCCGCGCCGAGGTCGTCGGCTGGGAGGACCTCGTCCGCTACGGCGGCTACGCCGGCGCCCGCGAGCACGCCGCCCTGCGCCTCGAAGGTCGCGACTACGCGATGGCCGACGGCGACGTGATCACCATCAAGTTCACGCCGTGAGTCGGCGACGCGGCCTTGTCGGTCGCCGAGCCGCAGAGTGCCGCTAGCCGTTGATTCCGTAACCGATGGCGGCGGCCACAGCCTGACAGACGGTCCACATGCCCGGATGGGCGAGTGCCCGGTCGAAGCCGGGGGCCTTGGGGAACGAGTCGCCAGCGGGCGACCACAGCACCACGCACGGCCTGCCGGTCAGCGTGGAGGGGACCAGTAGGCCATCCAGGCTCGGGTACCGGGCATGGACGTTGCGCGCCCAGTTGCGGCACACATCCCTGCGGGCGTACGGCAGCGCGGCGGACGCCTGAGCGTGCAGCAGCCAGCTCGCCGTGGTCAGATCAAGCAACCGCAACGGCCGCGTTGGCATCCAGGCGGTCGCATGCGGCAGGTTCGCCTTTACGTCGATTTCGCGCTGCTGCTGGTAGGTCTCCGCGAGTGCCGTATCGAGTTCGCTCGCGGCATACATCACCCCAACGTTTGAGTGGGCAGCCGCCGGGCCTGGGTGTGGATCCCAGCGCATGCTCGCGAGTGGCCCGTACGCCCGCAGCTCGTTCCAGCCGGTGAGGTACGGGCCGGTGGTCCGCCGAATCCGCCACAGCACATCACCAAACCGGACGATGTCGCCTGCGTCCAGCTCCGGCAGCGGCGCCGGAGGCACTTGCGGAACCTTCGGCCGGAGCGCCCGGGGAGCCCGCAGCCGGTTTACCACTCGTCAAGCTCGGCAGCCAGGTCGGCAACCCGCTGGGGCGATCCGGCAGCAGCCAGAAACTCAACCGGCGACCGATCCTCCAGCTCCTCCTGTGCGGTGAGCATGAACGCTTCGACCGACAGCGGCGGCAGGCTTGTCGGGATCGCCGGGATGACCGTGCCGATCCCAGGCAGCAGCCGAACACCCAGGATCTGCCAGCGCGGAATCCGCCACTGACGCCTCTCCGGCATCTGGAACGCATACACGCGACGGCTGGCAACCCGCTTCTGAACGCTGGACCGGTCCAGCCCAACCATCAAGGCGGCCTCCCTGACGCTCAGCGAACCGGTCAGCAACCGCTGCGCGTCCCGCGCCGCCGCCAGCCCTCGCTCCCGATGCTCCCGTTCCGGGTCCCATCTCGCCGTCGCCGCGGCGGCTGTCGCGCCACCGTGCTTGCCCAGAAACCGGACCTCAGCGTCCGTCAGCGGCGCAGCCTGCGGGATGCCGCTCAGCGCAGCGTCAAACGCCGACGCCACATCAGCTTCCGTGAGGTCCACGCCATGCCGTTCGAGAACCCGAGCCAACGCACCCATACGCACACTTTAGCGCGGATGTGCGCAGATGTGCCCAATCGATCAAGTTCACGCCGTGATCCGGCGGCAGACAATAGTCAAGACGCACTCTGGTTGGCAGACGATAGCTTGATATCATCGTGCTGTGGCTCAGATTCTCGTTCGGCAGTTGGATGACGATGTCAAGGACAGGCTGCAGCGCCGTGCCCGTGAGCATGGTCGCAGCACCGAGGCGGAGGTACGCGAGATCTTGCGTAACGCGGTCCGCGATGACCAACAACCGCCAGTGAAGCTTGGTTCGAGCATCGCCGCGCGTTTCGCGAAGGTGGGGCTGGATCGACCGATCCCGGAGCTGCGGGGAAGCAGAGTGAAGCCGGCTCGCTTCGACTCGTGATCCTGCTTGACACGAATGTCCTGTCGGCGCTGATGCTGCGCGAGCCCGACCGCACCGTCGTGGAGTGGCTTGACACGCAGCCGGCGGAATCGATCTGGACCACGTCGATCACCGTCTTCGAGATCCGGACGGGACTCGCGCTGCTCCCCGCGGGACGCCGCCGCGACCAGCTGGAACAGGTGTTCGATGCGCTGCTCGACAGCGAGATCGAGGGGCGCATACAGACCTTCGATCGCTCGGCCGCACTAGCGGCGGCAACAGCCGCGGCGACACGCCATCACGCCGGCAGCTCGATGGAGGTGCGGGACGCGGAGATCGCCGGCATCACGCTGGCACGACGGGCGACGCTCGCCACCCGGAACATCCGCCGCTTCTCGGGCCTCGGGCTCGAACTCGTCAACCCCTGGGCTGCCTGAGCAGCTCGCTGCCGTCGCCACCCGGTCTGCGGCTACTGCCAGCTCGGCACCACCGAATTCGGGGACTGGTCGCCGACGACGCCGATCAGCTCCAGAAGCCGCGCAAGCCGTGTCACCAGCGCCGGGTCGCCGGCATGATCGCCGACGCGACGTGCCCGGCTCAGCAAGCGCTCGCGGTCGAGCGACGGGAACACAGTCGGGTCGTTGCGCAGCTGCCTCACCGCGTCATCCACGACGGCGGGTCGGGCGCAGTCGATCAGCGTCTGATCGAGGTCAGTGATGCTGACGACCGCAGGCGTGGACGGGAAGCCGAGAGCGCTCGCGACTCCCGCCAGCGCCGAAGCGCCCGGGAGGCGGATCCAAATCGCCTCGACTGCGCCCCGGGGTTTGAGGCGGCGGTAGCGCACACCGTTGTACTCGAACGGCGCGAAGTCGCGCGCGGCGTAGATCGTCACCTCTCGCGGCCAGCTCCGGCTGCGGCCGTGCAGCGCCAGCGCCGTCAAGCCTGCCAGCGCGTAGGGCGAGACGATCCGGGCGGCGAGCTGGGGCGGCTCAGCCGCGGCGCCGACCCTGACCCAGACGTCGTCGGCGGGGTGCGCCAGCTGACCGCCCGCGACCAGCATCGCCAGTGCGGCCTCGGCCCGCGACCAGCTCCGGGACAGCGCGATCTGCGCTTCGTAGAACGAGATTGCGGTGCCCGGAGCGAACGTGTCCAGCAGCGTGGCCGTGGCTGCCGCCAGGGATCCCGGTTCGGGGCTGGCAGAGATCATTGGTCGCCGTAGGGACCGGCGCCCTGGACCTTGCCGTAGGCGCAGCGGAAGTTCTCCGCGTCGCCGACCCACTCGCCGCCAGCGAAGCCGCCCTGGTTGCCGTTGTCGTAGACGGTGACGTAGTCGAGCGTCGCCGGATCCGGGTCGGCCGGCTCCGGCGTCGGGTTGGGTTGACCGGTCTGCGGATTGCCGGTCGCAAGGTCGCTGACGCCCTCCGAGCCGGCGGCATCGTCGCCGGCGGTAGTGGTGAACAGCGTGCTTGACATCTCCCGCTCGTCCTTCAGGCCGGTGTCCGGCGGGTTCCCATCCTGGGACGGCTCCTGCGTGGTTGCGCTGCCGGAGTTATCGTCCAGTCGCGAGGCCAGCGCGAGGAACGGCGCCGCGCCGATTAGCTGCCCAGCGGAGGGCAGGTAGCCGCCCGCCTTTTCGCACGCCTGGGTGGCGTAGGAGTAGTTGTTCTTACCGGTGTCGGCGACCGGCACGCTGTAGAGCTCCACGTCGATGCACCAGGTGCCAACGCTCGTGGTGCCGGTCGGGCAGCCGTCGGTGAGCGCCGCGGCGCTCTTCCCGCCGAGCTTGCGCGAGTTCAGCGCGACCTTCGCCTCGGCGACGGTCGGGATCGCCTTGGCCGTGAACTTCCCGCCCGCGCCGAGCGTGAGCAGCGCGCCCTTCTTAGGCTTCGAGACTATCTGGAAGCGCTTGCCACCGGCTTTGATCGAGGCGGCGTGGGCGGTGGCCTTGCGCGCCTTCGCGGCTTTGCGCGCGGCTTGCGCGTGCGTGGCGCCGGTGCTCTTCGCCTGGCCGAGGCCGGTCATCGCGAACAGCATCGCCGCCACCGCGGCCAGCAGCGCGCCGGCGGCCAGCGTCCGGGCAACCGGGTCGTAGTGGACAGTCTCTCGAGCGGTTCTCATCGCTGTGACCTCCGGGTCGGTGATTCGTGGGTATCCCCCACGTAGGCGAACCGCCGCTCTGGCCGGCAGCGGTAGCCGGCAGCGGCAACCGCCAGTAGCAGCACCAGTGCCGGCAGCGCCGGCGGCATGCCACCGGAGCCAGAGCGATGGTGCTGATAGGCGGACATCTTGTTGTGCGCCACGTCGATGGCGTGCTCGCGGCGCTCCTGTTCCTTCGGCGCCACCACGGTCTGCGAGACCGGCTGGCTGACGTTGACCGGAGCGGTGCCGCTGGGCGGCACCGGCTCGGCGGCGGCGGTGACCGGCGGCGGCACGATCACCACCAGCGGGTTGATTCCCAGCGGCGGCGTCGGCAGCCAAGCTGGTGCCGGATGCTTCACGTGCGCAGCTGGCGTCGGGTGGGTGGCCGGCGCCGGCGGCGGCGCGACCGGGGTCGCGGTTGGCTCGAAGGTCGCCGGGGTTGGCGATTGCGCCGGCGCGATCGGCGTGCCGGGCTGGGCAACATTCAGCACCGGCGGGTTGATCAGCGGCACGGTGCCGCAGGGCTGCCTCACCGAGCCGGCTTGCACGGTCACCTTCATCGCGTAGGAGAGCCCGCCGGTCGAGAGCGTAATCGTGGTGGTGCCTGCGTTGTAGGCGCACAGCAGACCCGAGTGCGAGTCGGGTATCGGCCCGTCCTTCCCCTCCTCGACCTGGTTCTGGCTGATCGAGGTCGGGACCGGCTCCACGAAGTTCGCGATGTCCGGGTTCGACGACGTGAACGTATACGTCGGTGCGATGAACTCGGCACAGGCCGCCGAATCCTGGCAGGTCTCCGGGATCGGCACGTAAGGGTCCGGGAGCTCGACGTCGTAGCCGTTGCCGCTAAGGCCGTAACCAGCCTCGGGCCGCTCCGCGAGCCCATCGAACAGGTACGCCGCGCTGCGCTTCAGCAGGGTGCCCTGGGTCGCGTCGATCGCGAGCGACCCGATCACCGGCTCGAGCTGTTCGGAAACCGGCGCGACGTTCGTGCTCGCGTTGCGACCGGCAACGTCGACCGACAGCAGGATGATCCCGCTGGCGTCCAGACGCGCGCTCGCGACCTCGTAACCCCCGTAGCCGAGGCTCCCGTCGCCGATCGCGGGGATGCTCTTGCCGCCGGAGACGACCTGGGTGACGCTGTTCACGCTGGCGCTGTCGTAGACGTAGGCGGACGCGCCGTACGTGGTGGTGCCGGCGGCGGCGGGGCCGCCAGCGACTAGCGCGGCTGCCGTCGCAAGGTCGTCTGTGGTCGGGCTGGTGACGATGCCACGGTTGCCGACAACGATCGCGGGGATGCCGGCGGCGCCGGCATCCCCAAGCTGGTCGCAGAGCCAGTCGAACTGGTTGTACGCGGAGTTGGTAGCCGCAATCTGGGTCTTAGGGCACGCGGTCTGGCCGGAGCTGATGCCGGTCTGACCGGAGCACTGGTCGAGCACGATTACGCGCACTGTGCCGCCTTCACCGGGCGAGTCGAACGCGTAGGCGTCGAGGCCGGACGGCGGCGCCGGCGTCCCATCCGGCACCTGGCCGGACGGGGACAGGGACCCCATCGCTGCCGTAAACGCTGCATACGCTTCCGCGGCGTTGCCACTGCTGCACCCTTTGGCACCGGTGCCGGCGGACGCGCCGACGTCGTCGGGATCGATCGCCGCGTAGGTCGGTACGTCGCCGCCGCCGCTGTTCAGCAGGCTCGCATAGCGGCTCAGCTCGCGAGTGAGGGCGTCGCCCTTATCCAGCGAGGCGTTCGCACCGGCCGCGAGGCGGCCGCCGGTGTAGATGAAGGCGTGCAGTCCGCTGATGTCGTTGGCGTCCTGCACTGCCTTCTGCAGCCAGACGTCGGGGCCGATCTTCTGGTTCTGCAGGTCGGAGCAGAGAATGGTGCACTGAGCGCCGCCGCCGATCGCGAAGGTTGCCTGACCGGATGGGATCGAGACCGCGGAGCTGGTCTGGCCCGGCGCCGCCGGGCCGGCGCCGAAGCGCTCGACCACGGCGGTCTTGGTATCGGCGTTACCAAGGTTATCGCCTCCCCCGAGGGCGATCTCCTCCCCGGTCTGGCCGCCGACGGCCCAGCCGCTCTCACCGGTCGGGTCGGTCAGCAGCGCCAGCACCGGCGCCGGCCAGTCGGGCTGATCCGCCGTGAAGTTCGAGGAGTCGCCGATGTAGTCGCTGCGCTCGATGTCCTGCCAGCCGTTATCGGTCTCGCGCAACAGAAACCCGAACTCGTCGAACGGGTCGGGACCGATCTGCGCCGCCGGGGCGCCGGTCCCGGCCGAGACCGAATTGTCGATGTTCTGGAAGGCGACAGAGCTGGGGATCGCACCCTGCGTGGTGTCGACCGACATCAACGCCCGCACACCGCTGCTCGTCCTGATCGCCGCCAGCGCCGCAATGTTGTAGGTCTCGGTGATCGGGATCTCCTGGCTCGCGAGCCGCCAGGCACTGGTGGCGCTATCGCGCTCGAGCACGATTCCCGGCCCGGCGGCGACGGCGCCGCCGTCCGGCAGCCCCGCGACCTTCGTGATCTCGCTGTCGCGGCTGTTAGTGGTGCGCGGGAACGCCGCCAGCTGCGATGTGACCTGCGTGTCGATCTGCCAGCCGGAGCCGTCGTTCTCGATCACCCCGCCGGTGACACTGTAGGTACCGACGCTACTGGTGCTCGATGTCCGGTAGGCGACCAGCGCCTCGTCGCCGGCAAACGCAATCGAGGTGAAGTTCGCGTCCTTGACCGCGTCCGGCAGCGTCTTGTCCGTCTCCCAGTTCTTCTCGTAGTCGAGCAGCACGCCCTGCTTGCCGATCGCATAGCCGCGCTGGGGGTTGTTCGGGTCGAACGCGACCCCGGTGAGGTTGCCTTCGAAGTTGTACGGCTTGCCGGGGTCGGGCTCCCAGAGGTCGGTGTCGCCGTTCCAGCGCCACATCGCGCCGTCATCCCCGACCGCGAACGCGAGCTCCGACTCGGGCCAGGCGACCCCGCGCAAGTTCGGGGTCTGGCGCACGCCCGCGGAGTTATACAGGTACTCCGGCTCCCAGCCTTCGTCGGGGACGTAGCGGGCGGCGGCGCCGTCGATCCCGACCGCAAGCGCGCCCGAGTCGCCGGCACCGGCAGTCGTGCCCGGCTGCGCGGCGATCGCGGTCAGCGGCTCGCGGAAGTCGACCGGCCACTCGGTCAGCCCGTTCCCGGACGGTTGCGTCGCGGTCACCTGTGTCGGCGCCGCTGGGTACCCGTCGCCGCCGTTCCCGTTGTACCCGAGCCAGCCGTCGGTCGGGTCGGTGAACGCGGCGGTGGTACCGACATTCGGGCCGTCACCGGCCACGTAGCTGAAGCTGCTCTGGCCAGGGGTCAGGCGCAGGATCGCGCGACCGCCGTTGACGCCGGTGATGATCCGTGTGCCGGGGTCGCTGTCGGAGTTGCCAGGCCAGGCGGCGCTCCCGTAGATGCCGGTCGGCAGCGGCGCGCCCAGCGTCCCGGTCGCGTTCGGACAGGTACTCGCGCTGTTATTGAAGCCGTTCGAGTCGGCCGAATAGCAGTACGAGGCGATCGTTCCGGCACCGGCGGCAGCGGAGATCAGCACGCTCTCGTCGACGGCGCTCGAGCCGGTGCCGCGGATCAGATCCACCCAGACGCCCTGGGTGGTGGCGGTCAGCAACGGCCCGCGACTGCGGGCGGTGCCCACCTTTAGGTCGGTGCCGCTGCCGCCAAGCGCTCCGGTCGCGGGACTCAGCTTGAGCCAGTACGGCGTGCCCGACGATGGCACGACCCGCTGGTAGAGGACTGGCGGGGCGCTGCTGCTCGCCCCCGAGGCGAGCAGCCAGGCGTGGGTCGGGTCGGCCGCAGCCACCGCCAGCACATTCAGCGACGGCGATGCGGGCGTGGCGCAGTTGCCGCCCGAGTCGACCGCGTTGCAGATCGGCTCGCGCGTCCAGGTTGAGCCATCGTAGTGGAGGATGCCGGGGTTGGCAGTCGGCGAGGCGCCCAGCACCGGCGCGATCAGCGCCCCGGTCTTACCGTCACTCTCGGTGATCGCCGCCATCGTGGAGGCGCCGTTCTGAGTGACCCCGGAGCCGCCGCTGGATGGGCCTGAAAACAGCGTCTCGCCGCTGGCCAACACCTGGTCTGAGCCGCTGCTGGACGGGTCCGAAGCGTCGTTGAACGAGCCACCGGGGTCACGCACGACCAGATGCTGAGGTAGCGCCAATGAGGCGGAGGTGCCGCCGAAAGCGATATCGACGCCACCGGCGCGGGTCACCTGGACGTTGGACCATGAGGCCCCGCGGTAGCTCTGCTGATCGGCCCAGGACCAGGTGCCAGGCACCACCACCGTCTGCCACCCGCCGGCGTCGGTGTACTTGATTAGGTCGTTGCCGGTGCCATCCTCCGCCCAGACCTCGCCGGGGGCGGCTCCGACCAGCTTCACGTCCGAAAGCGGCACCCCGAGCACCGGCCGGAAGTGCAGGGTACTGGTCACGATGCGCTTGGCGGCGTGGGCGGTGCCGGCGCCCACGCCCGAGCCGTGGCTCGCCAGCGGCGACGACAGTGCAGCAAGCGCCGCCACCGCGACCAGCGCGGCCACAGCGCGACGGCGTCGCACGCTCGCGCGCCGCTGCGCGCTGCCCTCCCGGCGAGCGCTCCGTTGGCTGCGGGTGCTCACCGCTTCCCCTTCGTGCTCACCGGCGTCGCTTTTAGGTCAAGCTTGTTGGGCCACTTCCGGACGCTCAGCACCAGCTCCAGCGAGCGCCGCCCTTTCTTCAGCGTGCGTCTCTTGGTAAGGGCGACCACCTTGATCCGCGTGCGCGCGTGGCGCCCCTTGCCGGTGCGGGTGACGTGCTCGGCCAGTAGCTGGATGTGTGCGCGCGCGTGCAGCGTGAAAGTCAGCTCGAGCGTCGTCTTGCGGCGCCCCACCATGCGCGTGTGCACCGCCGTGACCAGCGCCTCCACCTTCTTCTTTCCCCGCTTGATCGTGACGACCGTTGTGGTGGTCGGGGTGGTGACGGTCTGCTGGTTCGCGAGCGAGTCGTCGCCCGGGTCGGTGTCCGAGTAGGTCTGCGGGGTCGCGGCGTCCGCCGGCCGGTTGCTGATGACTGTCTGGAAGTTCGGGTCCGTGTCCTGGGCGAGCTGGGTGCCGTCGGTGTAGTGGAACAGCCAGCCTGAGGTGGTCGCTAGCCAGCAGTCGTTGGTGGCGGGGCAGGCGATCTGCTGGGCGGCGCCGCGTGCGCCGACGCCCTGAGCCGTGCCGAGATCCTGGACCTGGTCGACGGTGCCGTTGGCGCTCACGCGCTCGACCGTCGCCTGGCCGGAGTTATCGTCGCCGCCGATCCAGGCATCATCGGTGCCGGGCTCGGCTGCGATCACCGGCGGGGCGTACCCCTGCTGGAGGTTGCTGAGGCTGGTGGCGAGCTGGGTACCGGTCACCTGGCTCCACGTGCCGCCGCTCTCACGCAGGATCGCCGCCTTCGGGAGGCCCAGGCTACCGAACGGCTGCAGGCCATTGGCGCCGCCGGGCGCGAGCAGCCAGAGGTCCGGCGTCGTCGTGGTCGTGGTCGTCGCAGACGCGGACGCGGACGACGGCAGTTGGGCGACCGAGAGCCTGACCGGTCCGACGCCGACCGCGCTCGCTTGCTGTCCGCTCTGGGCTCCTGTCCAGGCTGGCAGCGTCGGACAGTTCTTGTAGTCGCAAGGCGCAATCGGGATGAAGTCGGTAATCGGAGTGGTGGAGGTCGGGTTGATCTCGTGCAGGATCGCGACGCCGCTCGGACTGCCGATGCCCAAGAGCTCGTCGCTCTGGTAGGTGTCGTTGTTGAGCGGCTGTACCGCCTCGTAGATCTGCGAGCCGACGGTGGCCATGTCGGTCACCCAGTGCAAACGGGGGCCCCATACCACGGACAGGGTGCTGCCGTTCCAGTACAGGTGGAAGGTGCCCCGCGGGGTCCCGCCGCCTTGCGAGCCTTCGCCGCCGTCAGCCTGCCCGCCGAACCAGCAGTCGTCGGGGCCGTCGCAGGCGGCGGCGTCCATCCCCTCGTAGCTGTCGGTCTGGCCGACCGGCATCGCGTAGGAGGCGACAACCTGACCGTCCTTAAAGTGGCAGAGCGAGACGTCTTCCAGGGCCGAGAGGTTGTTCGACTGCTGCTGACCGCCACGCTGGTCGGAGATCGTCCAGAACTCGTCCGGCCCGGCCCATGCGATCCGGGGGCTGCCGCCTGGGTAGTACTGATAGCCCGTGCTGCCGCCGCAGACGGTTGAGAGCTGGTGCCAGCTGACGCCGTCGTAGGCGTACAGCCCGGCTGGCACGATGCTCGTACCAGCCGTGATCAGCAGCCCCCGGTTCGGCGCCCAGAAGCTGATGTCCCCGACCACGCCGAGCGCGACCGGGAACTTCGCGGCGGCAACCCCGGACGGCGCCGTCGGCGCCTGCGCGGGGGCGAAGACCCAGCTCGCGGTCGATGTCGTGCCAACCGTAGTGGTGGTGTCCGTCGTCCCGGTGGCAGCGGCTGCGAGAGCAAGCCGGTCGGCTGCCGTCGCCGCCGTCGGTCCCCGCGTCACGGCGAACGCCGCCAGCGTTCCCATGAACACCGCGGCAATCGCGCCGAGCACCACCGGCACGTGTCTGACGAGCATGTGCCTTGCGATCCTTGCCCGCGGCTTCATCGCGTCTGTCCTTTCGCCGTGCTCACCCGGGTGGCGGCTGCCACCCGGCCGCGGAAGGTCGCGGCGACGGTCGTGCGGAGCTGTTTGCTCGCCGCGGGTGTGAACCTGACCGCGATCGTGGCGTCGAGGCCGGCGGCGCCGGCCACGAGCCGCCGGTAGGCTCGCGTGGCGGTCAGCGTTGCCTTGACGATGCCGGCGCCGGTCGCCGTGACAGTGGCGGTAGCGATCGTCTTGCGCCTGATCCGGGTGACCGTCCTGGTCACCGCGCGCCGGCGACCCTTGACCTTCGCACGCACCTTGACCTTTACCGGCACCAGCGCACTGGCGCTCAGCGCGAGCCGGCCGGCAGCCGGCAAGGCAGTGCTCACAGTGACGTGTCCGTGCTTATCGGCGGCGGTGGTGGCACCAATCCGCCATGTGGGGGTTAGCGCCGCCGCAGCGGCGCTAACCGTGGTCGGCAACGCTGAGACGGTGCTCTGGCCAGCTACGGCGGGCACGGTGTACTCGTCCTGGTAGAAGACCTCGTCCTGGTAGCCACCGATCCCGTAGACGAGGTTCGAGGCGCCCGACGTGTACGCGAGCCGCTGCCCGCTGGCATCGAGCGATACGTTGGTGACGTCCGAGTTCGGCGCGTTGCCGTCGTAGCCGACACTCGCCAGCGCGAGCGTATCCGCGGTCAGGTCGACGTCGTAGACCGCGTCGGCCGGATAGCTGAGCGGCGCACTGACCATCGCCGGCGACGCCAGCAGGAACTTCGTCCGGTCGGTGAGGAACGCCACCCGAGTCCCGCTCGCCGACAGCGAGAATGACTGGATTCCCCCGGTGGTCTCGATGTCAGTAAAGGTGTTACTGGCCCACGCTGTGAGCGGCGTGAGCGCCTGGTCGCGGGTCAGCCCCGGCGCCATGTTCACGACAAACAGGTTGCCGGTCAGCGCGCTGCCCCCGCCGAAGTTGTAGGTGTGCTCCTGCACCAGAGTTGGCTGGGTTGACAGGAACGCGACCGTCTGCCCGTCGGCGCTGAGCTGCGGCGTCAGTTCCGGCGCCACGGCGGCATTCAGGTTCTGAACGACGTATGTACCGAAGACCGCGCCGCTCTCCCCGTTCGGGTCGTAGCCGAGGTCGAGCGGTCCCATGCAGCTCGCGCAGGCCAGCGGATCGTCGCCGCCGGTCACGCGCCGTGTCGGTGCCGTCGGGCCGGCGGCAATGTTGCGCCAAAGCGGCTCGTCGTAACCCTCGCCGAGCTCGAAGGCGTCGGGAAAACCGGGACCGACCGGCGCCTGTGCCGCGATCGTCGAGCCGCCCATCCAGGCGACGGTGGAACCGTCGGCGGAGATTGCCGCGGTCGAGACCGCTGCTGCGGTGTTGTTCCCGTAGCCATCGAATGTGAGCACGCCGCCGCCCGGCACCGGCGCCCGGGTGCCACCCGACTGCTCGGAGGCCATCGTCTGGCTGACGAGCGTGGTCGTGTCGGTGTCGAGGTTGCGGACCGCGACCTGCTCAGCAGGGGTGGTGGTCGCGCCGCCGACCCCGGTGGCGAGGTTCGAGGCGCCGACGACCGTGAACGCGACCTGGTTGCCGTCGGCGGAGATCGCGACGCCCAGTGCCGCGGCGGAGCCGCTGGCCGGGCAGCCGGACGTGCCGGCCGCGGCGTAGCCGATCCCCTTGGTCGAGCCGTCCAGCGCCGAGGCGAGCGTGTATTCGCCGGCTTGGCCGTCCGGGATGCTCATGTTGCGCACGTACACGTCGACGCAGCCGCCGCCGGAATCGTTCGTCGGGTCGAGCGCAGCGGTGGTTGTGAAGGCGACGTACTGGCCGTTGGCACTGACCGATGGCGCCGGGTCGATCGATGTCGAGATATCGCTGCCGGGGACCACCAGCACCGGCATCGCGCCGGTTTGAAGGTCGGACTCCCAGAGGCCGCTGACACCGTCGTAGTTCGCGATGTAGACCGCATGGTTCCCGTCCCCGGAGAGCACGACGTCGCTGCTGGACTCTGCCGGCAAGTTCGTGGCCGACGCGAGCACCGGATCCGTAAACGTGACCGCGCTCGCCCGGCCTGTGGCCGCCGCCAGCGTGAAGGTGGCGGCCGCGAGCGTCGCGGCCAGCCGGATGCCGATCGAGCTCATCTGGACACCCGCTTCCGTGCCGACTTTCCGGCCCTGGCCTTTGCTTTCGCGACTCTGGCCGACTTCGTCGCCTTCGCACGCTTGGCTTTCTTGGTGTGCTTGGACTTCTTCACGTGCTTGGCCTGCCTGGCGGCGGGCTTCGCGCCGATCACCACGCGCGGGTGCAGCGTTGCCCGGTTGCCCGCAGAATCCTCGACCACAACTGTGAGCGTGTAGGTGCCGTCCCGCTTATATGTATGGGTGGTGCTGGCTTTGCGGTTCGTGTGGCGGCGATCGCCCCAGCTGATCCTCGTCGCCGCACCGTCCACACCGGAGAAGCCGTCCTTCACCCGCAGCTTGACCGTGCGCCGGGACCCCGTGCTGACGGTCACGGTCGGCGCGGTGACGTCGAAGTCCAGCTCGAGCGGGCTGCCCACCGTCCGCTGCCCGAGCGAGTCGGTCGCGACCACCGTGACCTGGTGCTCGCCGCTGTCGAGGCCCGTAGTCGGCACTCCGAAGCTGGTCGCGGTCAGGTCGCTGGCCACCTGCCGGCCGTCGAGGTAGACGCTGTAACGCAGACCCGGGTCCCAGTCGCTCTGCGTAGACCAGGGGATCCAGCCAATCGTTGCGATCTGGCCGCGCCGGACCCAACTGCTGTTAGGACTCGACTGGATCAGCGTGATCCGGTCGGGCGGCGCCTGCACGTAAGCGCCCTCCACGTACTCCCGGTCTGACGGTCCCTGCCGGAAAGCAAGCAGCGCGTCGCCGGTGCCGGACGACCCCAGCTCGACGCCATCGAGCGTGCCGGCCAGCGGCGCCTCCAGCGCCGCCGTCTGCTGGCCACCGTCGCCGAAGTCCTCGCGCACCGCGAGCGCTGGCAGCCCGCCCGCGCCGGCCCCCGACCAGGCGACGACCGCGCCGCCGGTGCTGTCGAACGCGGTTGTCAGCACGGGATCGCCAGCGGCCTGGCCGTACGTCGCGGGCGCAGCGAGCGTGCCGCCGACATCACCGGTCACCTGCGCGCTGCCACCGTTGTCGTCCGCCACCCGGTAGGCAGCGCCAATGTAGTTCTGCTGGTCCAGCGCGATGCTCGGCACGCCCAGGCTGGCGCCGTTCCCGACAGTGAAGGGTGACCCGAACTGCGTGGCGTCCTCGCCGAGGCTGATCGCGTCGTCCCGGGATGGCAGCGACGCGATCATGATCTGCGTCGTCGCGAACGGGGAGCCCGTGCCGCCCGACAACCGGAAGGCAACGGCGGCACTGCCGTCCTGGCCCGTGGCGATGGCAGGCGCGTCGGCATCCACGTCCACGCCGACGCCATCGACGCTTGCGGGGCTGACCGGCAACGCGTTGCCGAGGCTTGCGCCGAAGATCCGACGGGCCCAGATGCGAGCGACGCCGGACGCGTCCGGCTCCTGCCAGGCGACGACCGCGTTGCCCTGCGCGTCGGTACCGATCACCGGGGCGTTCGCCGCGCTTGGCCGCCGCATCGTGACCTCGTTCAGCGCGCGGTTGACAGCCCCGATATACGACCAGGCCGTACCGTTGAAGCGGGCAACGCGGATGTCGACCAGCTCGTCCCCCGCGCGCATCGGCTCGATCGGGATCACGGTGCCGTTGCCGAGCAGGGTGTTGGTGACAACCCGGTAGACGATGTAGGCGGTGCCGTTGGGCGCCATCGCGATGTCCGGCGAGACGTCGGCACCGGTGCCGACGTTCGTCGGATCGATGTCGATCGCCTGCCCGAACCCGTCGGCGCCCGGCCCCATGTAGGCACTGCGCAGCTCATCGACAACGGAGCCGTCGATCGTCGCGTAGGGCTCGACCCAGGCGACCAGCAGCCGACCGCCGTCGGCGGCGCCGATCACCGGCTCCGAGGCGGGGTAGTCCTGACCGGTGTCCACCTGGATCGGCGCGCTCCAGGAGCCCTTGTCGAATTTCGCGACGTAGACGTGGGCGAGCCCGTCGGAGCCGACCTTCCGGTAGACGATCCCGCCAGTCCCGTCCGGCGCCATCGCCGCCCCGTCGACGTCGAGGATCGAGGCCGAGGGGCCGTCGATCGTCTGCGGCCCCTCGATCGCCGCGTGCGCGGCCGGCACACTGCCGAGCGCTCCGAGCCAGCACAGCGCGACGCTGGCGAGCGCCAGGACCCACGAGCGCGCGCGGTGCCGAGCGGCTATCGCCGGCATCACGCCGGCGTCCACGCCGCGGGCGTTGAGCGCACTCATCTTCACCGGCTGCTGCTCAAGTTGCAGGACACTGCGACTGCTCCTTCTGCTCGAGCCCCAGCGGTTCTCACCCAGCACCGGAGCAACGTCCGATCCAACTGCACTAGACCACATTCGCCAATGTGCCTCAAGAGTGTTTACGAACAGGTCACAGTCACCACAGCGAACGATCGGGGTGGGCGGGATCTGCGGTCTCGCCCACCCCGGACAGGAGCCGGCGCTCGCCATCGACTGGCCGAGCGAACCGGCGGCTGTCTCGTCGCATCGCGCGTCTCCTAGGCGGCGCGCAGCCTCCAGCTGGCGACGGCCAAGCTGCTCGTGCTAAGCGCACGCGCGAGCTTCGCCTTCTTCTTCGCCTTCGCCGCGCGCAAGGTGACCGTCAGAGTCTGTGTCTTCACCTTCCCCGCAGCGTTCTTCGCGGTCACGACCACATGTACCCGCAGCGTCTTCTGCTTGGCAAGGAGCTTCTTGCCGGTCGCGTTCAGCTTGACTTGCAGTGAACGCTTGTGCCCCGGCGCGAGCGAGAGCGACGTGGCGCCCAGCGACAGCACCCGCTTTGTCGCCTTGTGGCCCTTACGTGCCGGCTTGATCACCACGGCCAATGCCGTCTTGACCTGCACCGACACCCGCGTCGCGCTCTGCGAGGATGGCAGCGACACCGACAGCTTCACGACGCCGTTGCTGCCGGCGCTCGCCTTCGGCGCGACACTCGGTGGCGCCACGTTCTTCGCCGGCGGCGTGGACGCGGCCGTGATTGTCACGGTCGTGCTCTTCGTCGCCGTCTGTCCGTCGGCGTCGGTCACGGTCAGCTTCACTGTATAGCTGCCCGCCGCACCGTATGTATGACTCGTCGTCGGAGTCGACGTCGTCGCACTCTGACCGTCGCCGAAGCTCCAGCCATAGCTCGTTACCGACGTGTTCACGCCGGCCTGCGACCCAGACGCGTCGAACGACACCGACGAACCCACCTGCGCACTCGTAGACGACGCCGCCAGCGCCGCCGTCGGCACACCCGTGACCGTAACCTTCGCTGCCGTCTGGTTCGTCTCACCGTCCGCGCCCATAACGGTCACGGTCACCGTGTACGTCCCAGCCTTCGCATAGGTATAAGACGCCTGCGCAACCGTGTTCGTGTCCTTGGTGTCATCAGAACTGGACGAATCACCGAAGTCCCAACTGTAATCCGTAATCGACGTATCCACGCCAGGCAACGACGCGGACGCATCAAACGACACCAACGACCCCGCCACCACCGTCCCCGACGGCCCTGCCAAAACGGCCATCGGCGGACCCGTAACCGTAGCCGTCTCCTTGGCAGTCGTCAACACACCATCACTATCGGTCACGGTCACCGTAACCGTATACGTACCAGGCGTCGTATACGTGTGAGACGCCTGCGCAACCGTGTTCGTGTCCTGCGTGTCATCAGAACTGGACGGATCACCGAAGTCCCAACTGTAATCCGTGATCGTGTCACCGGAATACGGCGTCGAGGACGAAGCATCAAACGACACCGACCGACCCGCCCAACCGCTCGTCGACGACGCCCCAAGCTTCGCGTTGGCACCAGCCTTCACGACCACCTCACCCTGCACCTCGTAGGTGCCGAACTCGCCGTGGACCGTGAGCGTCGGGTGGTACGTGCCTGCCTTCAGATATGTGTGGCTGTAGCCCGTGGTCACCGGCCAGTATCTAGGACCAATCGTTACCGCCTCGCCGCCACCTTGTTCGACCTTCGTCACGCCACTGCCATCACCAGGGTCCCAGTCGAGCTCGTACTGGGCGGCGACCGCCGGACCGCCGGAGGTCGTGTCGGTCTGCGCCTGCGCCAGCGTGCTGGCCGGGTACTGGATCTGGCCGGCGTCGAAGCCGACGGCCTGGCCGGTCACTGTCGTCAGCGGCGAGGATGTACTCGCCGGCTGCTCGCTGCCACTGAACTTGCTGTTCGCAGAGTCCCACAGGCCGAGCTCGAACGTCCCCGCTGCCGCGGGGCATGCGCCAGCGGCCGGGTCGTCGGTCGTATCGAGCGTCTGGGCGTTCGTGCCCGCAACCGGGCCGAACTCGACGATCTGCCGGGACTGCGCGACCCGCGCTCCCGTCGCGGTGCCATCGTCCCCGAGCGGTTGCACCGACTTGTTGTAGCCGTTGCCCTTGTTCACCAGGTTGCCATCGTTGTAGTTCGGGATGAACGTCGGGCGGCCGGGATAGAGGACGAAAAACGTCCCGTTGGCGCCGGCGGCTATGGCCGCCGCTCCTGTGACGTTGAACGGACCGCCGGCGGACGTCGTGACCTGGGCGGTCGCGTACTGGGTTCCTCCGGCGCCACTGCACGACTCGGTGCCGTCGCCGCTACTTATGCCCGTATTGGGAATCGGGTTGGCGTTACCTAGCGTGTCGTAGACCGACACGTTGTAATACGGATTAGAGGCCCGGACGTTCGACAGTGGGTCGGTGTCGGCATTGGCCGACTTCCCTGAGGGCGTCTCACCCTGCAGCAGCCGAATGCCGAGGTTACTGACATCACCGTTGGAAGCCTGCGCGTCGTCGAAGTACGGCACCGAGTCAGGGCCGCTGGGAGCCAGCGACTCCCCAGGGCTGATGGCGCTGCCGATGACCGAGAAGATCGGGGATGTGTAGAGACCGTTGCTGAGCTGCACGAGCCCCGGTTGCGCCAGCCCATCGTAGTCGCCGTTCCCGGCGCCGCCGCCGGCTGGGGCATCGGCGGCAGCGGTACTGGGGTCCTGGATCTGCTGATCGATTACCGGGCCGTCCGCATCGGCGTTTGCGTACGAGGTCAGGATCGTCGCCTCGCTCAGGTCGGCAGAGACGTTGACGGCGTCCACCAGGAATCCATCAGGGCCGTTGACCCCGTAATGGCCGCCGTTATCGCGGATCAGGACCGTCAGCGATCCGTCGGCGTTCGTGGTGACTCCGGCTGCCGATCCCGTGCTGATGCCCGCGTAGCCGTTGGCCGCGTTGGCCAGGCCAACCACTGCGCTACCACTTGAGTTGGTGGCAACCGCCGTCGCGGTATTCCAGTCATTCAACATGGTGCCGACCGCGGTCCCGCTCGTCGCCACCTGCTGCAGATCGGCGCCCCCGGTATCGGGACGGAACTGGTAGCTGTATCCGTTGGTGATGGCGGTGTAGGGCGAGGCGTCGCCTTCGATCACGACGGAGTCCTGCGTCTGGCCGCCGCTGGTGTAATCGTCGACCGCGATTCCCTGGGGGTCGTCGAGGGTGACCTTCGTCCCGGCCAACTGCGCTGGGTCGGCGACGACTCCGGGCAGGATGCTTGTCGTGCCCGAGACGGCCGCGAAGGTCACCGGCTCCGGGGTAGTGCTGGAGTCGGTCGACAGATCGGCCGCATCAGGAGTCGAGAGCGAGCCCGTAGCCGACGAGCCCGCGCCGCTTTCGGTCGTAGACCAGGCGACGATGCCGTACGGGACGTTCTCGGAGATCGCGCCGTTGGTCGCCGGCGGGATCGACTCGTCGACCAGCGTGTACACCTCGTGGCTGGTGGGATCGACTGCCAGTCCCTCGAGGTTGAAGGAGTCCGTCGAGTCGCCCGACGGCGGGTTCAGCTTGAAGATCGTGCTCGCCAGCACTTGGCCGGTGTCGCTCAGCTCCTGCAGCCGCCACGTGCTGTACGGATAGAAATCCTCGCCGTAGGAATACCCGTAGCTGTCGATCGAGTCGAGCACGTAGATCGTGTTGTTGTCCTGCGCGTCGACTGTGAATCCGGTCGGGTTCAGGAGCTCGCCGGGGGCCGGCTCGGACTCCCCGTTCGTGCAGTCGCTCCCATTCTCGGGCGTGCCCTTGCCGTTGTAGGCACCAACGGTGCTCCCGCTGGCCGAGTCCAGCCAGCAGGAGTCGAGCCCACCGAACCGGTCGATCTCCCCATATGTGCCAAGCGAGTACTGGTTCCCGGCCGCGACCGTGGTCGACCCGGACCCACCCGAGCCGCTGTCCGCCTGCGCGACGCCTGTCGCCGCGCCGGAAACGACCGGAACCGCAATGGCAACCGCGAGCGCCAAAGCTAACCGCGCCGCGCCTCGGCGCCCCGGCCGAGCGCGGCCGGCACCGGCGCCGCCACGCCCGATATGAGGTTTGATCACCGCGTTACTCCTATCTGTAGTCGCTTGACCCCGCGGGGTCGTCACCGATCTCGGCATCAGCGCTCACCGCACTTCCGAGCGAGCGCCCCGGCCGTTGCCACCCCCGATCAAGCCGGGACTGCGCCGTGATAGGCGCACGACTCCGGTGTTCGCGGACGGTGGTCGACGCGCGAGCCGCTCGTCTGCTGCGCGGTCCGAGGCTGAGCCCGACCAGGAACCAAGAACAGCAGATCCGTGACAACACTCCAAGGTGTGTTCACGACTAAATCACAAGAGTTCACAACCGCAGTAACAACTGCCAGCCTTCGCAATACCCTGCCGATATTGAGGATGCCCCGGGATATAAGGGATCTTCGCAAGTCAGAGACCTATCTTGGGTGTTTAGGAAAAACTCCATAGAGTTTCCGCACCGCTTGCCGCAGCAGTGTGATCAGATCGAAGCGCGGCACGTTCTTCCCGGATTCGACCGCGCTCGGACACAACTCATACACAAAATCTCGATCGTGCTGGTGAACAATCGGGGAGTGCGTGAAGAGTCGCGGTTTGGGCGACGCTTGTGGCAGCTGGTGTTGCTGCTGGCGCTGGCCTATGCCGTCAGCGGCTTCGTCGGTCATCCGGTCATAACCTCCTCCGCCAGCCGTGCCGCCAACCAGCGGCCGTCGCTGCAGCTGGTCGAGTCCGAGACCGACACCGACGATGAGGGCGGTGCGGTCGCGGCCGCTGCGGCAACCGCACTCACCGGCAGCCGCTCGCTCGTGCAGCTGCGGACGATCAACGGCAGTGCTTCGGAGGCAATCGTTCAGTTCATGAACGGTCGAGCACGCAGCAGCCCGAGCCTGCTGGTACTCAGCTCGACCACGTTCTCCGACCTCGCCAGCGAGCGCCAAGATCTGCAGACCACGACCGCGGCGATGCAGGCAGCGGTTGCCGAGGGACTGCTGGCGCGCGCCGAGCCGGTGGCGCGGCTGAGCTCCGACCGACTGGCGTTGGCGGTGGCGCCCGGCTCACGGATCCGCAGTGCCTCGCAGCTGCTCGCGCAGATGCGAACCGACCCGGGTGGCAACGCCTTCGCAATGCTCGACGACACCTTCTCGAAGACGAACTTCGCGGCGCTGGTCGCTCGCGCACAGAGCCTGCGGCTGTCAGGCGAGCGCGCCGGATACGTGCCCTACCGCGGCTACGCCACTGCCCAGGAGGCGCTTGCCAGCGTCGCCGACGGAGCCGCGAGCGTGGTGCTCGCCCCCCAAGCGGCGCTTACAGCAGCGGAGCGCGCCGGGCTGCTGCGGGCGCTGCCGTGGCCCGGTGCGACGCCACGGCTATGGGTGGCACTCTTCGCCTCACCAAGCACGTCCCGCGCGCAGCTCATAGAGCTACGCCGCCAGCTTACGAGGCTGACCCAGAGCCGACGCTGGAATCAGATGCTGCGAGCCAGTGGTCGCAGCGCGGCGCCGCTCGCCCCCGCACAGCTCGCGCGCTTCGAGCACTCGGCCTTGCGCCAGGCGCAGGCACTGCAGGCGCTCGCCAGCCGCGTCGCGCGGGAGCAACCGTAAACTCTCCTATGCTAAGTTTCCGCGCAGAGTTGCAGCGCGTCCCATCGAGCCTGTGCCCGGCACAACCTCCACAGCGTTGACCCGTCGGTGCGCAAACACAAGGAGGCAGACCCGAAGATGTCGAATCCCCGCCTCGCTGCCAGCCAGCACAAGCAGTCCCGCCTACGCGCCGGACTGAGCCGGCTCGGTGAGCTGGTCGCCGCCGTCGCGCGTAAGTTGACGAAGGACCCCTTCTCGGTCATTCTCGCGCTTGCCTCGATCGCATTGATCGTCGCCTTCTTCTCGCTGCTGAACTCCACCCGGCCGCAGGCACGCGGCGATCAGGTCGACTTCAGCCAGATCAGCACGCTCGCTTCCGGCCAGCACATCGTCAGCGCAACTCTCTACGACTACGACCACCAGGTCACAGCCAGCACGGACACGCACATCCAGCTTTATGCCGACTACCCCTCGTCCGACGCAGCGACGCTGTCGCTGCTGCAGACCCTGCAACGCGGCGGCACCCAGGTCGGGGTCGACCTGCAGCGAGGTAAGCACGACAAGATCCTCATCGACCAAGCGCTGATCCCGATCGTGTTGCTGGTCTGCCTGTTCGTGTTGTTCACCCGTCAGCGCCGTGACGGCTCCGGCGGGATCGCGGGCTTCTCGACTTTCCGCGGCCGTGGCCGCAAGCGACGGAAGAAGGGTCAGGCGGCGGCGATCACGTTTGACTCGGTGGCGGGTGCGGGTGAGGCCGTCGCGGAGTTGCGTGAGATCCGTGACTTCCTCGACGACCCCTCGAAATACCTCGACGCCGGCGCCGCCGCACCGAAAGGCGTGCTGCTGGTGGGACCGCCTGGCACCGGTAAGACGTTGCTGGCACGCGCGACCGCCGGTGAGGCGGATGCGATGTTCTTCTCCGCTTCCGGCGCGGAGTTCGTGGAGTCGCTGGTCGGCGTCGGCGCGGCCCGCATCCGCGATTTGTTCGCCCGTGCCCGCCGGGTCGCCCCCGCGATCGTGTTCATCGACGAATTGGACGCCGCCGGCCGTAAGCGTGGTGCCGGCGTCGGGCAGGGCAACGACGAACGCGAGCAGACGCTGAACCAGCTGTTGGTCGAGATGGACGGCTTCGGCGGCGACGCCGGCATCGTCGTCATGGCCGCCACCAACCGCCCCGACATCCTCGACCCCGCTCTGCTACGCCCAGGCCGGTTCGACCGCCAGGTTGTCGTCGACGTCCCCGACGTCCACGGCCGCGTCGAGATCCTCGAGCTGCACGCCCAGGGCCGCCAGTTCGGACCCGACGCCGACCTGACGCAGATCGCGCGACTGACGCCGGGGTTCTCGGGCGCCGAGCTTGCCAACGTCATCAACGAGGCGGCGCTGCTGTCCGTCCGCAACGGCGAGCCGGAGATCGACCAGGCGACGCTGGAAGAGGCGGTCGACCGCGTG